>Ga0256834_1000585_pt1 | contig 25915 bp, 21 predicted proteins | sample 4281140metaG_FD_190536 | JGI IMG/M metagenome (GOLD analysis project Ga0256834, IMG submission 190536) | Hydrothermal vent microbial communities from East Pacific Rise, Pacific Ocean - 4281-140 | ecosystem: Environmental > Aquatic > Marine > Hydrothermal vents | place: Pacific Ocean: East...
GGGAACAGATGGTTGACTGCACTCATTTTTGAAAAAACAGACTTTAACAAAGTAATGAAAGCGTTGGAAACAATAAATGTAGAGAGCAGACCACTTTGGAAACCAATGCATATGCAGCTACTTTTTAAAGATGCAAAGAGATATCTTGATGGTACGAGTGAAGCGTTATTTAACAAAGGTTTGTGTGTTGCCAGTAGTACCACTATGACCAAAGATGATGTGAAGAAAGTCTGTGAAGTGATTCGCGGCTGTTGTCTGTGATGGGTTGATTGGTAAATATGAAAGTTCTTTTTGTCCATGATCATGTTTTTGTGACAAAAGATGGAAAAGTGTATGCAAACGCCTTTTCCTATCAGGTCTTAAAACGTTATGTTGATGTTTTTTCCCATATCACTGTTCTGGCCAGAAATCGGGAAGCAAGGAGTGATGAACAGGTAGATCTGCCATTGGCAAGTGGAGAGGATGTTTCGTTTATATTTCTCGAGAGTATTGCATCGTTCAGGTCATTTTTTGGTTTGAGACAAGCGCATGAAAAGAAGATCTCAAAGATGGTTAAAGAGTATGATGCTGTGATAGCAAGAGTACCCAGTGAATTGGGACTAATGACCGCCAGAGTGGCAAATAAAATGCATAAACCTTATATGTTAGAAGTCGTAGGTTGTGGCTGGGATGCGATGTGGAATTATGGTACATGGCAGTCAAGGATATATGCACCGTTTCTTTACGCAAAAGTAAAGAACAGTGTTAAAAAATCAAATTATATCACCTATGTTACAGAAAAGTTTCTGCAAAAAAGGTATCCGTCTTCAAGACAGGGGAAAGCGATGGGTATATCTGATGTACGATTGCCTGAGGCTGATGAAAAGATATTATGGCATCGGATAAATAAAATTGAAATGATGGGTGCAAAAAGGGTTTATGGGACCATAGGCAATCTGAATGTAGGTTACAAAGGGATAGATGTTGCCATGAGAACACTTGCAAAACTAAAACATGAATCAAATGACTTTGAATACCATATTCTGGGTGCAGGTGATTCCTTGGAATACAGACAGTTGGCAGAAAAACTAGGGATAGCCGATAACGTTTTTTTTGATGGTGTACTACCTGAAGGAAAGGCGGTTTATGCATGGTTGGATAGTCTGGATATCTATCTTCAGCCTAGCTTAGCTGAGGCTATGTCAAGATCACTCATCGAGGCAATGAGTAGAGGATGCCCTGCCATAGGTTCTTCTGTTGGAGGCATACCTGAACTACTGGATGAAAAAATGATCTTTGATCATAAAAATCCCAAACAGTTTTTAAATCTTATTGGAAACCTCACAAACGATAAAGCCTTGATGCTGGATGAGGCAAAGGTTAATTTTAACCGAGCCCTTGATTTTCAAAAAAGCCATTTAGATGAAAAACGTATTGCCTTTTGGATAAAATTTCGTGACAATATAAAAGATGTGGAGTCAGTTACTTGAGACGTACTTTTTGAGAAGAAGGTAAGGACGTATAAAGTAATATGCCCAATACATCCTTTTTGGAAGATCGACATAGTCATATTCGTTCAACGTCGGTTTAATCAGGATCTTATGCAGATAAGCAAGTCGTGCTTTTGTATCGGGGAAGAGTCTTAGCATGGTGTGCGTTCGTTGAAGTGTCCCCTTGATCCCGTTTGCATGATCTCCTGACCAGCTTTTAAAAATATAGTCACTCAAAACAGTTAATTTCTTATTATGGGAGATACGTTCTTTGATATTGGAAGGAACTTCGGTTGAAAAAAGAGTGTTTGTCAGGTAAATCCCCAGGTACAGTATGGTCTCTACATTGGAGTGCTCAGCCTTATGAACAAGTTTTTCCCAATCAATCGTCTGTGTCCGGATCAACAGGTCGATATCTTTGATCCATTCGATACGCTCCCACAGATGGGTAGAGCCGTGAATACAAAGATAGAGGAGCAGCTCTTCCATGGGGAATGTTTGGATCTCATTTCCGTTGATATTGACAGTTTGAGGATCTTCCCAGAGGACTTGTTGATTCATTTGTATGGGGTAATCCTCATCCAGAAGTGACCAGTGCATCTCGAAATATATACCATTTTGAGGATGATAAAAGCTCATATCATGCTTGAGTATGAGCCAAAGCTTCTCTTGATTTTCTGTAAGTTTTATTACCCTTTTATAGCCAAGCTCTTTAAGTAGACTGTCTACCCTGTGGATATCTTCTTTTCTTACTAGAACATCCAGATCGACATATTGTCGTAGTGTAATGTCTCCATATGCCATCTGTGAAAGAACAGGCCCTTTGAAGACGAGAGCTTCAATGTTATTTTTTTTGAGTAATTTCATGATGCGGATGAGCTCAGCGGACATGAGCATGTTTCTTTGAGAAATACTCATATAGAGAGTTTTTAATTCTGTGAGTATTTCAGCATTAAGAGACTTCAAGGTTTTATAGACTAAAGGGAGGATGCCGTGCTGCGTAGCAGCAGTGATTAGTGATTGGTAATTAGTGATTGTTAATTGGTAAGAATGAATAGCTTGTATATCTTCTCTTGAGAGGTTTGTCTGGCAACAGGCTATGAGGAACCGTATCTCCTTAGAGGTCAACTCTAGTGATAGCGGATTGTTTGATTTTTTTGTCATACTGCATTATATCGTGATGGAGCTATGAACATTCCTTGGCAGTTATATATTAGAATATGCAAAAATGATACAATATATCATGATTAAAAATATGACACAATGGTATAATGAGATAAAGATAAAGATAAAGGTTCTTTAGTGTTACCCTTTCTGGATAAAAGAATAGCAAATTTTATAGTCATCATCTTATTGACATTTGGTACATTCTGGTGGACTTTTGTTATTTTCCATCTTCCCCTCAATATGGAATTGGTGTGGGTGGTTGTTGCGGTGCGTATGCTCTCATCCATGATCTTCTTTCAAGACTATTCACTCTCCTGGTCAAAATCTTCAGCCAAGACATTTTTGCTTAAAAGTATAGTCTATATTTTGGCATTTATGATCTATATGCCTTTTTATTATCAGGTTGTCCCTTTCTCTCTTATGGTGTCAGAACTCTTGACTTATCTGTTCCTCCTTAATTTTATGATCTATTTCTATAATTTCCTTATTAATAGAAGTCATGTGGAGAAGACAAAAAGTGTTGTGATATACGGTACGGGAAAAGAAGGAATAAAACTGGAAGAAGAATTTCGGAACAGTGAATATAAAGTTAAATATTTTGTGGATGATAACAAGAGAATGCAAAAAAGATCCATTGATGGTGTGAAGATCCTTGCTAAAGAAAAGCTAAAAAGAAAAATAGAAGATGATGGTACCTACGATCTGCTTATCATTGCGATGCCAAGCGCCAATCAAGAGAGGATAAAAGAGATCTATGAGAGACTGGGTACGTATTTTAAAGAGATAAAGATACTTCCTACACTAGATGAAATACTCAGAGAAAAAGATTTTTTGATGCAGTTGAAAAGACTTTCGGTTGCCGATCTGATGGCGCGACATCCCCAGGATCTCGATAAAGAGAGGATCTCCGGATTTCTGAAAGAGAAAGTGGTGCTGGTGACCGGAGCGGGCGGAAGTATCGGGTCTGAGATCGTAAGACAGTGTGTGCAGTTCAATGTACGAACACTGATCCTGCTGGATCACAGTGAATACAATCTTTATAGTATCGAGCAGGAGCTTGAAAATTTTGACCATGTGACGTGTATACCTGTACTCCAGTCTGTGGTAAACAGGGAAGACCTGGGAAAAACATTTGATCGCTACAAACCGCAGATAGTGATACATGCTGCTGCCTATAAACATGTACCTATGGTGGAGGCGAACATCAAAGAGGGAATAGTCAATAATGTTTTGGGAACCAAATATCTCATAGATACGGCCATCGAACATGGGGTGGAAAAGTGTATATTGATCTCTACAGACAAAGCAGTACGTCCGACCAATGTTATGGGAGCCACTAAAAGGATCTGTGAACTCTACGCACAGAATATCCCCTCTCATGATACGAGCATTGTTGCTGTACGCTTCGGTAATGTATTGGGGAGCAGCGGCTCGGTCATACCTAAGTTCAGATCACAGATCGAAAAAGGACAGAATATCACCGTAACGCATCCTGACATCACAAGATACTTTATGCTGATTCCTGAAGCCTGTGAACTGGTACTTCAGGCAGGTGCCATAGGAAAAGGCGGAGAGATATGTATACTGGATATGGGAGAGCCTATCAAAATAGTTGACATGGCAAAGAAAATGATAGAACTTAGCGGCAGAGATGATATAGAAATAGAGTTTTCCGGCCTGCGTCCCGGAGAAAAACTCTATGAAGAGCTTCTGATCTATGACACTGATATTCATACCGAGTACGACTCCATTACAGTCGCACTACCAACACACTACGACATAGACCAGCTGAATCAAGACATTGAAACATTGATGGAGAGTGATGACAAATTGACAGTACTTAAGAAGATTGTACCAGAGTTTGAGCATAAGATGAACAGGTAGCTTTGTTGATAAAATTTTAATAAAAAGAAGGAAGAATAATGAACAGAATCATACTATCAATCGTTGTGATAAGCATAATGAGCACTTTGGCTTTTGCCGGTGGGGATATAGATGAAGCAGAAGTGATACCGGAAGCATCATCAGGCAGATTTTACGCCGGACTTGGCATTGTTGCAGGCAGTGTGCGTGATCCGGATGTATCTGTGAATTTATGGCAGACAGGACCGGGGCAGGAAAGACTGGGAGCTGTCTCTTTCATTGCAGGATATAACTTTAATGCATACATTGCGGTAGAGGGTAGATATAATGATTCTTTCACACATGATGATCAGATTGAGATGAACAGTTGGAGTCTCTTTGTGAAACCGCAATACCCGGTAAGTGAAGATTTTTCTGTGTATGCACTGCTTGGATACGGAGGGCTTGACCTGTCTGGATCCCTTCTTTCGGCGGAACCACCCATCCCTGTTGTAGATGTGGATAACACTACTTTCCAATGGGGGATCGGTATGAGTTACAGGGTAATGGAAAATGTCTCCCTCTTTGTTGACTATGTCTGGCTTTCAAATAGTATAGATGATGTGAATAATGTCTATCAGTTGAGTGTCGATGCCTTTACCATAGGTGTCAATTATCAATTTTAAGATCAGGGGTTATAAATTGGTCTTTGGATTTTTTTAAGAGGAAAAACAGTTCATAGCACTTAATGGTGGGCTCTCGGGGACTCGAACCCCGGACCACTCGGTTATGAGCCGAGTGCTCTAACCAGCTGAGCTAAGAGCCCACGATTAAATGCTGTACAGTTTTTTTATATGAAAAATCTTTATTTGACAGCCAGTTTTTCTTTCGGAGTCATGCTGATTTTCGCGTCAGAAGTATATCGATTGTAGTCTTTAAAAGCAATTAAATTCTCTAATATCCCGAAAATTACCGCAAAAATAATAAATGAAGTTCCTCCATGGCTGAACATAGGTAGAGGAAGCCCCACAACAGGGGCCATACCGATGATCATGTAAATGTTAACCCCCATGTATACGAAGAAGAGAAATGCCAGTCCGGAGGCAAAGGTCTTGATATAATAGTCGTTCGCATGTTTGGCAGAAATATAGAGCAGATTAAAGATCAGCAGGATATAGAGTCCAATAACAACCAGCATGCCTTTAAAGCCGAACCTTTCTCCCAAATAGGCAAAGATAAAGTCTGTTGAGGAGACAGGCAGGAATTTCAACTGTGTCTGCGTGGCATCTTCTTTTGCCTTTCCTTCCATCCCGCCTGAACCAATGGCAATAAGCGCCTGCCTGACCTGGTAACTCGGTTTACTCACCGCATCGACGATACGCTTTTTCTGATAATCTTTCAGCCCGTACTCATAAGCCATGGGTGTTGCAGCGCCTACGAGGATCAGGATCACGGTCCAGATCTTCCAGTCGATTCCTATGATGAAGAGTATACCGTAGCCGGTAATGAGAAGTACAAGCGCTGTTCCCAGATCGGGTTCTTTTGCGATCATCAGGAAGGGGAGGATGATCACTAGTGATAGTTTAATGAAATTAAACAGACCATAGCCGCTTTGCAGAGGCGGTTTTTTGACGATAAGATAGGCAAGCAGCATGATCACGGAAACTTTCATGAACTCCGAAGGCTGTATGGTCAAGCCGATACCGGGGATGGTTATCCATCGTTTGGCACCCAGTACAGAAGTACCTACAATAGGGACCGCCGCCAGTAAAGCAAGGTTCGCGATGTAGTAGAGCGGTGCGAACCACCAGAGGATCCTTCTCCAGGGGATGAACATGGAGATGGTAAATGCGATAGCTGCGAGAATATAATAGATGATCTGTTTTTTATAGAGGTAGGGGTTGATCTCGTAGACCAGGTAAGCGGAAATAGCAAAGATGGGAAGGAGCTGAAGTATGAGAATATAGGAAAAATTTTTGAAGATACGTTTATCCAGACCTACTCCACCATCCATATTTTTCCTTCATTTTTAGGGTATTATATCAGAAAGAAACTAAGGTTTGATATGATGGATTTTTACAAGTTTTCCTCCCTTAAGAAATATGACGGTCTGATGCACGCGGTCAGTACAAAATCTGCCAATGATACGTATGATTTTTCTTTGGCTTTGCATACGGGAGAAGAATCGGAGAAGATCATCCAAAACAGGGAGTTGGTATCAGAGATGCTTGAAAAGAACGGTAAACTACATTTCATAGTGGCAGAGCAGACCCACAGTGATAATATTACCGTGGTCACAGAGCTGAAAACAAGAGGATGGGGCAGTCTGAATGATGCTGTAGAGAACTGTGATGCACTTATGACAGATCTGAAAGATGTTGTACTTACCATATTGACTGCGGACTGTGTGCCGATCCTTTTGTATGATAAAGAGAAAAAGATCGTGGCTGCCGTACATGCAGGCTGGAAAGGTACCAAAGCAGAGATCGCAGCCAAAACAGTACGCAAAATGCAGGAAGTGTTCGGTTCTAAGCCTGAAGATATCGTTGCGGGGATCGCACCTGCTATAGGGCGATGCTGTTACGAAGTAGGTGAAGAGGTGGCAAAACATTTTTTCGATCTGCTGGAGGGATACACACAAAAGGAAGAGAAGTACATGCTCGACCTTTCGTATATTAACAAATATCAATTGCTTGGGGCTGGCTTGAAAGAAGCACATATCGAAATGAGCGGCATCTGTACAGCCTGTGAAACAGAGAGGTTCTTCTCCTACCGAAAAGAGCAGGGCTGCAGCGGAAGATTTATGAGTATGATAGGAATGCTAGAATAGTAGGGTGGGCAATTGCCCACCTTTTATAAAAATCACACGGATTATAAACCCTTGCGGCGAATATTTGATTATATGTAAATTTTGTTTATGCGGTGCGTTGAGAAACGCACCCCACGAATTATTGAAATACAATGCCACAGTCTGAACCTTGAGGAAATTCAATAAATCAAAAACAACATTATCGAAACACATCCGCATCCGTATCACAATGCAGGGTGAGTTCATAGACCCACTGTTGCAGATCGAACATATCTTCATAGATCCTGAAATTCCTGTCAATGAGCGCTTCAGAAAAGAAAACGTCATCAGGTGGGAATGTCGTATAGGCATACATCGCCCCCATCAGGTACAGATAACTGTTGCTGTCTGTTGCTTTGCAGTCTCTCGGCATACGTTTGTATTTGGCTTCGGGGATCCTGTAGCCCCTTACTTTGAGTGCTTCAAGAATGTTGTGCAGTTCTGTACGCCGTTCTTCATTCTGTATGTACTCACGGTAAGTAGCAAGCAGGGTAGGTTTGAAATTACGTATACCGCTGGCAACGAAGATCTCCTTTGGGTCATAATGCATATAGAAGCTGGCACTTTGCATACGGTGGCCGCTTCCCTGCCAGAAAATGACCCCTATACGTGTTTTAATGGGATCGTTCAGATGGAACCGGGCATCACGATAGATGCGAAAGAGAGACTTATTGGTCTTGGGAATGGCATTGATGGTCGGTACCAAAATTTGCAAATGTTCTCCCATCTCTTCCACATAAGCTTTGTTGGGAGCGACGATGACACGTTCATACTCTTCTCTGTTGGCATCGAGCCATTCTTTGGAGTTATTGATGATGATCTTGTCGAGGAATTGCAGTCCCTCTTTTGGAAAACCGGTAAATTGCATGTTTACTCCTCTTCAAGTAAGGTCATCATCATCTCTTTTCTGTCGCTTGTGATCTCTTCACCGTCATGGTAGAGCAGAGTGATATCGAACACAGTGACATCTTCGATAGATTTTCTGGCAACATTGTCGGGACTGATAGTGTTGATCCCCACCAGTTCCTCTGTTTCCCAGTCGATCATGATAGAGCTGACATAGACAAGTTCCGAACAGACTATTTTAACACTGGTTTCTATATCATAGTTGAAATCATACTCTTTTCCAAGTTGACGCAGTGCAAGGATGATCCGGTCAGCTTTTGCTTCATCGGATTCGGCAGTGTCATGCATGATGGTCAGATCATCAACATTGAGAAAATGTTCAATGGTATTGAGCTGGACATCATCTCTGAGGGCTTCATCAATTTGTTTGCCGTCCAGAATGTCTTGTTGAAAAGGTTGTACGACTGGATGGTTCCAGATCCCCAGTGCTTTAAGTTCATCGGCCGTACCGATATAGACCGCAGCATGTCCCCAGTGACCGGGGATAAGTTTATCTGTCAGTCTGAAGGGGGTTTTTTCCAGAAGAATATCTCCCGCCTTGATGACAGAACGTACATTGTCAGCGACATCGAGATCATTATAGAGTTTTCCTTTTCGTGTCTCTACCAGTCCTGCTGTGTTACCAAGGGTTTTACTCATTTCATTGACCGCCAGTGTCAGACCGTCATCCCCCAGGTCGAGTACGGAGGTATATAAACTGTTTAAATTGTCCACGGCATAGTCTGTATCGTTGTCAAATCCCAATTGATAGGAGGGACTTTGTTCGATCATCATTTTAAGATAGAGAAAAAAGCTTTCCTCTGTGTTATCAAATGTATCTATATGATCATCATAAAATACGATCATCTTTTTGACCTCTTCTCTGTTATTGAGATCATTGTAGGTATTGGTCATATCACTCAAGGTATTGGCCGGAATGTCATAGGCGCTGTCAGGGTCATTGAGGAATTGTCTCAGCTTTGAGTCATTTTCATAGTTGATATAGGCAATAAGGTAATTGTCATAACGCAGCAGCATGGCAGATAAACTGATCATGATATGTTCCATACGTTCTTTTTCACTGTAGCCGGCAGCATCGGCAACAAGATGCTGATTCTGGGCAATATAGGCAGCGATCGCATCTTTGAGGCTTAATTGGTTCAGTGTCATATGGTGCAGGGCATCCAGATTTGCACCACTAAGTACTTTTTTGTCTTCAACCGCCTCAAACAGTCTCAATGCCTTTACCCTGTAGGATAATGCCATTTCTGCCAGTGCCTGATAGGGATTGGTTATTTTACTTGAGGCTGTGGCTGTGGATGCTGCTGTTTCAGTTTCAGTTGTTGTCTGCAATGTAGTATCGCTTGGACTTCCGCCACAACCGGAGAGCGAAAACAGGATAGTCAGAGATGAAAGAATTATAATGGTTCTTTTTAGCATAATATTGAATTCCCAAATTTTTTTTGGGATTATACCATAAGTTTTTTTCATAAAATTAATAACTATTACTTAAGTATCTGCCTCTATTCCTATCTCTTTTATCCTTAGTAATTTTAAATAAGTGTATGTCAGCCAACTCTGCGGTCTTCATCTGCACCCAGTTCCATGACTTTCCAGGGAAGTCCCTGGCTCATCAACTCCTCCATGAACGGATCGGGATCGAACTCTTCCATGTTGAAGACACCTTTTCTCTGCCATCTGTCTTCGAGCATGAGTTTTGCACCGATCATGGCAGGGACACCGGTCGTGTAGCTTACCCCCTGACTCATCACTTCTGCATAACACTGCTCATGGTCAGAGACCTGGTAGATATAGATGGTCTTCTTCCGACGATCTTTGATCCCTTTGGCAAAGATACCTATATTTGTTTTTCCTTTGGTTCTTGGACCGAGACTTGCCGGATCGGGAAGCAGGGTGGCAAGGAATTCCATAGGGACGATCTTCATGCTTTTGTGTTCCACCGGTTCTATGCCCAGCATACCGACATTTTCAAGACATTTCATGTGGGTCAGGTAAGACTCTCCGAAGGTCATGAAGAAACGGATACGTTTGAGTCCTTGGATGTGTTTGACCAGAGATTCCATCTCTTCATGGTAGAGCAGGTAAGAGTCTTTCGGCCCGATCTCTGGGTAGTCCCAGACCTGTTTGATCTCCATAGGGTCAGTTTCAATCCATCTTCCCTGTCCCTGGTCGTCTCTTTCCCAGTAACGACCTTTAGCAGAGACTTCACGCAGATTGATCTCCGGGTTGAAGTTGGTGGCAAAAGGGTAACCGTGGTCACCTGCATTACAGTCAAGGATGTCGATGCTGTGGATTTCGTCAAAATAGTGTTTTTGTGCATAGGCACAGAAAACATTGGTCACACCGGGGTCAAAGCCTGAACCGAGCAGTCCCATGATATTTGCCTCTTTGAACTGTCTGTCTCTTCCCCATTGCTCTTTGTACTCAAATCTGGCTGTGTCCGGATGTTCATAATTGGCGGTATCCAGGTAGTCCACACCGGTCTGGGTACAGGCATCCATGATAGTGAGGTCCTGGTAGGGGAGTGCCACGTTGATGACGATATCGGCATCTGTCTTGCTGATCAGTGCTGCAAGCTCAGAAACGGAGTCCGCATCGACTTTGGCTGTCTTGAGTGTAACACCGGTCTTCTTTTTGACATTGTCTGCAATGGCATCACACTTGCTGACGGTACGGCTTGCCAGGGTAATGTCTCCAAAGATCTCTTCATTCATCGCACATTTGAAAGCAACAACATTCCCGACACCGCCGGCACCGATAATAAGGGTTTTTTTACGACTTGGCATTGAGTGCCTCCCTGCATTGTATTTTAATACTTATAGGCATAGATACTCCTATAGAAAAATGACTATTATTCTATCACAAATAGAAGTGATTTATAATATAGCTAAGTAAAAATATAATGGGAATAAAAAGCAGGGTACTGATAAGTACGAGCATAGTAACGTCTTTTGGTCTACAATTGTAGAGAGAAGCAAGTATAACATTTGCTATGGCAAGTGGTGTCATCATCTGCATGAGCATGACAGCCTGTACAAAAAGAGGCAAATTAGTTAAACTGAGAAGAAGGGCACTTGCGATAGGAAGTATAATGAATTTTTGGCTGAGTGTTCCTATATATAATTTCGGATTGACATTATGAAATGTTAAATCATGCATAAAAGTTCCCATGATAAAGAGTTGCAATACGATACCTGCATAGGCACCCATCTTGAAAAAATCTTTAAATTGATCATTGATAGGTACATCATAGATATTCAAGAATATGGCAAATACCGAAACTGGTATAATGGGGATCTTAATAATATTGAACAGAGATTGTCTTATACTGAATGAGCCGTGAGAATAAGTATAGACACCGATGATATAGATAACAAATACGTTTGCAATTGTAATCAGGGTTGTAAAAATAACACTTTCTTCTCCAAAAAGCGCAAGTCCAAGAGGGATACCGATATTGCCTGTATTTCCTACCAGTCCTGCGATGGAAAAAATTGCCTGTTCTTTTTTATCTTTAAAGAATTTCTTGGCAATGATCATAGTTGGAATGGAGAGAATAAAGATGATCCCCAGATAGAATAATGGTACAAAGATGTGTTCACTGTGAAGTTTGGCCGTACTGAAGCCCCACATGGTCACAAAAGGTTGTAGGAAATAGACAGACATAAGGGTAAGTGTTTTGCTACTCATGTCTTTTTTAAAGATACGTTTAGCCATATATCCAAGTACGATAAAGAAATAGACAGTGATAATGGAGAGTAGGGTGGTAATCATAAAAAGAATTATATCTTTTTTTGAGACATGAATCTTTAATTAATGCATTGGCTTCCAAATTAACTAAAATTAATAACAAGCATTTTTATGGAAAAACTTATTTATCCGAAAAATTGGTTTCTTCCTGTATTTTTTGCCTTATAAAGGTGCTTATCTGCTTTTTGAATGAGTGCCCTGGAAGACATGTTTTTCTCGTAGAAACTGAGCCCGATACTTACAGTCATTTTTAGAGTGGGTACAATATGTGTTAGATCAAGTAGTTCGATCTGCTGTATGACCCTCTCTGCCAATATACGTGCTTCTTCCTGGGAGGTATCTGGAAGTAGGAGAGCGAACTCTTCACCACCGATCCGTGCAAAAATATCATTGTTTCGTATCAGTTCTCTGATACGTTGTACAAAATACTGTAAAACAAGATCTCCTATTTCATGTCCGAAAGTATCGTTTATCTGTTTAAAACGGTCGATATCCAAAACCAGCAGGGAAAGAGGGGTGTTACTTCTTTTTACCTGTACGATCTCACTTTCAAGTGCATGCATGAAAGCACGTCGGTTGAAAATACCCGTAAGAGGATCTTCTGCAGAGAGTCTTTCATATTTTTGTGTCTTCAGCTCCTGAAGTTCCATGAGAATGTTGTTGTAGTCCGCTTTGATCAGTGAGCGTCTCAAGTGGTTATAGGCATGTTCCATCTTTCCGATGGCATCTTTTTTATTGACAGTGCCAAAGTGGACACTTTTATCGCCTGTGGAAAGTTTATGCAGTGCAGAAGTGAGTACTTCAATAGGGTGTAAAATACTCTTTTTGAACAGATAGATACTTATTCCGATAAAAAGTAAGATCAAGATAAAAATGATCCATACAGTTAAAATAAGAGTGGCAAAATGCTTTTTTTCTAAAAAGGCATCATGGTCGATCTTTTGTAAGATCTGCTTGATGACTACTTTGTATTTTTCAATCCTCTGTGAAGTGACTGAGAACCACGTTTGTGCAGCTTCATTTCCATGGAGTGTTCCCTTAAGTATCTGTTCCTGTATCTGTCTGATGTGTAAGGTGTTGTCAGATATATCGATCTGTGTAATAGCATCTTTTAAATATTTGGGTGCCAGTATACTAAATGCTTTGTAGTAGTCTTGACTACTATTGAGTAGACGACTGAACCGTTCACGCGATGTGTTCTCAACTTCAAGACAGGTGATGCCTTCATTACGTATAAGTCCGTGTATCTCATTGAGATGCAGAAGTAAAAGCAAAGGACTGTAGGTATTTTGATCGAGACTATTGACGGGGAGGTAACTGATGTCTTTAATAATATCAATGAGTGTTTCAATGAAGTTGGTATAGAAGGTGAGGTTCTCTTTTTTACTTAACTGCTGTGTGTCGATTGCAGTACGGATCTTCTTCAGTTTTTGCATCGCCAAGATACCATTATCTATATTGACGTGCGCTTTCAGGATCTTTCTTGAGTAAAGGCTTTGTGCAATGATCTGATCACTACGTTTACGCTGTTGCAGAAGTTTTTCATGAAAATGATGATAGTCCGATGAGATATAGTCAATGCTTAAGACTCTCTCTTTTTGCAGTTCCGTAATGACATTATTGATGTTGACGACTGCTCGGGTAATGTCCTGTACTTCCTGAAGTTGACTGTATTTGTTGTAGGCATTGTAGCTGATAAAAAGTGACTGCAGTACAAAAAAGAGCAGAGGAAGGGCAAGTATGAACCATAAACGCTGCTGAAGTGAGGTTTTCTTTTTTAAAGTATCACCGGTGCGCTGAAGCAGGGAAAGTTTATTTGGTTGATTTGTCTTGAGGCACTGTGTTAGTTTAAGGTCTTCGTTGATGATATGATCGATCAGCCAATGCAAGAGGAATTCAACAATCTCGTAAGAGACAGATCTGGTGGAAGCATGCATCAGTGTCTCTTTCAAAATGGAGAGCTTAGCTGTAAAATAGCGATGTTGTTCTTTGTGTTTGCGTATCTGTTCAGACATATCTTCAGAGCTGCACGCTGTGTCCATAAAGGATTCTTCACGTTTGAAATGGTAGTGGGTGTAGGCTTCCAACTCTTCAAAGATCTTTAAGATCTCTTTTTGAGGAATCTCCCTGTCTATCGCAGTGATCAGTTTATTTGTCAATTCGATGAGGCGTTGATGGTCATCATCGATATTTTTAATGCCAACACTCAATTCTGTTTTCCATTCTATATTGTGCATGGCTGTTATGATCCCTTTTTCATTGTTTGTAGAATCATACTATGACTTTCTCACTGAAAAGTCATAAGTTATGTTAAATATAGGGGATGATCCAGTTCAATATAAATAGAACGGGAATAAAAAGCAGTGTAGTCAGAAGAATAAGGGTTGTCACATCTTTGGGACGGCAGTTATAAAGTGAAGCAAGATTGATGTTGGCAATAGCAAGTGGTACCATCATCTCCATAAAAATAACACCTTGTACCAGAGGAGGCAGATCGGTAAACTGCAAAACAATAAAGGTAAAGAGAGGAACAATAACGAATTTTTGTGTGACCGTCCCTATGAAAAGTCTTGCATGTAACTCACGTATCTTGATACCCTGTAGAAAAGTACCCAGTAAAAAAAGTTGAAGGACAATACCGGCATAGGCACCCATTTTGAAGAATTCTTCGATCTGAGAAGAGAGATTGATATTATTAATATTTATAAATATTGCAACAATGGAAGCAGGGATGATAGGTATCTTGATGATATTGAATAAAGAGTCTCTGATAGAGAAGGATCCGCGGGAATAGATATAGACACCGATAATATAAACGACAAAGACATTGGCAATATTGATGAGGGTGGTATAAATGACAGACTGCTCTCCAAACAGTGCCATGCCCAGAGGAATACCGATATTCCCCGTATTGCCTACAAAACCTGCAATGGAGAAGATGGCACGTTCTTTAATATCTGTAAATATTAATTTTCCCAGTAAGATCGTTGGAAGAAGCAGGGTAAGAATGATCCCTAAATATAGAAGAGGTACATAAACATGTTCTACATGTAGTTTAGCCGTAGAAAATCCCCAGATGGTCACAAAAGGCTGCAGGAAGTAGACCGACATCAGGGTAAGTGTCTTGGGATTCATATCGTCTTTGAAAATGCGTTTGGCCATATAGCCAAGCAGAATGAAGACATAGACGAAAATGATGGAGAGGAGTGTGCTTATCATAGGCAGATTATAACAAATCTATGGTTAGTTCCGCAGGGTATTGTGTTCTTTCAACAGTAAAAAAGCGCTGTTAATGAATTTTCGCTATGATTCTTCAATTGAATTTAGGATGAATATATATGGATTTTTCTTCACTTGAGACCTGGGGATATTTGGCTGTGGCTTTTTTCTCTTTTGGCGGTTCTCTTTTTATTGTTGCGGCAGCGGGTGTCTTCTCTTATATGGGGCATATGGACTTGACAACGGCATTGACCGTGGCGATAGTGGCAAATTTCATGGGAGACAATTTTCTCTTTTATCTGGGGAAGTACCACAAAAAAGATATTCAACCCTATTATGCGAAACATAAAAGAAAAATAGCTCTGGCAACGCTGATCATGCGTAAGTACGGGATCGCTGCGATCTTTATACAAAAGTTCTTATATGGGGTCAAGACCCTTGTTCCTATCTCCATGGCACTTTCAAAGTTCAACTTCAAGAAGTTTATATTCTTTAATATTTTTGCGTCGATCATTTTTATACTTACTATTGGTCTGAGTGCCTATTTTGCCAGCGAGACGATCATCTCTTTCTTTTCCATTATTAAGGAAAGACCGTGGATCGCACCGTTGGCAATGTTTTCCATGCTGGGGGCTTTGTGGTACCTCATGAGTAGAATGACCAGAAAAAGATAGACCGGAAGACGTTTATCTGTTCAACCAGTAAATAAGACTGGGAAGATTTTCTATACCGAAATAGAAGTAGTCTTTGTCTTCTTTTGCACCTGGTCTTCGGACATATGTGAAACGGAAGATATCCACCAGGTCGATGTAACTGTTGTACCCATAGGCACTTTCACGGTCATAAAATTTTCCTTCCATATTGCCAAATACACTTGCACCCAGGCCAAATTTCATAAAATCGCCGTATTCATAAAATGCATCCATGTCCACACGTACAATATCTCCTACATTATCACTGACGATATAAGAGGCTTTTGCTTCCAGACCGCTCAGATACTCAAGGTTGGCATAGTAGAGTGCCGTATAGCCAAAGCTCATCCCTCCATTTTTCATGTCGGTAGCGATCTCTCCCGGTAAAAAGTGCAAGGCGGTCCTGAATCCCTCTTTCCCTTTATCTTCGGGTACATTCAGAGGCAGTATGTCAAAACCGTTCTTTCTTTTGATAAAGGTACTTCCTGCCCAGGCAGAGAGACTAATGAGTTTGGCAAAAGAGGTATAGTCTTTGTAAACCTTCGCTCTATCGTTCTCCAGCATTGTGACCCGATCGACAATGGCTCTGACAGGACGTTTATACCAGGTGTTAACATCTTTTTTGACATAAAGAAGAAAGGTGCTCTCTGAAGTGTCAAGATAATGAAGGTCAAGTTTAGTGAGAAAGGCTTTAAATTCCTTGACATCATAACGTTTGCTGTCTGGCGTTTTCTTGTTGAAGGCATTATAGATCGTGGAGAAACGGTCTGTGGTCTTTGGCTTGAGATGATGAAACTCTGTATTGACGAACAGGGTATAGGCGGAGAGTGCTTCAGGATTTTTGTCCAGCTCCAGCCGTTTCATCATTATATTCATCAATTTCAATTGCGAAATGTTACTATACTGTTGTTCCCGCAGCAGGGAAGAAGACAAATGATAGATGGCATCATAAACACCGACATAGTAGTCATAGATACGAAAGTTTTTGTCAAGAAAAGCGGCAAAGTGTTCCAGGTATTTTCCGGTAATAGGATGGTATCGGGAAGAAAGAATGAGTGATCGATTCGGATTATTTCTAAAATACTGATTGAGCGCCTGATAGAGTTTCATTGATTGAAGGATATCAAGCGTACTGAGGAGAGGGATGGTATTTGTCGTAATGAATCCCACCGGAATCTGCTCTTTTTCCTCGGTATGTTTCTGTTTGGTTTCTTTTCGCATATTATTGGGATCCATAAAGAGAAAATAGGAAGCTTTAGGGTCAAGTTCTATGGCAAGTTGCAAAGGTACATTGTCATAAGCACCACCGTCTATGAAGTAGTGTGAAGCCTGTTTTCCTTTGTAGATATATTCCAGTTTGACTTGTTGAAACGCACCTGGAAATGCAGAAGAGGCAAACAGCACGGGCACGATCTTTTCTTTTTCTTTTTCGATACCCGGTATGGAAATGTAAAAATCGGTACTTGGCGGCATTTTTTTATTTTCAATGATGGCACGCCCATTTTTCTCTTTGAATGTAAAAGGAATAGAGAAGTGTTGATTTCTGATCTTGACTCTGGAGATCTCTTCTACAATAGGGGTCACTTTTGTGACGGACACCCCAAAAGGTACTTCACACCCTTTTCTGAAAATAGGTTTGTTCATATGTTCTATGATCTTTTTGGCTTTTTTTTCCAAACCCCTGCGTGTAAAGAGTGAACTTTTATTGTTTGGATCTTCACCGTGTATCATAAGGTCTTCAATACCCAGATTGACCCAGGTTTCATAAAAAAGGTTGTCTTTTACAGAATTATGTAAAGGGATATCACTTTTTTGGCACCAGTACATAGCAGACATTAAGGCATTGATGGATCCGGCAGAAGTACCTGCAACAGAACGAAGTACAGGATCGATCAGTTCCCCGTCACTTTTGATCTTGCTCAAGAGTTTGATCATGGCCCAATTGTATCCGGATTCATAAGCACCAAGACTGACACCGCCTGAAATGACAAGGGAAAAGTTGAGTTTTTCACGTTCTGCCTGAAGTGTTAAGGTAAGGAGAGAAAATATCAGTGTAAGTTTGAGAAGGTGTTGCATATAGTGACCTTTAAGGGAGAGAGAAAAAGAGGGCAGAGGTTCTGCCTGTAGTGTAGTTGTTTACGCTCTCTTCTGTTTGACGAACTTCTCAATACGGCGGATACCTTCACGAATGGTTGTGATGTCTGTGGCAAATGAGAATCTGAAGTAGCCTTCAGAGCCGAAACCGATACCTGGAACCACGGCAACGCCGACATCCTGAAGCAGGTCTTTACAGAACTCGATGGAATCATTGGTAATATCTTTTATATTGACAAAAAGGTAGAATGCCCCTGCCGGTTTCAGTACGGAAAGTCCTGGAATGGCATTCATCAGTTCTGCTGCCTCTTCCGCTCTGGCTGCAAATGCCTTTCTCATCATTTCAATCTCTTCATCCACGTCACCGTTAAGCGCAACGATCGCAGCTTTCTGTGTGATGGAGTTGATGTTCGAAGTACTCTGGCTCTGCAGTTTGTTCATGACAGAGATCAACTCTTTGTTCGGAGAAGCGAGATAACCGAAACGCCATCCTGTCATCGCTACGGATTTACTCAGACCGTTGATCGTAACGGTTCTTTTGAACATATCGTCAGAGATGCTTGCTGCTGCAACGAATTCCGCTTCATAGACCAGTTTTTCATACATTTCATCAGAAGCAACAAAGATATCAGTTCCTTTCAGTACTTCTGCGAGCGCTTCCAGCTCTTCTCTGCTGTAGATGGATCCGGTAGGGTTTGATGGACTTGTCAGTACCAGTACTTTGGTTTTGTCTGTGATGGCATTTTTGAGCTGCTCTGCGGTGATCTTGAAGTTGTTGATCTCATCTGTGTCAATAATGACAGGTATGCCTGAAGCATATTTGACCTGCTCGGGGTAGGTGACCCAGTATGGTGCAGGGATGATCACTTCATCTCCTTCGTTGATCAATGCCTGAAAAAGGTTGAAGAGCGAATGTTTTGCCCCATTGCTGGCAATAATATCTTTTGGGTCATAGGTGAGACCATTTTCTCTTTTTAGTTTTCCTGCGATCGATTCAAGAAGTTCGGGAATGCCTGGGACGGGTGTATATTGTGTAAATCCGTCATTGATGGCTTTGATGGCTTCATCTTTAATGGCTCTTGGGGTACCGAAATCCGGTTCACCTGCTGAAAAACTCAATACATCTTTTCCTGAATCCTTCAACTCTTTGGCAAGTGTGGAGATGGCGATTGTAAGTGATGACGATAGTGTCTGAATACGATCTGATAACATTTTATACCCTTATGAAAAAAATTACATAATTATAACTTAAAATGGGTTATAAAAATGCAAATTCAGCTGTAGGATAGCAATGTTTAGTCCATACTGTGAATAAAGTTGTCATAAAGCTCTTCGAGCTGATGGTCTTTGTCTTTAACATCTTTCTGTTTGGTTTTGGGCAGAGCCTCTTCGAGTACTTCAATACGTTTAAGCAGGTATTCGAAGATTTCCTTATTGACATCGGGGATCTTGTTGTGGCTTAGAGGAGTTTTGTCATATCCTCTTTTGAGTACTCTGGCAGGTATGCCGATGGCTGTTGAGTTTTCCGGAACATCTTTGACTACCACAGAGTTGGCACCAACTTTGGAACATTTTCCAATGGTGATGTTCCCCAGAACCTTTGAACCTGCACCCACAACGACATTGTCTTCAATGGTCGGGTGTCTTTTCCCCTTGCTGGTACTGACCCCGCCGAGTGTTACCTGCTGGTAGATGATCACGTCATTGCCGATAATGGCTGTTTCTCCAATGACAACACCGACACCATGATCGATGAAGACCCTTCGTCCCAAAGTAGCGGCAGGGTGTATGTCGATCGTAGTTAAAAAAAGACCTATGGCTGAGATGAACCGAGGAATGAACCTCAAACCTTTGAGATAGAACCAGTGTGCAATTCGATGAAAAAAGAGTGCCCAGAGACCCGGGTAGTTAAAAAAGAGTTCAAAGGTAGAGTGCAGGGCAGGGTCATTTCTTTTTACATTGAGGAAATCTTCCTTGATCAGAGAAAACAGGTTCACTTCTTCGGTCCTTGTATCGTTTCGTTTTGTGCTTGAATGGTCTTAAGATAGCTATTTTCACTTAAATAGAGATAAAGTTTACCCAAAAGTTCTCTTTTTTCCTCTTCTGTGATCATTTGGGATTCTGCAATGCGCTGTTTGAGTAATTTGTCGAGTGCATTGGTGTCATAATTCAAATTGTCAAGTACATCCATGAGATCTTCCGCATCGGTAAGGCTGTCAATGCTGTAGTTGCCTTCATCATCAAAATTGATCACAGCTTCAGTCGGATGTGTAAAAAGGTTATGCTGCATTCCTAAAACTTCCTGGTAGGCACCGGTAAGGAAAAAGCCTAGAAAATACTCTTCTTTGTTTACATCGATATCATGCAGATAGAGAGGGAGTTCACGTTTGAATCCTATCTCTCCGTCAGAGTCGCAGGTGATATCCCAGATTGTGGCAGGATTGGAAGGTGTGATGTCCAGTTTGTCAAGCGGAACGATCGGGAACTGCTGTGCCAAGCCCCAGAAGTCTGGAAGAGACTGGAAGATGGAAAAGTTCACCAGGTATTTTTCCTGAATACGGTTCTGAAGTCTGACCAGTTCATCAGAGCCTTCATTTTTCAAGAGAGAGATCGCTTTTTTAATGATAAGGTTCACCAGTATCTCGGTATTGGAACGATCCTCCAGGTCGATATAGCCAAGGTCGAACAGGGTTAGCAGACTCTCCATATGGTCAAGGGCATCATGCAAATATTCACGGGCATTTTTGCGTTTGAGTGAGATGAAGAGTTCATATAGTTCCTGGATAAGTGGAGGGTTTTCCTCTTTGAGCCTTAAGCCTTTTTCATGATATTCCTGTGAAAAGAGTTCAAGTACGGGGGCGATGAGTACAGCGTGTGATGCGGCGATGAAACGTCCGGATTCTGTAAAAATATCAGGTTCGGCAACCCCTTTGCTTCTTGCGATATCCTGCATCAGATAGACCACATCATTGGCAAATTCATCCAAAGAATAATTTCTGTCTGCATTACCGCTGTGCTGGCTGTACTCAACCGCCAGTCCACCACCGATGTTGATGGCGGTCAATTCATCGGCACCGCGTTTTTTCAGTTCGGCATAGATGTTTCCTGCTTCTCTCAAGGCTTTTTTAAGAGGTACAATGTCAGACATTTGGGAACCGATATGAAAATGGATCATCCAGAAGTGTGATAGGAGATCATTCTCCAGCAGCATTTCATAGGCTTCAAGTAGTTCAGTGGAAGTCAGGCCGAATTTGGAAGAGTACCCGCCGCTTTTAGCCCAGATACCGATACCTGAACTGTGCAACCGTATACGTACACCGATCTTGGGTGCAATGGCTTCTTCTGTCTCTTTGTTAAATATCGTATTAACTTCTATGATGGTCTGCAATTCACCTACCCCTTCGATGGTGATGGTGATATTGTGACCCATTTTTGCAGCGATGAAACAGAGAGAGATCATCTCCTTGTCTTTAAAACCGTTGACTGTGATAGGCGCACCCAGCGGTGTTTTTGTCATGGCAATGATGAGTTCGGCTTTACTTCCTGCTTCCAGTCCGTAGTTATATTCTCCGGAGACATCCATCAGTGTATTGATGAAGTTGGGGAACTGGTTGACCTTCAGAGGAAAAACGGCATGGAAGTCACCTTGATAGTCGATCTCTTTTTTCGCTTTTTCAAAGGTTTTGAAGAGGGTAGAGATCTGTTTCTTGATCAAATGGGGAAAACGCAACAGTATAGGACCCTTATGCCCTTTTGTTCTGATCTCCTGTGTCAGCTTAAGCAGTGAGGGGCGTGAGGCATGATTGATATGGATCGTATCATCCTCAATAATGAAATTGTCATCTCCCCAAATGTTCAAACCGAAGTGCTTCATAGCCGTACCTTGTTTTTTATTGGCAATATTATAGCAAAACTTAATCTAATCTTACCTATAATAAGTCAATGGATAAAGAGTTTATAACATACAGGAATGATCAGCAGCAGAGCGTGCTTAGTGCCAGAGGGGAATGGACACTGAGAAGTTTGAATAAGATACGAGAGCAGCTGAACAGACTTGATGTCAATAAAAATATCGTTTGGGATCTCTCAGAAGTAAAAGATTTTGACAGTTCTGGTGTATTGCTTTTTATAGAATTTTACGAGAAATTCAAAAAGAATGGTACCGTAGAAATACGAGGTTACAGTAAAAATCAAAAAGAGATGTATGAGCTGCTGAAAGAGAGTACAGCGGAGACCTATTTGCCTGAAAAAGAGGGATTTTTGGCAGAGGTCGGTAAAAATGCTTTTGAAGTCATCAAGGATATTAAGGATTTTGTTACTTTTTTAGGGGAACTGGTCTCGTCTTTTTTTCATACACTTCTCAATCCTAAGACTATCCGAATGAAAGAGATGATCTATCATATCCATCAATCGGGATTCAATGCTTTGGTCATCATTGGACTGACTTCCTTTCTGGTGGGGATGGTAATCGCCTATCAGGGATCTGTTCAGTTGGCAAAGTTCGGTGCGGATATGTTCATTGTCGATACGGTCGGAATTTCGATCGTCAGGGAGCTGGGACCGATGATCACGGCGATCGTTATAGCTGGTAGAAGCGGCTCCGCCTATACGGCTGAGATCGGGGCGATGAAGATCACGGAAGAGATCGCAGCGATGCGAACCATGGGCTTTGATCCCTATAATTTTTTGGTCTTGCCGCGTATCTTTGCCCTGATGATCGCATTGCCGCTTCTCATCTTCTTTTCGGATCTTATGGGGATTTTTGGCGGGATGGTCGCTTCAGATATGCAGTTGGGCATCACGTTTACGCAATTTACCGACAGACTGTATGAAGTACTTGAGGTCAAACATTATGTATTGGGAATGATCAAAGGTCCTGTGTTTGCCTTTGTCATTGCCGCGATCGGCTGTTTTCGGGGCTTTCAGGTCTCCGACAATACGGAAAGTCTGGGGTTGCATACGACGGCATCTGTGGTGAATTCCATTTTCCTTGTCATTGCGTTTGATGCACTTTTCTCAGTGATCTATACGGAGTTTAACCTATGAGTCTGAAACAAAATACAGTGCAAGATACAGTACAAAACACAGTGATAGAAGCCAAAGGTATTGTGACTCGTTTCGGAGAACGTACCATTCATGACAATCTTTCTCTGCATATAGAAAAAAATGAAATTTACGGCATTCTGGGAGAGTCCGGTTCGGGTAAATCAGTATTGATGAAAGAGATGATCATGCTGTTGAAACCCAATGCCGGTGAAATGACCGTTCTTGGCCATAACCTCAATGCGATCTCATTTAAAGAGGCGCAGGCATTAAGACGAGACTGGGGGGTTTTGTTCCAGTTCGGTGCATTGTACTCCTCTATGACCATTGCGGAAAATATAGAAGTACAGCTTAAAGAGTATACAGATATTTCCAAAGAAATGCGTGATAAGCTGGTACAGTCCAAGATACATCTTGTCGGGCTTGACCCCCATGTGGCAGCATTGTATCCTTCTGAAATGAGTGGAGGGATGATCAAGCGGGCAGCTTTGGCACGGGCACTGGCTATGGAACCCAAACTGCTTTTCCTTGATGAACCGACTTCTGGACTTGACCCGGTGGGTGCACGTAATTTTGATAGTCTTATTGTTGAACTGCGTGATATTCTGGGGATCACGGTCGTGATGATCACCCATGATCTTGATTCGATCTTTGGTATTGTAGACAGGATGGCTATTTTGGCAGATAAACATGTGGTTGCAGAAGGTCCGTTGAAAAATGTGTTACAATCACAACATCCTTTTGTTGAAGATTTTTTTAAGAACGATTATACAAAACAGAAGTATTTGGACAAGGTGGAACATGTATAGTAGAGTGAATTATACGATTGTAGGTATATTTGTACTGATATTCGGTACAGGTATGGTACTGTTTTTCTTTTGGCTGGCGAAGTACGGTCTTCAACAGAAGTATGTTGACTATAAACTTTATATGAAGGAGTCTGTTACCGGACTTTCCAAAGATTCTGTGGTCAAACTGCACGGGGTGGATGTGGGGCATGTCTCGGAGATACGTATAGACCCGAAAAACATTGAACGTGTTGAGGTCGTACTGAAGATCAAAGAGGGTACACCTATAAAAGAAGATATGGTCGCACATACGCAAATGATGGGGATCACCGGCTTGCTTTCCATAGAAATAGACGGAGGAACGAACTCTGCGAAGACCCTGAAACCTTCTGACGGTCAGATTCCGGTCATACCGACCACTTCTTCCTGGTTCAACAAAACAACAGCGGGGCTGGAAGATCTCTCTGTCAACCTGGAAAAACTGCTGGGGAAGACTGAACTCGTTCTGAGTAACGAGAATATAGATAATTTCAGCAAAATACTTTCCAATGTAGAAAAGATCACTGCAAGAGGGGAAGAATTGGAAGATAAAACACTTGATTCCATGAAAAAATTTGACAGGAGGATGGTAGAATATAATGCTTCCATTGCACAGTTTTCCAAAAACTTTTCTCAAATCACGGAGGCAACGGTTCCGGCGATCAACAAACTGTACCAAACGACCAGGAATTTTAACCGTCTGACCCTGAAAGTGGAAAAGAGTCTTGACAGGGGTGATTATGATCTGAAGACCATTTTGGATCCTATGATGATGGAGATAAGCATCCTTTCAGAACAGATCAATGATATTGCAAAAGAATTTAAACAGAGTCCAAGTGATATTTTCTTTAAATCAAGAAAAAGTAGACGCGGACCGGGAGAATAAATGATGAAATATAACGATAGTGGATCGGTCATGAAAAAAACGGTATGGATATTAAGTCTGTTCCTGTTGTTGAGTGGCTGTGCATTGAAGGAGTCGGCACCGATGACTGAATATACACTCTGGGCAACACCGATACAAGCGGTATCGTCTAGCAGATACAGGTCGAAAACGCTGAAAGTCTCTTATCCCCAGTCATTGAAAGAAAACCTTTCCAGAGACATTCACTACTCTTACAGTCTTACGAACAGAGGAGTCTACCAGAATTCAGAATGGAGTAATAATCTGGGACAGTTGTTGCAGGGAACCATTATTGAGGCATTGGATCAAAGCAGAATCTTTAAAGGGATACTCTCCTACGATTCAAGAGCATATGAAGATTACAGACTGGAAAGTACGGTGTATGACTTTTCGCATCACGTAAGGGGTGAATCATCTTATGCCGTGGTTTCCATTCAATTTACTCTCATTGATACCAATACGGGAAAATTGGTGAAAACAAGAAAATTCAGCTATAAAGAGCCTACAAAAACAGTAGATGCAAGAGGGTATGTAGCAGCAGTGAACACTGCTATGTCCAGACTAGTCAGAGACCTGAGAGGATGGTTGCGTTAAATTAAATTAAAAAAAGGATGATCATGAATAAAAAAATATTTGCGGCATTTTTTGCTGCACAATTAATGACACAGGTATATGCCGGAGGTGATGTAGAAATTACTGAAACACTTGAGGTGGAAGCTGTTGAGATTGAAGAATCACATTTTTACATTGTTGTAAAAGGTCTGGCATCACTGGGTGATGAAGCAGAACATGAAGAAGCCATACTGGATGGTGATGGAGGTTACGGTTTTGGTATTGACCTTGGTTACCGCATTACCAATGGTTTTGCGATAGAATATGATTTTTCTTATGCTAAAAATACAGTGAAAGAACATAGAGAAGGTCATGTTGATGAAGAAGAAGTCGATGCCCATTATTATACCTCTTCACTGGATCTTGTTTATACTTATGAAGCAACAGAAACGCTTGGTCTTTTTGCCAAAGTGGGGTATGAATATGAATGGGAGACCATAGATGATCTTGGCATTGACAGTACGGATCACGGCTTTATTGTAGGAGCAGGTATTGAAGTGGCTCTGAATGAGCAATATAAACTGGTTGCCGAATATGAACAT
>Ga0256834_1000586_pt1 | contig 25911 bp, 29 predicted proteins | sample 4281140metaG_FD_190536 | JGI IMG/M metagenome (GOLD analysis project Ga0256834, IMG submission 190536) | Hydrothermal vent microbial communities from East Pacific Rise, Pacific Ocean - 4281-140 | ecosystem: Environmental > Aquatic > Marine > Hydrothermal vents | place: Pacific Ocean: East...
GCCTGCTCATGGAGAAGATTTTGGGGAGGGAGCTGAGAGACGTTCCCGGGGCGCTGGAGCCGGGAAGGCGGTGAGGGTTACCTCTGGAGGAGGCCCCTTAGAATCTCCACCGCCTCCCCTACACTCAACGGGATTTCGTTGATGCCAAGCTCGTGGAAGAGCCTCACTATTTCGGGCACGTCAAGGTTCGCCCTCTCTATGAGTTCCGGCCTCGAGAACAGCTCCCTCGGCGTTCCCTCGAAGAGGATTTCTTTGTTCACCACGTAAACCCTGTCGGCGAGGCGAATCAGCCTCAGGTCGTGGGTAACCACCACGACGGTCTTTCTCTCCCCCTTCCAGCTCCGAATCATGTCGAGCACGAAATTCCTGTTCCTCAAGTCTAAATCCCTCGTCGGCTCGTCGAGGAGAAGAACTTCCGGCTCCATTGCCGTTACGCAGGCTATCGAGGCCTTCTTCTTCTCGCCACCGCTCAGGCTGTACGGGTGTCTATCGGCCAACTTCTCTATGCCGAGCCTTCTGAGTTCCTCTCTGGCCCTTTTAAGACCCCTCTCCTTCCCCCACAGGTGAACGGGGCCGAAGGCTACATCTTCCAGAACCGTTGCGCTGAAGAGCATAACATCGGGATTCTGGAACAGGAAGCCGACCTTCCGCCGGAACTCCTTGTCTGTCATGGTATCTTCAGTTATCAGCTTCCCCTCGAACAGTATCTCGCCCTCCGTTGGCATGACCAGCGCGTCCATCAGCTTGAGCAGTGTGGTCTTTCCGGCGCCGTTCGGCCCGACTATGGCCAGGGTTTCTCCCCTCTCAACCTCCATGCTTATTCCCCTGAGCGCCCACTCCCCGGTTGGATAGCGGTAGGAAACGTTTCTGAGCTCGTAAACCTTCATAGCAATCCCCTCGTGAAGGCAAACGTTAGTACGACGAGGAGAACGGTGAAGGCCGAGAACGCGTAGTCAACCTTTCCAGCCTTGAACTCCCTCAGCGGTTCGATTTCGTTGGCGTAGCCCCTGGAGAGCATGGCGTAGTAGAGGTCCTCGCCGAGGGCGTTGGCCTTTATGAAGGTCGCCCCGATGTGCTTTCCTGCCTCCTTCCAGCTCTCGACCATGCCGAGTTCTCCAGCTAACCTCGCCCTCCTCGCGTGCATCGCGTCGAGCAGGAGCTTGGCGAGAAGGAATATGTAGCGGTAGGTTAAGGTAGTTATTGTTATGACCATTCCCGGAATCCTGAAAGAGGCCAGGGCCGAGACAATGTCGTTCCACCTGCTCGTCATCGTGAAGAGTATCGCGTAGGAAACCGCCGTCGCGACGCGTAGCGTAAAGAGAACAGCCCAGCGGATTCCCTCCCGGCTCGCGGTGAGGCCGAAGAGGTGAAAGGCCGGCTCGCCTGGAATCATGAATATCGAGGGGAGTGCTATAACCCCCGTGAAAATCGGAATGAAGACCCAGACCCTCTTCGTGAACTCTATTACCGGCAGTCTTGAGAGAACCGCGAGGGCCAGCGCGAGGAAGTAGAAAGCTAAAATCAGGTCAATTCTCTCAAGGGACACGACGGTTGCGACAATGACTACGAGAGAGACGACCTTAACCCTTGGGTCGATTCTTTGAAGCAGGCCGTCCCTTCTCGCGTACCTCTCGGAAAAGACGGCGTTGGTCGTGAACTCAAGGACTTCCCTCGCGGTCTCCTCAAGGAACCCCATTCCCACCACCAAAAAAGTAAATTCAAGAGGTGCCCTTGCCGACGACGAACTTGACGAGGAGGTAATAGAGGGTAACGACGAGTACCGTTCCGACCACCGCGGAGATTATGTAGCCTATCGAGGCGTGGAGCTTGTCCTCCCAGCCGGGAACGTCGTAATCAGGTAAAACTGCGTGGTTCCACAGCGTTGAAAGCTTCTCCATTCCGGGCAGCTTGTGGCCGACCATGTGCTCAACCGTGCTCACGTCCCACTCGCCCCACGCCCCCTGAGAGTTCCAGACGAGTAGTATGCCTATGGGAGATAGTATCACCATGACCCCTATCACGATGAGCAGGGCTTTGACGACCCTGTCCATTCGCTCACCCCCTGGCGATTGTTCTCATGGCGAACAGGTCGGGCCTGCTCTTCTTGACGTACCAGACGACTGCCGCGGTAACGACGGCCGCGGCCGGACCTGCCGTCACTAGGTGCGCTATCGCCATGGCCGGAACGGAGACGCGGAGCGGGTAGGGACAGTAGCCGGGCTGTATGTAGGGCTGTATCCCGAGTTCGATGCCGGCCACAGTTGCCGCGGTTACTATGCCGATGTACGCACCGATTCCGGCTGAGATTACCTCGTTGAGCTTGAACCTCTCGCTGAGGAACTTGTAGGTGTAGTAGCCGACGAAGGGCAGGACGACGCCCATGTTGAAGACGTTGGCGGCGTAGGTTGTTATTCCGCCGTCGCCGAAGAAGAGGGCCTGAATTAGGAGCACTATGCTGAGCGACACCGTTGCGGCCCAGGGGCTGATGAGTATCGCTATTATCGTTCCGCCAACGATGTGGGCAGTTGTTCCTCCAGGCACCGGCATGTTGTACATCATCACCAGGAAGGCAAAGGCCGTCAGAACGCCCAGCAGGGGCACCTGGCTTGGCTTTAGGTTCTTGAGCCACCGGAAGGCCTTGTACCAAATCGGTATCATTATCAGGTAGAAAAACGCACAGGTGTACGGCCCGAGGTAGCCGTCCGGTATGTGCACTTTTATCACCTTCCTTATCTTATGGGTGTTATCAAGCTCTAAAACAATAATACCAAATAAAAACTTTTCTGAACTTAGTGTTATTAACCGGTGGTTTATAAAGAAAAGGTGGCACCCATCTCGAAAGGAAAACCTTTTGAGAAGTTGAAAATGGGGGGAAAGAAGCTCAGAGGTAGCCCCTGTCCTCTTCTTCAGGAGCCGGAGGCATCGTCTGTTCGAGCATCGCCCTCTGCATCTCTTGAACCTTCCTGAGTATTTCCTCCGTCTCCTTGGCGCGCTCCTCGAGTGCGGTCATGTCAAGCTCTATTCCCAGTATCTTCGTGACGGCAGTTAGAACGGCTTTTGCCGCTTTGGCGTCAACGATGTAGCCGAGGCTCTCCCCGAGAAGGCTTATCCCGAACATCGAGCGGAGCTTGCCCATTCCGAGGAGAAGGCCGGCCGCTCCCACTATGGCTCCGCCCTCGTCCTCCCTCCAGATTACCTCGACGGGACAGTCCTTGAGCTTTTCCTTGTAGTAATCTATAAGCTCCTCGTGCGTTACCGCGGCTAGAACCTTCGGCTCGCCCTGCAGCTCGGGCACCTGGTAGCCGCCCATGGTGATTATCTCCCTGACGCCGAGTTCCTGAGCGAGGTCGAGCATCTTCCCAACTACTTCGTAGTGGCCTGGGCTGTCAGTCGGCGGAACCTGCTGGTCGCCTGTGATTATTATCAGGTCCCTGCCGTCCTCCTCTGGGTTCACCCAGTAGTAGAACTCGTTCTTCATAAGCTCAACAATCGAGTTCTTCTTTATGAGAACCTGGTGCATGAAGTGGGGTGAATACAGCTCGGCAAACTTTACTGCCTTGAGCTCCTGAATCAGGTGCTCGGCTGCGAGCTTCCCCACAAGGCCTATCCCCGGGAGGCCCTCTATGAACACTGGGTCCCTGAGCTGGGGCCTCTCGAGGAGGTAAATTATGGTTTCCTTCATTTTCTCACCCCTATCCCGAGGAGTTCCCTCTTCCACCTGCGCCTGTACTCACCGTAGGGGTCCTCCGGCGAAAACCTCGGAGGGTGTGCCACCTTGGTCTTTGCCCCGCAGACCGGGCAGGTCTCTTTCAGCGTATACCTTCCGCAGTTGGGGCACCTCCTTATGCGGAACCTCATTTTTACCTCCTCTTAATCTTTCTTATGCGCTTCTCCTTCCTGATGAGGGTCGCCTCTCCCCCGGCCTCCTTAATGACCCGGAGTATCTCCTCAGCTATGCTTTCGAGCACCTCTTCGGCCTTGTAGTAGTCCGGTGCCGTTATGTCTATCCTGTAACGGGGAGCACCCTGGTAGGTGAACTTGACCTCTATGTCCTTTTCTTTGTTGGCCCTGTCCCTGGCTCTAATCAGGGCCTCCTTGATTATCTCGATTCCGTTGGGCTTTGGAACGGTTATCTCAAATTCCGCATCTATGGTAACGGTCGGAACCTCGACGTAGGCCTCGATAATCGGCTTGAGCGCATCGAGCCACTCATCTGGAATGAGACCCTTCAGAACCTCGATGCCGTTCTGGGCTGCATCTTCGAAGGCGGCGTAAACTTCTCCGTACTCCTCCTCGAGCGGAACCCAGACCTCTCTCCAGGCGGTTTCAAAGTCCTTGCCTATCTTTTCAGCCGCCATCTTCAGGAGGTTCTCCGCCTTCTGGGCGCGTTTGTATTCCTGGAGCTTTGCCTTCCTCTGCTGCTGGTTAACGCGCTTGAGGCTCAAATCGATGTGTCCCTTTTCAGGGTCGACGCGTATGACCTTAACGACGACCTTCTGACCCTCTTTGATGTAGTCCCTAATGTTCTTGACCCAGGTTGGGGCCACTTCACTTATGTGCATGAAGCCCTCCTTACCCGGATACTCGTCAAGGGTGAGGAACGCTCCGTACGGGTGAATGTTCTTGACGGTAGCAACGACGAACTCACCCTCCTCGGGAAACTCTTTGGCTTTCCTCGGCATTCTAACCACCTCTAAATTTTTCTCTCCGGAAGGTTTACGAGAAGAGGTTTTTAAAAGTTTGGCGGGATTAAAAGGGAGAAAAATCACTCGAGAACTTCGAGTATTTTCGCCTTAACTATGCCCTTGCCGCCTGTCGGTTCAACGAGCGTTGCACCGCAGACGAGGCAGCGAACCTTCGTTGCAGGGTGGCTGAAGACTATCTGCTCGTTGCCGCAGTCGATGCACTTAACGCGGAGGAACCTGGAGCGCGGCATTGGAATGAGGTTCTTCGGGAGCGCCATGCTCACACCTCCACGAGCTCGAACTTCTTAACGCGGAAGCCCTTCCCCCTGGTGTGGGCCTTACCGCAGACCGTGCACCTAAACCTGAGGTCGAGCTTCTTGACAGGCTTCTCCCTGCCGGCGGGGTTCGGCCTCGGGAATCCGTGGTAACCCTTCATTATCCTCCTGAAGCGCCTCTGGCCCTGGCTAAGTTCGCTCCTCGGCCTCTTCTTGACCTTTTCAACCTTGTGGATTGTGTGCCTCTTACAAAACGGGCAGTACGTTCTAATCTGCTTTGGATACTTCATCATCTCACCCCCACGCAGAGGCCCGGTGGGTTCCTTCGCGGATACCCCCGAGCGTGAGCCGATGACAGCTCTGGGTTTCCGGTCTGACGGGATATTTAAAAAACTTTTTCCCTTCGAAATTTTTAAATACTAAATGTTACTAAAATGTCCCGGTGATGACCATGAGGAGGATGATAGACATAGTCAGGGAGGCAAGGAAGGTTGAGGAGAAGACCGAGAAGGACTACAGGAAGCTCCTCAAGAAGCTCGACAAGCCCGAGTACGCCGACTTAAGGGGACTTATTCTGAGGCTCGCGATAGACACGGCCTTTCACAAGAGGCTGATGGAAGCCCTTGAAAAGGCCTACGACGATGCCGTCAAGCTCGTTAGCGAGTACATGGGGGAGCAGAGGAATGAAGACATAGCCCTCATTCCGGGCGTCCCAACCCTCGTCATGCCCATGGGCTTCGGGCCAATAGGGGCAAGAGTTCCGCCGGAGGAGGTTATTGAAGAGTTCCTCAAGAACTTCCCGAGCGAGGTAGTTCTCCCCGACAGTGAAGAAAAGCTCATTGAGATACTGAGAAGGTACGCTGAGGAAGAGGGCAGGATGAAGGAACTCTACGATGAGCTATCGAGGAGGGCGTTCCACCCTGTCGTTAGGGAGCTCGTGAGGGAGCTTAAGAGAAACGAGGAGCAGCACGAGGAGCTGGTGAAGGGGCTCGTGGAGAAGTACTCTAAAGGCTGAGCATCAGGGGGACGACAAAGGGGACGAGGGCCGTTAGGATGAAGCCGTGAACGAAAGCTACAAGCGCCACTTCCCTTCCCCCGAACTTTCTTATTATTGGAAGCGTCGTGTCCATCGTCGTTGCCCCGCCCATTGAAACGGCCTTTTTCGGGTCTGTTCTCTTTGAGGCAATTGGATAGAGGAGAATCGTGAAGATTTCCCTGAAGAGGTTCCCGAGGAAGCCAACCGCGCCGTAAACCGCTGAGTACTGCGCTATCAGGGGACCCGTTAGCGAGTACCATCCACAGCCGGCCCCGATTGCGAGGCCCCACTTCGGGTTTATGCCGAGGACCAGCGATGCCGCAAGTCCGCCGAAAAGGGAACCCGCGAGGGTCTTCATCGGGAGCGTCAGAGCCTCACGTCCGAGCTTTTTGATTTCTCCGCTTTCAAAGTTGAGGCCGAGGTCAACCCCTATGAGGAATATCAAAACGTAGAGCATCACCTCGTAGGCGTTCCCGAAGTTCGGCTCCAAGAAGTGCCCAGCGAGAATACCTAGGGTGAGGGCCGTCAGCACGAGGTAGAGGAATCTCATCTCCCCACCCCCGCAAGGAGCAGGCTTCCCGCTATCGTGAAGATTGCGAAGAGCAGTGATGAGCCGAAGAGCCAGAGGCCGCTTACGTGAACCTCTCCGGTTTTAACCCCGAGAAAGAAAACCATCGCGAGCAGGGAAGCGCTGACGGGGAGGTCGATTTTGAAACGCCTCCCTGCTTTTCTCATGACGTAGCCAGCGACGATTCCCGCGATTAGGGGTATGAAGATGTTCATGGTCAGACCTAAATCAGAGTGCTAATAAAAGTATCGAAGGGGCTCGGAGGGTGTTCACGTCATCACAGTTCAGCATGCTTGCTATTCTTCATCGCCCGGAGGAGTTTGAGCGGAGGGTTTTAAACGTTTCCCGAAAATCGCTCGCTTTCTCATTTTCTAACGCGAAACTTTGAGAGTCAAGGTTTTTATGATGAACGTCTCAACATTCGGGCGGTGGTCGTTATGATCAGGGCATCGGACAGGGCGATGGGTGTTGAGTACGCGATTAGAGACGTCGTTCTCCCCGCGAGGGAGCTTGAGAGAAAGGGTATAAAGGTCATAAGGCTCAACATTGGGGACCCGGGGAAGTACGACTTCCAGCCCCCGAAGCACATGAAGGAAGCCTACTGTCGCGCCATTGAGGAGGGCCACAACTACTACGGGCCGAGCGAGGGTTTACCCGAGATGAGGGAGGCCGTCGTTAAGAGGGAGAAGTGGAAGAACGGCGTGGACATAACGCCGGACGACGTCCGCGTCACAACTGCCGTAACCGAGGCGCTCCAGCTCATATTCGGCTCGCTCCTCAACCCCGGCGACAACATACTCGTCCCAAGTCCGAGCTATCCCCCCTATGTCGGCCTCGTCAAGTTCTATGGGGCGGAGCCGAGGGAGTACATGACGGTCGAGGAGAACGGCTGGCAGCCGGACATAGACGACATGAGGAAGCTGATAGACGAGAGAACTAAGGCAATAGCCGTCATAAACCCTAACAACCCGACCGGGGCGCTCTACGAGAAGAAGACTATCAAGGCGATACTCGATTTAGCTGGAGAGTACGACCTGCCGGTTATAAGCGACGAGATTTATGATTTGATGACCTACGAGGGCAAGCACGTTTCCCCCGGCTCGCTCACGAAGGACGTCCCGGTTATAGTGATGAACGGCCTCTCGAAGGTCTACTTCGCCACCGGCTGGCGTCTGGGCTACTTCTACTACGTTGACCCCGAGAACAAGCTTGAAGAGGTGAGGGAGGCGATAGACAAGCTCATGCGCATAAGGATATGCCCGAACACGCCGGCCCAGTTCGCCGCTATAGCCGGCTTGACGGGCCCGATGGACTACCTTGAGGAGTACATGAAGAAGCTCCGCGAGAGGAGGGACTACATATACAAGCGCATCAACGAGATTCCCGGTGTCAGCGCTGTCAAACCGCAGGGAGCGTTCTACATCTTCCCGAGGATTGAGGAAAGAAAGTGGAAGAACGACAAGGAGTTCGTGCTCGATGTCCTCCACGAGGCGCACGTCCTCTTCGTCCACGGCTCGGGCTTCGGAAGGGCCGGTGAGTGGCACTTCAGAATCGTCTTCCTCCCGCCGGTCGAGATACTCGAGGAGGCCATGGAGAAGTTCGAGGAGTTCATGAGGAAGAGGCTTGGGGCTTGAGGCCCCTCTTTTTATCCCCCAGAAACGACCGGGATTACCTCTATTTCAATTCCGTCCTCGACTTTTTCATCCTCGAGGACAACCCTTCCGTCAATCCTCGCTATAGCGCTCTCGGTGTTGAAGCCAACCTCCCTGAGGATATCCGCCACTGTCATGTCCTTCCTCCACTCGACTTCCCTCTCGATTCCCCTTCCGAGGACTTTGACCTTAATCATCTTCCACCACCTCACGTGAAGAGAACGGTCCTCTTAAAAACGTCCCTGTGGTTTCCGAAGGCCTCGAACATCTTCCCCGAATAGCTCTCAACGGCAGAATCCAGCAGTTCTTCGAGGTTGTAGTTTATCTCCTCGCTCATCGGCATGTAGAGCGGTGCAGGCTCGTAGTAGTCCATCCCCTTGAGAAGCGACGTCGAGAAGTACCAGAGGGTCTTCTTAATCTTCCTCCCTCTGACAGGTGAAAAGCTGGCGTCTCCCCCTCCAAAGGCCGCGTGGAGGACTATAATCTTCTCAACCTCAACGCCCTTCTTGAGGAGCCTCCTCCGCTCTGTGCTCTCCAAATCCACTATCCTGTAACCGCTCCTCGTGGTCTCGTCGTAGTCTATCGAGACGCCGTAGACGTCCTCAATCCTCGGGTCGTAGACGAGGACCTCGGTTCCTCCGATGACGTAGAGCTTCCCCTCGCGGACGTCAACGACCGTGTTCTCGGTGCTGAGAACGTCCAGACCTTCCGAAACCGCTATGGCTGAAATCGTGCTCTTTCCTGTATGTGGATATCCAACGAACAGAACGGCCCTCCCGCTGGGGTTTACCACGCTGACCGAGTCGGTTACAAAAATTCTGCCCTTTCTGGCTCCAGCCCTTGCAGTGGCTTGGAGGAGGAAGAAAACCGGTGCCTCGTTCTTGTAGGCAGAGGGAACGGCGGACTCGAGCTTGTAGCGGTCCTTTCCGTTGACGTCGTACATCGAGCTGAAGACCCTAAACGAATCCCCCTTGAAGCGCTCGATGATTATGTCGGGCTTTATCTCGGCCCTGAGAACGTCCGGCAGATAGCGTCGGGCAAAAAGCGTTCTAAAGCCGTCAACGAAGCCGTCGTCGAGCTCGCCATCGAAGAGAACACCGACACCTCCGACGCTCAGCATCGTCATCAACGACCTTTCAGTCAGCGGGTTATAAACCCTTCGTCGGAGGTTTTTTATAGAGGGCCTCCAATCGAGGACGAGGCCTATGGTCACGCTCATCATAGCCGAGAAGCCCAACGTCGCGAGAAAAATAGCCTACGCCCTAGCCGAGGGAAAACCCGTCCGGAAGACGATAGGGAAGGTAAGTTATTACGAGTTCACCCGCGATGGAAAGAAGGTGATAGTTGCTCCAGCCGTTGGTCATCTCTTCTCCCTCGCTCCGAAGACCAAGACCTACGGTTACCCCGTCTTTGACATCGAATGGGTTCCCGTTTACGTCGCCGAGAAGGGCAAGGGCTACGCGAAAGACTACATCAAGGCCCTCGCAACCCTTGCGAAGAAAGCCGATGAGTTCATAGTCGCCTGCGACTACGACACGGAGGGCGAGGTTATCGGCTACACGGCTCTGAAATACGCCTGCGGCGTCGACCCTTCGAAGGCCAAGCGCATGAAGTTCTCGGCGTTGACGAAGAAGGACCTTCTCAAAGCCTGGTACAACCTTGAGCCGACGATAAACTTCGGAATGGCAGATGCGGGAATAGCACGCCATGTCCTCGACTGGTACTGGGGCGTGAACCTCTCGAGGGCTTTAACATCGGCCATAAAGCGCGCCAGCGGGAAGTGGATGGTTCTCTCCACCGGAAGGGTTCAGGGACCTACGCTCAAGTTTCTGGTGGAGCGGGAAAAGGAAATCCAGAACTTCAAGCCGAAACCGTACTGGGTCATCAAGATGATTCTTGAGAAAGAGGGCAAGCAGTACACGGCAACCTACGAGAAGGACAAGATATGGGACGAGGAGGAGGCGAAGAGAATCGTCCAGGAGGCCAAGAAGGGGCCGGCCTTCATCGAGAAAGTTGAAGTGAAGCAGCAGAAGAGGAATCCTCCAGTGCCCTTCGACCTCGGAACTCTTCAGAGGGAAGCTTATTCTGCCTTTGGATATTCCCCTAAAAAGACACTAGAGCTCGCACAGCGCTTGTATGAGCGGGGGCTCTCGAGCTACCCGAGAACAAGCTCGCAGAAGCTCCCCAAGAACCTCAACTTCCGCTCGATACTGCAGAACCTCGCGAAGTTGCCGGAGTACAAGCCCTTCGCCCACGAGCTTCTGGGCAAGGGCAACCTCAAGCCCGTTGAGGGCAAGAAGGAAGACCCGGCGCATCCGGCAATCTACCCCACCGGTGAGCTTCCAAAGCCCGGCGAGCTGAGTAAGGACGAGAAGAACATCTACGACCTCATTGTAAGGCGCTTCCTGGCGCTCTTCATGGAGCCGGCGGTGAGGGAGAGCGTGAAGGTAATCATAAACTCCAACAACCACCGCTTCATCCTGAGCGGTGCGAGAACCCTCAAGGAGGGCTGGCTGAAGGTTTACGGGAAGTACGTCAAGTTCGACGAGGTTATTTTGCCCCAGTTCAGGGAAGGCGAACCCGTCAAGGTCGTCCAGATTAAGCGCGAGAAGAAGAAAACGAAACCTCCCGCTCGCTATTCCCCAGCGGCCGTAATCAAGAAGATGGAGGATTTGGGAATAGGAACGAAGGCGACGCGCGCGCAAATCCTCGAAACCCTCTACCAGAGGGGCTACATCGAGGGCAGAAGAGCAATAAGGGTTACCCCCCTCGGCATGCGCGTCGTGGAAGCGCTTGAGAAAAACGTTCCCGACATAGTCAGCGTTGAACTCACGAGGGCCTTTGAGGAGAAGATGGAGGAGATAATGGCCGGAAAGGCAAAGAAGGACGAGGTAATAGAGGAGAGCAAGGAGCAGCTGATTAAAATCCTCAAGGTCTTCAAGGAGAAGGAACTGGACATCGGAAAGATGCTCCTTGAGACGACGGGAACGGGCGTTACGACCTCGAAGGACTCCATTAAGGTGGAGAAATCGAAGATGCCATCCGCGAAATCCGGGACGGAAGAGCCGAAGAAGACCAAGTCCCCTGAGAGGCGTTTAGTCCTCGGGAAGTGTCCCAAGTGCGGCGGCGACTTGGTTCTCAAATACAACAGGAAAACCGGCAAGCGCTTCGTCGGTTGCTCCAACTGGCCGAAGTGCGACGTTACCTATCCTATACTCCAGCGCGGTGAAGTTATTCCCACCGGCAAAACCTGTTGCAACGGTGCCCCGGTTGTAAAGATTCGGGAGAAGGGCAGGGAGTACGAGATTTGCCTCGACATGAACTGCAAGGACTGGAAGCGATAGCCTTATCTTTGCTCAGGATGAGTCCGTATCATGGACGAATGGGAGAGAACAGCAAAGGTTCTGCTGGCCAACGCCCGTGAGCTTCTTGAAAGGCTCCGCGACGAGGTCAGGCTGAACGAGGTAACGGTGGCAAGCCTCCTTGACGTCCAGTCAACCTTCGTCCTCGGTCTGGCGGACGCGAGCCTTTACGCCTTCTCAATGGGGTTAGACGATATCGTTGAGCGCTCCTATCGGTTATTCCTGGAAGGGTTGGAGGTTCTCAAGGCCGGCCACCTATTCATAAGCGAGCCTGAACTTGACCTGTGGCTTTCTCCCCTCAGGAACCTGAACCCGGAGAGGGGTTTTGTCCTTGACAGGCGCCTCTCGCTCCTCGGTGAGCCGAAGCCGACGATGGTCTGGGCCAACCGGGTGGTTCAGCTCAGGAACGCCCTCCACGGAAAACCCGTTAGGGACCCTCTCAGGAGCATCGGCTACGGGATAGATAAAAGCGATAGGCGCTTTCCTGTTCTCTTGAAGGCAGTTAGAAGGCTTTACACGCTTTACCCTGCCCCAATAGATGAGACCGCGAGGCTTCTTGCCATTGAGCTTGGTTTGGGAATGGAAGAGAATCCCATTAAATGCTCCGACGGAACCTGCGAGGCAATAACCGAACTGCCGGACGTCTCGGCCTTTCGGAAAACGGTACTTGATGATGTTGAAATCTACTACCTCATCGAGAACCCAAAGGGTCTGCATTCCCCCTGGGGAAGCCTGAGCGTTGGGAAGGCGAGGGAGATAGTGGTTTTCTCAAGGAAGAAGGGAAAGGGGTTCAGGCTCAGAGGAGCTCCTTAAGGAGCTTTATCCTCCTCGGACTGAGGAGAACCTTTGGGTGCTTGAGGAGAGCTTTTATGACCTCGGTGTAGTCGCCGCTGGCTATCTTCTCCGTATCGGCCCCGCTGAGAACCTGAATGAACAGGTCGAGGTCTTCATCCGTGAGCTTCTCCGTGACCTTCCTTACCTTGAGAACCTTCTCAAGCCTCTTTCCGTCGGTCTCCCACCACTCCTTCGTGTAGTTCTGGAGCAACGAGAGGTTCTCCTCTTCCAGAGCTTTGACAATCCACTTGCTCGCTATCGTTCCGGCTTCCATTGCCTCGGCCATTCCACCGCCGTGCATCGGGTTTACCTGACGAGCTGCATCGCCGACGACGAGGACGTTGTCTTTCACGAGTTCCTTAACGAAGCCGCCAACGGGAACGAGACCAACGTTTATTTCGAGAAGTTTCTTGGCCGGAATCTTGTTCTCCTTCAGCCACTTGTCGAGGTAGTACTTGGCGGTCTTCGGATTGTCTGCGTTTATTCCTATGCCGACGTTGGCCCTGTCTTCGTCCTTCGGGAAGACCCAGACGTAACCGCGAGGTGCTATCTCGTTGCCAAACCAGAGGTGGATTAAATCGGGGTCAAAGCCCTCGATGAGCATCTCGTACTCGTAGCTCGAATCAAACTCGTGTGGCGGGGCGTAGGTGTTTATTCCCGCTTTCCTCGCTATCGTGCTCTCGACGCCGTCAGCGGCGACGATAACGTCGGCGTAAATCTCAATCGGCTCGTCCTCGTGCTTGGCCTTGATTCCAACGACCTTTCCGTCCTTTCTTATGACGTCCAGAGCTTCAGTCCTCGCGAGAACGTCTGCCCCGGCCTTAGCGGCGTAGTAGGCGAGCATCTTGTCGAAGACCTTCCTCTCGAGGATAACACCGCTGACTTCTTTATACCTGAGCTCGAGCTCGTAACCGCTCGGGGAGTAGAGTTTTGCCCCGTAAACCTCGCGGTTGATGAAGCGCTTGTCGTAGGGAATGTCATACTTCTCGAAGACCTTTATGCTTATGCCCTCGGCGCACTGCTTAGGAGTCCCTATCGCCCACTTCTTGTCAATCATGAGAACGGAGTATCCGGCCTTTGCGACGTTTCTCGCCACTATGGGCCCCGCTATTCCCGCCCCAACGACGACGACGTCATACCTCATGCTTTCACCTCCAGGGGTTCCTCACTGAGGGCTCCGACTGGACAGGCGCTGATGCATATTCTGCAGCTTATGCACTTGTCCTGGATAAACTCCCAGCCGCTTGAGTGTACCTCTATAGCCAAAGTCGGGCAGACTCCAGCACAGCCACCGCAGAGGTAACAGCGGTCTTCGTTAACAACGATTTTAATCTTCTCCGGCATCTCTTTCACCGCCGAGCTTTGTTTTTAGCCTCTCGTCATCTATCGTTATAATGCCGTCTTTTATTCTTAACGGGACGAATCTGTCCAGCTCGCTCGCCTTCTGAAGGACTTCCCTCTCCTTGAGGTTGAGCCTGTCGCTCAGCTCTTCAACGGTTGCCGAGCCGTTGAGAAGGATGTAGTGGAGGATTGCCAGCTGGGTCATGTCCCCGATTTCCTTGAGGTACGTGTCCTTAATCATGGCCATGAGCCTGTCCCTTCTGCTCTCTATGGCCTGTAGGGCTTTCAGAGTTTTTTCAAGCTCTCCGCTCAGTGAGCGGAACGTTAGAATCATCTCCTCAAGCTTCTCCGGTTTTCCCTCTGGGAGTTTGATATGAACTTCTCCCACGTTTTCGTCTCCTAAGTCAAGTCCACGGTACCAGAATATGTTGGGAGTTACCGTTACCACGTAGGTCTTGGCTATGTTTATGTCGTAGTATTTTCTCGCCGGACCTATAAAGGGTCCCTCCCTCTCGTAAGACTTCAGGATTCCCTCGCGCTCCATTATTTTAAGGTGCTTTGCAACGGCCGTAGAGGAGACGCTAACCTTACTGCTCAGAAAACTGAAGTAGCACTCGGTGCAGGTGAGGTGGCTGAGCAAATCGCGCCTCACCCTGTTCCCCAAGATGTAGAAGATGTCCGGTTCAGCCATGCCCCACACCACCCAAACTTGTAACGCAAAGCTTATATATTGGACATTGAACTTAAGGTTGCAAACCTGGGGATTTTCACCCGGAGAAAATGGTTCGCGATGATTATAAACCTTTAGATGGGGGTGTGGTGGATGGGACTGATTAGTGATGCCGACAAGAAGGTTATTAAGGAGGAGTTCTTCTCGAAGCTCACCGAACCGGTCAAGCTCATGGTCTTCACAGGAAAGGAGCACTGCCAGTACTGCGACCAGCTGAAGCAGCTCGTTCAAGAACTCAGCGAGCTTACCGACAAGCTCACCTACGAGTTCGTAGACTTCGACACCGAGGAGGGCAGGAAGAAGGCCGAGGAGTACAGGATTGACCGCGCTCCCGCTGTGAGCATAACCAGAAACGGCCAGGACGTTGGTGTCAGGTTCTTCGGCCTTCCGGCCGGCCACGAGTTCGGGGCCTTTCTTGAGGACATCGTTGATGTCAGCAACATGACCACCGACCTTATGCCAGAGAGCAAGGAAGCCCTTGCGAAGATTGACAGGGACGTTAGGATACTCGTCTTTGTAACGCCAACCTGCCCCTACTGCCCGCTCGCGGTTAGGATGGCCCACAAGTTCGCCATCGAGAACACCAACGCCGGTAAGGGCAAGATACTCGGTGATATGGTAGAGGCGATTGAGTATCCAGAGTGGGCCGACCAGTACAGCGTCATGGCGGTTCCGAAGATAGTCATCCAGGTGGACGGCGAGGACAAGGTTCAGTTCGAGGGTGCTTATCCGGAGAAGATGTTCCTTGAGAAGCTTCTCTCCGCTCTGGAGTGAGGGCTCCTCCTTGTTTATCCCTTTACGGCCCCCGTTGGTGAACATTTTCATACACTAAAGAACCTTGCGGGGCCTCTTCGGCTCCGAAATTCCTTCTTAAACTTTACGCAACCGATATAAAGCCTCTCCACCGAGATACCACTCGAAAAGCTTATATACCGGAACCCGCAGGTGGGGGTAGTGAAATCGTTCTTGAAAAACGTTAAGGGGGCAATTCTCGGTGGCGGCGAAAAAGGAGTTTGACATATTCGCTCACGTGCTGGTTCCCGAGCACAGAATCCTCAGTGAGGAGGAGAAGGAGGAGCTCCTCAGGAAGTACAGAATTAGAATTTCCCAGCTTCCGCAGATTAAGGCTTCTGACCCGGCCGTCGTTGCCCTTGGGGCCAAGCCCGGCGATGTCATTGAGATAAAAAGAAAGAGTCCAACGGCGGGTTACTACTACTATTACCGTCTCGTCGTGGAGGACTGATTCTGGGGTGAGAGTTCATGAGCAGAGGGGTTACCGTTAATGAGCCGATTTTAACTCCTGACGAGCTGTGGCTCGTTATGGAGTCCTACTGGAAGGAAAAGGGCCTCGTGAGACAGCACCTCGATTCTTACAACGCCTTTATTGAGCACGGCCTTCAGGATGTCATCAACGAGTTCGGCGGCGTCAAGCCCGACATTCCGGGCCTTGAGGTCAAGTTTGGGAGGATTAGACTTGGGGAACCCGAATTCCAGGAAGCTCAGGGGCAGAGGAGGCCGCTCTACCCAATGGACGCGAGAATAAGGAACCTCACATATTCCGCCCCGCTCTACCTTGAGATGATTCCCGTTGTCAACGGCATCGAGCAGGAGCCGGTTGAGGTCCGCATCGGTGAGCTACCGATAATGCTCAAGTCCAAAGCCTGCCGCCTCTACGGTCTCAGCGATGAGGAGCTCATAAAGCTCGGCGAGGACCCAAAGGACCCAGGGGGATACTTCATCATAAACGGCTCCGAAAGGGTTATCGTTTCTATCGAAGACCTAGCCCCGAACAAGACGTTGGTTGAGAGAGACGAAAGGCAGAACCGCGTTATAGCGAAGGTTTTCTCGTACAGACACGGCTACAGGGCTCTGGTTACCGTTGAGAGAAGAAAGGATGGAATCCTCTACGTTTCAATTCCCAACGTTCCCAAGCCTGTCAAGTTCGTTTACGTGATGAGAGCCCTCGGTCTCCTCAGCGATAAGGAGATAGTTGAGGCAGTAAGCGACGACCCGAGGATTCAACAGATTCTCTTCGACAACCTCGAGGATGCAAGCGATATAAGAACCCAGGAGGAAGCTTTGGACCTTATAGGAAGGCTCTCGCTTCCGGGTCAGCCCAAGGAGTACAGGCTCAAGAGGGCCGAGCACATCATAGATAACAACCTCCTTCCGCACATGGGCGTCGAGCCTGAGAACAGGAAGGCTAAGGCTTACTACCTCGGCATGATGGCTCTTAAGGTCCTTGAGCTTTCGCTCGGCCTGCGCGGTGAGGACGACAAGGACCACTACGCCAACAAGAGGCTCAAGTTAGCTGGAGACCTTCTCAAGGACCTCTTCAGAATAGCCTTCGGCCAGCTCGTCAAGGACATGCAGTACCAAATGACCAAGACCTACCAGAGGAAAGGCGAGCGCTACACTTTCGAGAACGTTCAGAGGTTTGTGAGAAACTCGATAAGGCCCGACGTCCTCAGCGAGAGGATTGAGCACGCGTTAGCTACCGGCGCCTGGCCCGGCGGAAGGACCGGTGTCAGCCAGCTCCTTGACAGAACCAACTACATCTCAACCCTCTCGCATCTCAGACGCATTACTTCACCCCTCAGCAGGGACCAGCCCCACTTCGAGGCCCGTGATTTGCACGGAACCCACTGGGGAAGAATCTGCCCGACCGAGACTCCGGAAGGCCCGAACTGCGGTCTCGTCAAGAACCTGGCTTTGATGTCCCAGATAACCACGGGCATTCCCGAAGAGGAGGTTAGGACCTACCTTATGAAGCTTGGCATAGTTCCGATTGAGGAGAGAAGACCCGCCCCGGGACTCTACCGTGTCTACCTCAACGGTGTTCTCATCGGAACCATCGAAGACGGCGAGACGTTTGTGAAGAGAATTAGGGCGGACAGGAGAAGCGGCAAGATAAGCGATGTGATAAACGTTGCCCTCTACGATGAGGGTGAGGTTAAGGAAATCTACGTTAACAGCGACGATGGTCGCGTTAGGAGACCCCTTATCATAGTCGAAAACGGCAAACCAAAGCTCACCCGCGAGCATGTTGAGGCCATAAAGAACGGCCAGCTCATGTGGAGCGACCTAGTTAGGATGGGTGTTATTGAATACCTTGACGCGGAGGAAGAGGAGAACGCCTACGTTGCAACATGGCCATGGGAGGTCACCGAGGAGCACACCCACCTCGAGCTTATGCCCGCCGCCATACTGGGCATTCCAGCTTCACTCGTTCCGTATCCTGAGCACAACGCGGCTCCAAGAAACACCTACGGCGCGGGCATGGCCAAGCAGAGCCTCGGTCTCGGCTGGGCCAACTTCAGGATTCGCGTCGATACGAGAGGTCACCTCATGCACTACCCAGAGGTTCCGCTCGTCAACTCAAGGATAATGAAGGCGGTTGGTTTCGAGGAGAGACCAGCTGGCCAGAACTTCGTGGTTGCGGTTCTCAGCTACCACGGCTACAACATGGAGGACGCAGTAATTATGAACAAGGCCTCAATCGAGCGCGGATTGGCCCGTTCAACGTTCTTCAGAACATATGAAGCCGAGGAGAAGAGGTATCTGGGCGGTCAGAAGGACACCTTTGAGATTCCCGACCCAACGATACAGGGCTACCTCGGCGAGAAATACTACAGGCATCTCGATGAAGACGGTCTGATATTCCCCGAATCCAAGGTCGAAGGAAAGGACGTTCTCGTTGGAAGAACTTCACCGCCGAGGTTCCTTGAGGAGCAGACTGGTCTCGGCGGCGTTGCCCTTCAGGGCAGGAGGGAGACTAGCGTTGCCGTCAGACCGAGCGAGAAGGGTGTTGTCGATAAGGTCATCGTCACCGAGACCGGGGACGGAACCAAGCTCGTTAAGGTCACCGTCAGGGACCTGCGCATTCCGGAGCTCGGTGACAAGTTCGCTTCAAGGCACGGTCAGAAGGGCGTCATAGGCTTAATCGTTCCGCAGGAGGACATGCCTTGGACAGAGAGCGGCATCGTTCCGGATTTGATAGTCAATCCCCACGGTATCCCGAGCCGTATGACCGTCGGACAGCTCATCGAGGCCATAGGCGGAAAGGTCGCCTCGCTCAAGGGAAGGCGCGTTGACGGAACAGCTTTCATCGGCGAGCCGGAGGAAAGGCTCAGGAAGGAGCTTGAGGAGCTTGGCTTCAAGCACACCGGAAGGGAAATCATGTACGACGGCATAACCGGCAGGAGGCTCGAGGCGGACATATTTGTCGGCGTCATCTACTACCAGAGGCTCCACCACATGGTTGCCGACAAGATGCACGCGCGCTCAAGGGGTCCGGTTCAGGTTCTCACAAAGCAGCCCACCGAGGGAAGGGCGAGGGAAGGCGGTCTTCGCTTTGGTGAGATGGAGCGTGACGTCCTCGTCGGCCACGGGGCGGCGATGTTGCTCATCGAGCGTCTCCTCGAGGAGAGCGACAAGACGGAAGTATGGGTCTGCGAGAACTGCGGACATCTGGCACTTGAGGACAAGCGCCGCGGCAAGGTTTACTGTCCGGTCTGCGGTGAGGAGGAGAGGATAAGCAAGGTTGAGATGAGCTACGCGTTTAAACTGCTCCTCGACGAGCTGAAGGCGATGGTGATTAGGCCTTCCCTCAAGCTTAAGGATAGGGTGTGATGGCCATGCAGTCGATGAAAAAGGTCATCGGGAGTATTGAGTTTGGTATCCTCTCACCCCAGGAAATCAGAAAGATGAGTGCAGCCGAGATTACGGTTCCAGATACCTACGACGATGACGGTTACCCAATCGAAGGCGGCCTTATGGACAAGAGGCTCGGTGTCATCGACCCCGGCCTTAGATGTGAGACCTGTGGAGCAAAGGCAGGAGAGTGCCCGGGCCACTTTGGCCACGTCGAGCTTGCCCGTCCCGTAATCCATGTCGGCTTTGCCAAGACGATACACAGAGTCCTTGAGAGCACCTGTAGAGAATGCGGCAGGATAAAGCTCACCGACGAGGAGATAGAGGAATACATGAAGAAGTTCGAGGTTATGGGTGACAGGAAAAAAGCAGTTGACAAGCTAATCAGGGAGATTCACAAGAAGGCTAGGGAGAGGATGGTCTGCCCGCACTGTGGAGCACCGCAGTTCCCGATTAAGTTCGAGAGGCCCACCATCTACTGGGAGCTCAGGAAGGACGAAGAAGGAAACGAGTACAAGCACAGGATGATGCCCAGCGAGATTCGTGAAAGGCTTGAAAAGATACCGGATGAGGACCTGCCCCTCTTGGGACTGCACCCAGAGAAGTCGAGGCCAGAGTGGATGGTTCTTACAGTTCTTCCGGTTCCGCCGGTCACAATGAGACCTTCAATTACCCTCGAGAGCGGCATTCGCGCCGAGGACGACCTCACGCACAAGCTGGTTGATATCATCCGCATCAACAACAGGCTTAAGAGCAACATAGAGGCCGGAGCGCCTCAACTGATTATCGAAGACCTCTGGGACCTCCTCCAGTACCACGTAACAACTTACATCAACAACGAGACCTCGGGCATTCCTCCGGCCAAGCACAAGAGCGGAAGACCCCTCAAGACCCTTGCCCAGCGTTTGAAGGGTAAAGAGGGTCGCTTCCGTGGAAACCTCAGCGGCAAGCGCGTCAACTTCTCAGCGAGAACAGTCATCAGCCCCGACCCCATGATAAGTATCAATGAGGTCGGCGTTCCCATAGCCGTGGCCATGGAGCTTACCGTTCCCGAGAAGGTCACCGAGTTCAACTTCGAGAAGCTCAAGCAGAGGGTCCTAAACGGTCCGGATAAGTATCCGGGCGCCAACTACGTCATCGACCCCGAGGGAAGGAGAATCCGCCTCATGGAGAACAACCTCGAGCTTATAGCTGAAAAACTCGACATCGGCTGGACGGTCGAGAGGCACCTCGAGGATGGTGACGTTGTTCTGTTCAACAGACAGCCCTCCCTTCACAGGATGAGCATAATGGCCCACCGCGTTAGGGTTATGCCCTACAAGACCTTCAGGCTCAACTTGGCCGTCTGCCCGCCCTACAACGCGGACTTTGACGGTGATGAGATGAACCTGCACGTGCCCCAGACCGAGGAGGCGCAGGCGGAAGCGAAGATACTCATGGAGGTTCAGAACCACATAATCTCGCCGCGTTACGGAGGTCCGCTCATAGCGGGAATCCAAGACCACATCTCCGGCGGCTACCTGCTCACCCGTGAGGGGGCCTACTTCACGAGGACAGAGGTAGAGCAGATGCTCATGTTCGCCGGCGTTGATGTTGACGAGCTTCCGAAACCTGACAAGGTTGAGAACGGCGTTGAGCTGTGGAGCGGAAAGACGATATTCTCGCTCCTCCTTCCGGACGACCTCACCATCTGGTACCGTAACAAGCTCTGCGACGAGCCGGAGCGCTGTGAGGCCCTTGAGAAGCTCATAGAGGAGAAGCTCATTCCAGACCCGGAGGAAGTTAGAAAGCTGGCCTACGACGGCTTCGTCTACATTCAGAACGGAAAGCTCCTCAGCGGTGCCATAGACAAGAAGGCCTACGGCAGAGAAGACGGAAAGCTCCTCGACGTAATCGTTCGTGAGTACGGCGTCGAGAGGGCCAGACAGTTCCTCGACCAGGTCACAAAGCTGACGATATGGGTCATCACACACAAGGGCTTCACCACAGCCATAGACGACGAAGACCTGCCGCAGGAAGCTCTCGACAGGATTAAGGAAATCATCCGCGAGGCGGAGGAGAGAGTTCAGAAGCTTATCGAGGCGTACAAGCGCGGTGAGCTTGAGCCGCTCCCCGGCAAGACCCTCGAGGAGACCCTCGAGAGCAAGATAATGGCGGTTCTCGCCGAGGCGCGTGACAACGCAGGTAAAGTTGCCGAGAGGTACCTCGGTATGAACAACCACGCCGTCATAATGGCCAAGACCGGAGCGAGGGGTAAGATACTCAACATCACCCAGATGGCGGCGATGCTCGGCCAGCAGTCCATCAGAGGAAAGCGCCTCTACCGCGGCTACCGCGGAAGGGTTCTCACGCACTTCAAACCAGGTGATTTGGGAGCAAGAGCAAGGGGCTTTGTAGTGAACTCCTACAAGAGCGGCCTCACGCCTCAGGAGTACTTTTTCCACGCCATGGGTGGCAGGGAGGGACTGGTTGACACCGCCGTTAGAACTGCCCAGAGCGGTTACATGCAGAGAAGGCTAATCAACGCACTCCAGGACCTTAAGGTCGACTACGACGGAACCGTCAGAGACCCGACCGGAATCATCGTCCAGTTCCGCTATGGAGAGGACGGCGTTGACCCAATGAAGAGCTGGGGTGGTAAGACCATTGATGTTGACAGGGTTATAATCAGAACCCTGCTGAAGACCCGTGCCAAGGGGTGATGCTCATGGTTTCCGAGAAAACAATAAAGAACCTCGTTGAGAAGGCAGACCTCCCGGCGAGCGTGAAGGAGGAGCTCTACGAGAAGCTCGTTGAGTACAACAAAAGGTACGACCTGAAGAAGACCGAAGTTGAGGCAATCATCGAGGAGACCGTTAAGGAGTATCAGAACGCCCTCGTCGAGCCGGGGGAAGCTATAGGAACGGTTGCGGCGCAGTCGATAGGTGAGCCATCAACCCAGATGACCCTCAACACCTTCCACTACGCCGGTGTTGCGGAAATCAACGTCACCCTCGGTCTGCCGAGAATCATCGAGATTGTTGATGCCAGGAAGAATCCCTCAACGCCGATAATGACGGTTTACCTTGACGAGAAGCACAGGTATGACCGCGAGAAAGCCCTCGAAGTTGCGAGGCGCATCGAGGGAACAACCCTTGAGAACCTCGCGAGGGAGGAGACGATAGATATACTCAACTTCGAGTATATCGTTGAGATTGACCCGGAGAGGCTTGAGAAGGCCGGTTTGGACATGGAAAAGGTCAGAAGAAAGCTGGAGGGCTCCTTCAAGAGCGCTGAGTTTGAGGTTGATGGATACACGCTCATAGTGAGACCCAAAAAGGCGGCAAAGCTCTCAGACCTGAGAAGACTTGCCGAAAAGGTTAAAAAGCACCGTCTTAAGGGTCTCTCAGGCGTCGGAAAGACCATCATAAGGAAGGAAGGCGACGAGTACGTGATATACACCGAAGGTTCGAACTTCAAGCAGGTGCTCAAGGTTCCGGGCGTTGACCCGACGAGGACGAGAACCAACAACATCCACGAAATCGCTGAAGTCCTCGGCATCGAGGCCGCAAGGAACGCCATCATCGAGGAAATCGTCAACACGATGCGCGAGCAGGGTCTCGAGGTTGACGTCAGGCACATCATGCTCGTCGCCGATGTGATGACCCTCGACGGCGTTATCCTGCCTATAGGCAGGCACGGTGTCGTCGGGGAGAAAGCGAGCGTCTTAGCTAGGGCGGCCTTCGAGATTACAACGCAGCACCTGTTCGAGGCCGCCGAAAGGGGAGAAACCGACCCGCTCAACGGTGTCGTTGAGAACGTCCTCATCGGCCAGCCCGTGCCCGTTGGTACGGGAATAGTCAAGCTGGCAATGAATCTCCCCCTGAGACCGAAAAGGGAGTAGGGAGGTGTAGTTAATGGTTGACTTCGCCTTTGAGCTTAGGAAGGCCCAGGACACCGGTAAGATAGTTATGGGAGCCAAGAAGAGCATCCACTACGCCAAGGTCGGCGGGGCAAAGATGATTATAGTCGCGAAGAACGCGAGGCCCGACATCAAGGAGGACATCTATTACTACGCCAAGCTCAGCGGAATTCCAGTTTACGAGTTTGAGGGAACCAGCGTCGAGCTCGGAACCCTCCTTGGAAGGCCGCACACAGTTTCGGCCCTCGCGATACTCGACCCGGGCGAGAGCAAGATACTCGCCCTTGCCGGGGGTAAGGAGTGATGCCGCTCAAGCTCAACACCGACCAGATAAAGTACATAGCGCTCTTCGAGAGCATGACTGGAGCGACCGTCCTCGACTGTCTCATAGACACCAGCAGAAACAGGCTGGTTTACGTAATCAAAAAGGGCGAAATGGGATTGGCACTTGGAAAGAAGGGCTCCAACGTCAAGCGCGTCCAGAGCATGCTCGGTAAGGAGATAGAGCTTATAGAACACTCGGACAATCCCGAAGAGTTTTTAAGGAACATTTATAAGAGCCTCGGGGTTAAGGTTAAAAAGGTTCACATCACCGAGAAGAAGGATGGCAAGAAGGTCGCCCTCCTCGATATCGGCCCTCGCGACAAACCGAGGGCAATAGGAAGGGGCGGCCAGAACATAAGCCTCGTGAAAGAGTTGATGGAGAGACATCACGGCATTCACGACGTGATTATAATTTGAGGTGATGCTCATGCCCGGAAAGAAGGCTCCGTATGGCGAATTCGCCGGTAGAAAGCTCAAGCTCAAGAGGAAGAAGTTCCGCTGGAGTGACATCCGCTACAAGAGGAGGGTTCTCCGCCTCAAGGAGAAGAGCGACCCGCTTGAGGGCGCTCCGCAGGCAAGGGGAATCGTCCTTGAGAAGATAGCCGTCGAGGCCAAGCAGCCCAACTCGGGAATGCGTAAGGCGGTTCGTGTTCAGCTCATCAAGAACGGTAAGGTCGTCACCGCCTTCACCCCCGGTGACGGTGCCATAAACCACATCGACGAGCACGATGAGGTCATTATCGAGGGAATCGGCGGTCCTAAGGGCGGTTCGATGGGAGACATTCCCGGAATCCGCTACAAGGTCGTCAAGGTCAACAGAGTTTCACTGAAGGAGCTCGTCAAGGGAAGGAAGGAGAAGCCGAGGAGGTGAAGTGAATGGCCAAGCCGCTCAGCGAGCGCTTTTTCATCCCGAAGGAGCTCAAGGTCATGGGGCGCTGGAGCGTCGAGGACGTAACTGTAAACGACCCATCTCTCAGACCATACATAAACCTCGACGCGAGAATTCTTCCTCACAGCCATGGCAGGCACGCCAAGAAGCCCTTCGGCAAGGCCCAGGTTCACATAGTTGAGAGGCTCATCAACAAGGTCATGAGGAGCGGTGCCAGCCACTACAAGGCCGGTGGCCACTTCATGAGGAGGGAACACCGCTCGATTATGAGCAAGAAGATGAAGGCTTATGAGGTCGTCAAGGAGGCCTTCATGATTATCGAGAGAAGAACCAAGCAGAACCCGATTCAGGTCCTCATAAGGGCCATCGAGAACTCCGCCCCGAGGGAGGACACGACCACCATCGCCTTCGGTGGAATCCGCTACCACATGGCCGTTGACGTTTCCCCGCTCAGGAGGCTCGACATCGCCCTCAAGAACATCGCCCTCGGTGCGAGCATAAAGTGCTACCGCAACAAGACCACCTACGCACAGGCTCTAGCTGAGGAAATAATAGCTGCGGCAAACAAGGACCCGAAGAGCTTTGCCTACAGCAAGAAGGAAGAAATCGAGAGGATTGCCCAGTCCTCCCGCTGAGGGCTGGATGCTTCTTTTACCCTTCCGCTTTTCTCGTCTCGTTGTTAGGGGCTTTGTGTAAAAGGGCAATGCTGTTCATTAGTTGAAAAGAGCACAAACTCCGCTTCGGGAGAAAGGAACTGGATTGAGTTTCGGAGGCTAAACCAAACTCTCCCCCACCATGTTCCCTGGCTTCTCAACTCCGAAGAACTTCAGAACCGTCGGGGCAATGTCCATGAGGCTCGGCTCGTCAAGGTTAACCTCCTCAAAGCCCCAGAGAATCAGCGGGACCTTCATCACAGGTTCGTTCATCGAGCCGTGCATGCCCTTGACCCAGTGGCTTGTCCCCTTTATCCCCTTACACATCCTGTGGGAGCAGAACCAGTAGCCCGGCTTCGCTGAAACAATCAGCTCCCCGCTGTTCGGGCTGTTGAGATGAGGTAAGTCCTCGCGAAAGAAGATGGCCTTAACGCCCGGTGCCCTTCTCAGGACTTCAAAGGCTTCCTCGGCCTCGTTCGGGTTCCGCAGATAGACGTGAACGCCCCCGCCGGAGGAAACGCGGAGCGCTTCAATCCCGTGCTTCAGGAGGTAGGTTTTCAGGTTCACCCAGGTGTGAACATCCTCCTGCCCGTGGTCGGCAAAGATTATGAAGGCGTACTCGTCCTTGAGGCGCTCCCACAGCGTCCTAACTGCGGTATCAACGGTGTGCACGGCCTTAAGGGCACCCTCACTCAGCGGTCCGTGGTCGTGGCTCATTCCGTCTATCGAGGCGAAATGAACGAGCAGCAAGTCGGGTTTACACTCCTCGTAGAGGTAGAGAGCAGAGTTTAGGACCCATACGTCTTTCCTCCAGTCGCGCCCGTGCTGTCTGTACATCTTGTCGCTCGCAAAAAACGGTGGAAAAATCCTCACGTCGGTTCCGCTGAAGGGGGGCATCGTGTAGCCCGAAACGCTCGCCGTTCTAACGCCCCTTCCGCGGAGCAGGTCGACTATTGTCGGTGCCTTTATGACCTTGTGGGGGTTGAACGCTATTTCGTAGTCGTAGAA
>Ga0256834_1000587_pt1 | contig 25901 bp, 30 predicted proteins | sample 4281140metaG_FD_190536 | JGI IMG/M metagenome (GOLD analysis project Ga0256834, IMG submission 190536) | Hydrothermal vent microbial communities from East Pacific Rise, Pacific Ocean - 4281-140 | ecosystem: Environmental > Aquatic > Marine > Hydrothermal vents | place: Pacific Ocean: East...
CTTATGGTCCTTGCTAGGCCTTTTTTAAAGACCATTGTCTGAAGTCTTCGGTCTAGTAATGTCTCGACGGACAAGGACAAAACGTCTTCCAAGGTTGCTCCCTCGTTCAAAATTCCAAGTCTTATTAGTCTTGAAATCAATTTGTCTTTGTCTTGTTCCGCTGTTTCGTCGTTTTTTGCTATTCTTGCAATAAGGCTTCTGGCGTTTCTTCTCATTTTTCTTAACTCCGTCTTAAGAACCCAAAGTTCTTTCATATTTTTTAGACCATATCTAGATTTTAGTTCCTTTTCTGGGTAAAGTCTATCAGCCTTCCAAAGATGGGAAGGTCTCTGGTATTTTTTCCTTGGTCTCCTTGGATCACCCATTTTACTTCACCCTAGATTTGTGTTTTTTCCAGCTTCTGAATGATGATCTTGTTCTTTGGCCACGGACTGGTAAGCCCCACATATGTCTTATACCACGGAAACACTTTATCCTCTTCATACGGTCTATGTCTAGCTCTATGGCGACGTCTATATCCGCGCCCATTAGATGCTTTGTTTCACCGGTTACTGGGTCGAATCTTCTATTTAATAGCCATGGTGGTAGATATTTTTCTAAATTTTCAAGTATTTCTCCTATTTTTTGGATTTGATCCTCTTCTAGATCTCCTATTAATGTATTTCTGTCTATGTTTAACGTTTCTTCGATTATATTACATATTGCCTTTGAAAGATTCCAACCAATTCCTTTTATCCTTATCAAGGCCCTAACTAGGGGCAACTCACCTGGTATATCCGTGTTAACGAGTCTTACCATCTCTTGTTTTACCATTTTATCACTACCAAGCAATTTTTAAAAATCATTGAAGTTTAAGAAATTTTTATATTTTATCAATATAAAAACTTTAAAGGGGTTTTATATAATTTATTAAATTCCTAACTTCAAAGTTTAAACTTATATTTAATTCCTCTAGTAGCTGTTCAATTTCTTCTATATTTTTTGGGTTGAAATCATTCTTTCTAATTGTTTTAGTTGTTTCCTTGAAATTATTCACAAATAAATCTATATCCTGTTCAAAGTTTATCTTTGGTCTTTTCTTTTCTTGTGAATTTTTGATTATATCAACAAGATTTTGATCCTCAAGTATTTCGAAAAACATTGATAAGGCTATCAAAAATGCATTGGCATAGTTAAATGCCTTGTGTTGCTCAACTTGGTCATTGTTATCGAAGTTTGGTATTACATCATTCTTTAGTTTGTTAACAAATATACGATATATCAAATCCGATACTCGTTTTAAAGTCATTATTAATTTTCTGTTTGTTATATTGCCTTCTAGTTGCTCTATTTCATGTTTTTCTACGTTTTCATTTAGAAAGTTTAACAAATTATTTATTTTATTAATGAGATATTCTTTGTTTTCAAGATTCATTTCTTTAAAAAATATCGCATTTTCAAAAACATTTCCAATATCTTTTTTTGAAAAAATTTTATCATAAACATTTTTTATTTTCTTTTTTACAATTTTCTTTTTTACAATGATTTCACCCGGATAGAATATAACTTTAAAAACTTCATCTAATTCCTTTATTAGATCGCAATCATATTCCCGTGAGATGGTTTTTTCTAGTTTAGAGTCTATGTCCTCAGATATTTTTATCCACTCCGAAAATATGTCAAAATTTTCCTTTGCTCTTAGTATCGGTTCTTCAATTTCCCTGTAAAAGTCTCTATAGTTTTCTTTTAATTTTTCTTTAATTTCTCTTATTATTTTTAGGTTTTCTTTTGATTGCTTTAGAAAATCTTCCAGTGATTGTATTGGGTTTTCTTGTATTGTGGTTTGCATACCTATCAATTAAGAAAATGTTGTCAAAAAATTAAAAAGTTTAACAAGATATTGTGATAACATTTTTGTTTAGTATGAATGTTTTAAAGTCAACGTTGTATACATAGTTGTTCCAAAGATATTTCATTCTGTCCTCTGGTATATTATTATTATTTAGGATTCCTCGTATTCTGTTCTTTACATCTTCTGGTAATTCTTCATATTTTTTGTTGGAATATTCGATAAACAACTTGACTAATTCGCCTCTTTCTTTAAGATCTGAGATATAAAATATTGCAACATTTGCTTTTATATAACTATCTATTATTCCAGGTAGTTCAGAGTTATTTGATGTATTGTATGAATCTATAAGATTCTGAACTTCTGAAAGGAAGTCGAATAATATATCTAATACTGAAACTATACCATTCATAATAGTATCTTTAGCATGTTTTTTAGCGTGTTTTACTTTCTCGTTGTCATTTATATTAACGTTACATATATTTTCTAACTTACTCATAAGCTTATTGGTTGCTTCTGCAATCACAGCCAATAACTTGATAACACCAAGTCTTGCCGTTTGATTACCTGCTATTATTGGTTCGTCTTTTAAATTTTCATATACTTTTAATATATTGTCTATTTTATCTTTGAGACACTCATATGAGTTTTCGTCTTGTTTTTTAATATTTTCTATCTCATTTTTTACTTCATTTTCAAATTTTTCCTTAATTTCTTTATAAAACTTTGGGTTGTTTATAAATGGACCAAGATTATTCTCAAGTTGTCTCAAACGATTGATATATTGTCTATTTTCGTCAAAAATAATTCTTTTAAAAATTTCCTCTGTATTTGGAGGAATGTAATCAATTAATAATGGTAACTCTGGGTTAGTTTTTTGTGAATTTATGAATTCTTCATCATAAAATTCAATCTTTAATCTTTGCTTCATACTATTTAACAAAAATGCATATTCATTTAAAGCTCTAATTATATTATTTCCAAGTATTTCTAACTCTTTCTTTTTTAGTTTTTTTACTTTTTTAGTAAATTCACTATATGTATTATCAAGAATTTCCAAAGTTTCCTTACAAAGTTCTGAGTTTTTCCTTCCACTACCAAGTATTGAACGAAGGCTTTCTATAATATTCATTTTCATATTGCAGATCACCATTTATTGTGTTCAAATGAATTATATATATTCTATATTATTTAAAATTTACTGACTATAATTTATATAATATTATTATAAATTATTATTTTGTCTTTGATCAAGCCCCCGTGGTCGAGTGGTAAGACATCCGGTTGCAGCCCGGAGGATCCGGGGTTCAAATCCCCGCGGGGGCTCTAATTTTAATATTATTAAATAAAACTTAAATTTCTTTGTATTTTTCTTTTATTATAATGGAGAAATCTATTGACAAGTACGAGAAAATTGTAAAAACCCTTGACAATTTAGCTGAAAAACTTAAAGAGTTAAGAAGGAATGTTCAATGGTCTATAAAAGATAAGGAAACACTTTCCAAGGTTGTCGTTTATATTGTAAAGAACAACATTAAAAATCGAAATGTAGATTTGCTTAATTTAGAAAAAAGAATTCTGAGTGAGAAATTTGGAAATTTCGTGATATGTAGTTCATTAAGAATAGTTTTCGAGTTTTTTAAAGAATCTTCTATTGACGACAAAACCTATGAAAAAGTTGAAAAAGAACTTTTGGACTTCTTTCATAATGGAGCGATGCCTAAGGATTCCTCTATAGACCACGAAGATGTTAATAAATTCTTATCGAAGTTGATGGTTTTCGAGAGAATAGAACATATTCTGGCCACAATCGATGCAATAAAATTTGTGATTGAGAATAAAGATAAATTCAAACAGGTCAATGAAGCCATAGAAAAAGAATTAATTAATATATCAGAAGGACTTAAAATTTTGGAAACCTATTCGAGATATTTGGGTATAAGAATAAGCTTTGATGAGTTTATAGAAACAATATCTGTAGAATACTCTAATTTTTAGAGCTATACTGGGACCAAATAAGAAATCAAGTTTTAACGGGTCCGCCGGGATTCGAACCCGGGTCCCAGGCTCCGCAGGCCTGTAGGATATCCTGGCTACCCCACGGACCCAAGATCCATTTTTTGAATAATTTTAATAAAAGTTATTTATATAAATTCGTATCTTAATTTCTTATGGACGAAAGAATATTGAAAACTTATGAGAAACTAAGGGATGTTACGGCAGAGGTTGCTGAGTATCTGAGGAACAATATAAAACCAGAAAATTCTGTTAAAGAAGTCCTAGAATCCGCGGAGAAACTGGTTCGTGAAAAAGGCTTTGAACCAACGTTTCCTTTCCAGGTTTCGATAAATGAAGTAGCGGCTCATATGACCCCAGGACCAAATGAAGACATAAAAATTCCAAACAACTCATTGGTAAAGGTTGACTTTGGTGTTCAAGATAACGGAATATGTACGGACACCGCGTTCACATTGGGCTTTGGAGAGTTCAACGACAATCTAATAAAGGCAGCCACCGAAGCAATGGAAGCAGGTGTAAAAACCGCTGGCCCGGGCGTCGATGTTTCGGAGGTTGCCAATGCCATAGCAGAGGTTGTCGAATCGTATGACTTGAACGTCATAAGGGAACTTGGTGGCCATATGATTCAAGAGTTCGTACTTCATGGCCCAGTTTTCATCCCAACCTATAGGGTAGAGAAAAACATCTACGAAATGAAACCTGGTGACGTATTCGCAATAGAGGTTTTCGTGACCACTGGCTCTGGACACGTGGTCAACAAACACCCCGCACATATATTTTCTTTGAACCCAGAAATGTTCATCTACCTAAGGGCTGGTAAGGACGTTGTTACACAGTTGTACAATAAATACAAGACCTTACCGTTCGCGGATCGTTGGGAACCAAGACTATTCAACTATAGAAAAGTCACGATAAGACAATTAATAAGAAAGAAAATAATAACGGAGTATCCGCCACTTGTTGAGAAAACAGGTGCAATGGTTGCACAAGCCGAAAAAACGGTGGTCATAAAAGAAAATGGAACGTTGGTTATTCCTTAAGGAAATTATTAGACAAATTATATATTTTTTCTACCTTGAAATATAAAATATACATTTTGTTTGGATTATTTTTCTCTGTGGAGATATAGTTCGTATCATAGACCATATACTTCACGTAAACCTTTGGTTGATAATAATAGAAATCTAGATTTAGTTTTATATTGGTTTCAAAACATCTTTTAAAACAATTCTTTGCACAATTTAAGAAATTTAAATTCAAACAATTTTCAAGTATACATTCCGATATTCCAAGTATTTGTAGGTTTGTATCTACATATGACTTAATACAATCTAATGGATTCTTTAAAGAGTAACAAGAAGAAATCTCATTTTCTAATTTGCTTTCACTTACCTTACAATAATTATCCCTTAGTTTGACCGCCTGTTGGCATAAATATTTTGCAACACTATCTGGTATGTTTTCGGATTTTGAGACAACGGATCCTTTTTGGCCACAAACAAGTTCGCCTGTGATATGTTTTTTTATGAAGTATATTGTTATATTATACGGTATTAGGAAAATGCCTGGGTTATTTTCACAGTCACCGGCTGGACAATTTCTGAGAAAAACTTGATCTTTTACCTTTTTTTCTAGTGCTTCTAGAATTATGTGACAAGCAAGCTTATTTCTAATAAAAACACCCCCTACGAACAAATATGTGAGTTTACCAGAGTTATAGAAAAACGAGGAAGAGGTTGAAGGTACCAAAGAAGACAAAGGAGAAAGTTTGTTACATATATCTTGAAGAATAATTGGTTGAATATTGGAATAATTATCTTTTAATTTTTGTAGTAATATATCGGAAAACGGTCCGTCGAACTCGCCCAAGCTCTTAAACATTTGATCCGTGGTTATGTGAAATGTTGTCAATGATGTGTTGTTGAAAAAGTTATTTATTTCTAGTTGTTGAATACTTGTGATCTCTGGTAAATATAGATTTTTAATTTCAAATTTTTTAATATTTCCAATATTCTTAACAGATACATTTAAAGGAATGTAATATTTTACTATCAAGTAGTTTTCATATTGATACGATGACCATGGTAGATTTTCTTTAGAAATTTGATTATTTACGTATGGATACAAATAAATTTTTGAAGTATTTGTCAAATTAAGATTAAATCCCGAAATATTCTTTATTGATAATAATTTTGTTGAAAAATTGTTGATAGGAAGGTATGAGAATTTGGTTGTTATTATTATTTGTGTTGAAATATATTGATTAAATCTCCTGTATACAACACCCCATAGAAGAGAAGAGACGATGGCTATGAAGATCAATGTTGCACCCAAAATAGCAGAGTATGAAAATCCCCTCATTCTTTATCCTTTGAAGACGATATTTCTTGTAATTTTCTCATTTTTTCTTTGAATTCATCTGTTCCTTTGACTGCGTTGTCTAATTCTGGTTCTGTCATTTCCGTAATTTTATGTAAATCTATTTCTTCTAACTCTTTACCAACGTCTTTATCAAGTTTTTCAAGAATTGAAGGTGATTCTACTTTTGGTTCATTATTTGTTGTTTCTTCCATGGGGGCAGTGTATAGAGCATCCGGGTTTCTTACTTGTATAACCGCTGGCTCTGGATTTGTAATTTCTTCTTCTGGTTCTTCTTTTTGTTCTAATGACTCTTCTGTTTTTTTAACCATGTTTCTGAACATCTCTATTTGTTTGACTACCCTATCTATGACTTCTTGATTACATTGAACTGAGGCCATCAATTTTTGGCGAAGCTCTTCTATTCTAGGATTTTCTTTTTCTCCTTCCATTATTTCGGATGTGTCTATGTGTTTCAATAGTAGTGGCATTACCCAGTTGGGGTTTCTTTCAACCACCAGCGATGCAGAAATTATTATGAACGGAAATGCGGTAAAGACTATTAGTGGACTTGTTATCCATAACAATATTGAGAAAATTGCAACAAAAGGAAGACCATAAATAAAAGAAATTTTTAATCTGTCCTTTGGTTCTAAAATCCTAACTACCCAAAAAGCCCTACGTAATACGTAGTATCCGTATATGAACGATGATGATAAAAAGTAGAGTGTTACTAAAATAAGTTCGATCATTAAAATATTTACCTAAAGATGTGTTTATATATTTTTTACTATCTTAGAAGATGGACGTAGGCTTTGTATTGATTCTAAAATTTATAATCTTGTTGTCAAGGTATAAGAAAAACATAAATATCTTTTTCAAATATTAGAAATTATCATGTTCAACGAAAAAAATCCCAGAGACGATACTACAAATTTAAAAGAATTTTTACTTGAGTTAAAGGCTGTTTTAAGCTCTTTAGGTACAAAAATAGAAATATTAGAAAATAAATTCTCAGAGCTTGAGAAAAGAGTCACAAATATAGAAACAATAGTTTCTGAAAAGTTAGAGAGTACTAGTGGACCAAAAGAAACGATAAACATAAACAAAATAATCGAAGACATTGACAAACTCAAGGAAAAGGTTGACGAGCTCTCCGGTAAGTTGAAGTTATTTGGGGAAGATCTTGACAAACTAAGGGAAGCTCAAAAAATGGCCTTTCCTTCCAAAGAAGAGCTCATGGAAATTAGAAACAGACTGAACGAAGTCAATAAACTTTCCGTCGAAGTCACAACTTTAAAAGAAAGTTTAGAAAAGTTGGCATTGGTTTTAAAGAAGTTGACCGAAGAAAGCAAATCAAAAGAAGATAAAAAAGATATAGACGATTTATTCTTCCGTTAGATTTCTCTCAAATAATTTTCTAGTAATTTTTCTACCTTCGACCACTTGTAGAAATCTATGGCCAATGATATCAATTCTATTGCTACGAATGTCGTTCCAGAGATTATGAATATATCGTTGAATCCATATACATAGAGCAAGAATGCAACAACAACAGAAACAGCCAATATCAAACATATTTCAACCAATATATGGAAAATCTTACTTATTCCTGGATAGTGGGAAGACACTCCTAGGAATATGATAGTTATAAGTACACATATTGAAACTATATTTGTAGTCTTATAACCAACGATGAACACGGGAAGATAAGAAGAATAGTTCTGAACGAAAGATAGTACAGGTATAAAGGCTAACAAAGCCCCAACAAAACTATAAAGAATGATCTCACCAGGGTTTAATGGATTTAATTTTGTTAGTGCCGCGATACAAAGAAGAACTATTATTCCTATACTATATCCGCTCATCATGAAATATGCGAAAAGATAACTACAAATTAGTAAAAGTAAATATTCATATCTTTCATTATACATGAGCGCCACCTATACGATATGATAGGTTCTTAATAATATCGTCGCTAGGTATCTTTTCCGAAGTTATGGTTGGTCTTAACCTGAATCTTATAGCTAAATTATTCTTTTTAAATGCTGCTTCCGATTCGCTTATTAAGTCTATGTTGAAAGATACTTGTTTTCTTAAAAACACAGACAAATTAACCTTGTTTTGAGAAGATAAAAATATTATTTTGTTCTTTTCAGACAATTCTTTTAACAATTTTTCAAATCTAGTTCTTATGAAATCATCTAGGAATATTAACTCGTCGTAGTTCAAGAATATAACTATATCGTCCCTATCGTTGTACAATAATTGGTTTATGACGGATGCAGCCAAGGCAGTCTTTTCTTGTTTGGTCAATATGGGCGATGTTAGGTCCACTATGTTTATACAACCCTCCAACGGACTAAATAGAACCCTATCAAAGATCAACAAACTACCCAAATAAGATTTTTTTATCATTTTCAATATGTTTTCTATTTCATAGAACTTGAAGAATCCAATTTTCTTTTTCCATCCCTTTATGTCCATATAGTAGAGCATCATCTCTATGAATTTGTCAAAGTTTGGTATTCTTTCTATATTATCCTTACAAAGTACAACAGCATCCCTTACTATGAACTTGTATTCTTGAACATCTATACCCAAGAGCTCTAGTAGTATTTCTGTATGGATACAACTAACGTTTAGTTTCAAAGGAAGACCCCTTTTGTCAAAGGGATCTAGGTTTATCACATTTGGTGCCGATAAAATGTTTAGATCATATTCGGCAAGCTCTTTTCTTTTTTCGTCTGATTCGGATCTTTCCGTGAATAGTGTATAGTAATTGTTGTCAAAGGCAAACAATATAGGTGTATAACCTATACCAACGAAATTTTCCGCCAATACCTTGGTCAACGCATCTGTTTCACTTTGTTTTCCAAGCAATAAATTAATACCATTTCTAAATTCTTGAACTTCAAATGTTATTATCTCATCTCTTCTTGTTTTACCAACCGGAAGCAACTCTGCATCCTTGTATTTTTCCGGGAACTCGAAAAGTGTTTTGAATTTCTTTGGCTTTGGCTTTGGTTTCTCTATTTTTTGTACTTCTGCCCCAGGTTCTATATTATATACTAGGAAGTCTGTGAACGTAGAGTCTTCAAGCAATTTCTTCATATACGTGTCTACGTTAATCTTTGTGTGGTCTATGGTCTCTAGTCTAACCTTTTCTTTTAGAGCGTCTATTATGACTTTTTTAGACAAGTTTTCACATTCTTGATAAACTTCTTCAAACATTTTTAAGATTTGTTCATCTATTCTTCTTAGTTTTTCCAGTTTATCTGGGTCGTTTAACTCTTTTTCCGAGAGAATTGGAAGTTCTATATACCTAGGACCAACGGACAGTATCAAGAACACGAAGAATAATCCAGGTTCAGATTTACTTATTAAAGTCGACTCTATTCCTTTTTGGGACAATTGTTTTAAAAATGACAGGATATCCCCAGAGGAGACTATCAAAGGTCTCATTAACTTTATCCCAAGTAGTTTTTTGTCGTGTGTTAGAATAACTGTATTTATAAATCCTTGGTTGTTTCTGTATATTATAACATTGAAATTTTTATATCTAATGGTAGATATATGGGTCCATGGTCCATGCGAAAATATAAATTCTTCTCTCATCTTAGAATATAGAGAAGTTTTTTATTATTTAAATACTATTCTATAAACGATAAATATGGTATTCGGCTCAAAGAAGTCCAACGACGATAGTAAGATATTGCAAATTATTAGGACATGGTACTTCAAAAATGGTAAGTCTGTGAACGAAATTATGATGGAACTTAAGGAAAAGATGGGTCTCTCGGACGAAACAATAAGAGAGTTTCTCCTAAGGGCTGGTATACTTAATCTTCCGCAACCCACCAACAACACCACAAAGACCAGCGCTACCGAGGCATTAAGAATGGCTCCACCAAACCCAGCATTTGGGTCGCCGACGGAAGCCGTTTCCGATCTAACCGTTGGAAAGGTAAAATCTATGATAGATTCTGCCGTCTCGGACCTACAAAATTTAATGGAAAAAAGATTTAAATCGGTCGAAGAGTCTATAAAAGATCTAAACAAAAAAATAATTGATTTGGCTTCTAGACAAGATGAATTAGAAAAATCTATAAAGGAACTTAACGACAAACTAGATGATCGCTCCATCTCAAGTATAGTAAAGAAACTAAGGACTCAAATCAATTCAATAGAAGAACAAATAGATACCATAAAAATGTTGATGTCCGAAAACTATTCCATTCTTAAGTCTTTAAAGGGTGGTTCCGAAGAAACAACAGAAATTCCAAGCTTAGAAACAAATAAAGAGAAAAAAGAGGAAGAAGCTCCAAAAGTCGATATAAAATACGATGAAATAGTAAATGAACTACTTGGTAAAGAAGAAGAAACAAAGGAAGAACCAGAGGAAAAGAAAGAAGAACCTAATAGTGAAAAAGAAGAAGACATAAAAAATGAAATAGACAGCGTTCTTGATATGCTTAAAAAAGAATAAAATTTTTTAACTACTCTTTTTCTCAAGAAGTTTTGAGAATAAATCTGAAAATGGTGTTGCCAAAGTATTTGCAAAGTTTGCGGCAAATGGAGATTTCACGGAGACCAGTTTGACATTACATTTTGGACATTTATAATTGTTCTTGGAAGCTTCGGACTCGTTGTAGACCCTAAAACACAAAGGACAATAATAAACAGTTTTTGGTTTCTTTTTCTTAGAATCAAGTTCTTTCATTTTCTTGAACACGTTATAATAGCTGGCTAAGGTCATTGCGGCCGAGGGATTTTGTATGAACAGACTGTATTTACCTTGAACCCTTTGTTGCATCACCTGTGCTAGGATCTCCGAAAGCGTATTATCATTTATTCCCGCGTCCTTAAGTACTTGAACAAGCTTTTTACAATATTCTTCGTCGTCCAAAAGTTCCATATATGGTGCAAAGGGTGAAGTCTCTGGGTTGGTGAAGAAATCTCTTTTCTTTTTCCATTGGTCTTTTTTCTCCGGTTTTTTATGGATTATGAAACCTACGAACATTATTATTAATAGAGCCATAAGACTGCCTGCATTCGTTCCATGAAGGAAGACGAATGCTATTAAAATTATAAAAAACAATAGTGCGTAGTTCATCTATCTATACCTCTTTTTCGTTATTTTTCTTTTTGGAGTTTGCAATATCGTCCTTTACTTTGGATAGGTCTTCTAAAGTCTTGCTAATGGTTTTCTCTGGCTCTTTTTTCTCATCGTACATCTCGTCAAGATCCCTTAATTTCATTAGCAAATGTTGCATTAGATCCGTCATTAGTGCGTCGCCATATCTAACTGCACCCGCCCATTTAGGATCGGAAAACATGACCGCACTGTTTAAAAATGGATTTGGATATTTTTCATCGAGTATTTCTTCTTTTTTTGCTTTTTTCTCTTCTTCTTCAAGTTTTTTCTCTGCTTCGTTTCTAGATGCTATCGTGAATAATGCAAATAAAACTATTAAAAATAAAATTACCCATACGTTCTTAAACGTTAATAATAGGACAAGACAACATAGTAAAAAAGCAAGGGTTAGTAAAAGGCCCAAAAAGTATCACCTAAATCATTTTTATCGCCGACAGTAGGATTATTAGACCAAGTATTGGTAAAAGTATTCCTGGCCAATTGGTATATATTAGGAACGTTATAAGACCTGCGACCAACAAAGCCATGGACTCTTCCATTTCGAATTGTTCTATAAATAATCGCTGTAAAACTAGGAAGATGAATATTATGAATATTAATTTAAATCCTGGTGAAAATATAGCAGGACCAAGTATGAATATAACACCCACCAAAATTATAAGCAATGGTAGTGCGGATTTATCGAACATATTTTCACCTTTAAATCGCTATCAACGACAATATTATTCCTATTATTATTGCCATCATCAACGCTATCAAGAAACTATACACGCTTCTTTTTATCTCCACCTGTTGATCCGAAACATCTATCAAGTCCAATATTAAAGCTATAAAAATTCTAGTTCCATAATAGAGGCCCGCCACCGATGGTATAAGGACTATTAGGTAAATGAATAGGAATTCTTTACTAAACTTTCCTTGCATCGTTAGCCTAAAATAACAACCATCGACCATTCCCTTGGTATAAAAGAACAACGGAGCAATTAAGAACATTCCCATTCCTATTGTATAAAGGGTGACCGTCTGAAAAATAGGATAAGTAAACCTTTTTATGGCTTGTTTAACATCGGATTTTAAGAATGTTTGTTCTATAAATCCTGTTATATGTGGATTCGGGTTGTTATAACTTTGTAGAACACCGATCGTCCATATAACTAAGTTTAAAATAGTAAAAACCAATGGAAAAAATTCCAGCGCTCTGATCACTTTTTCATCCATATGTACCAAGTCATATACATTATAGGTATAATTATGAAATCTATGGTTCTAAAAATTATTTGATGTGTTAATATAAGAATTTTCTTTGACACCGTCAAAAAGTAAATGGTATCGATTATTCGGAGTATGTTGAACACGAAAACAAAGATAAAGAATAGAACAATTAATAACCATTTCTTTATCTTGTTTTTTGTGTCCACGAGCATCAATGCCGATGCAAAGAACAAGGACACGTCCAACGCGGTACAACCAGGTATCAAAGAGAACTTGTAGACCTTGTTTTTATATAGTAAAATTATTGACGAGCCGTCGACCGTGGCCCTAAACCCATGTGCCCTTAGGATCGCCGAAATGACCATGGCATAGAGCTTCTCCAGCGGTCCGACAAGATAATTATAATATATATATAAGCCTATGCCCAGTATCAAAAAATAGGTTAAAACAAGTCTACAAAAATCTTTATTAATGTTCATCTAATAAATCATAGATAAGGATGAGTATAAAATATTATCTTAAACAGGATGGCAATAAATTAATATTATGTGTTGATTTTACAGAATCGGAGATAACTGGTGACATAGCCTCAGACGAAAGAGCGATGGCAAAGGTTATAGAGCTTCTTCAAGAATATCCCGACGTTTCTAGGGTTGTCGTAAAAGATTTCTTCTCCAAAGACTATAAAGAAGAAGGTATAGAGTACTTAAAAGAAATAGCATCCGTTATTTCCGAGTTATCCAAGAAGAAAATATGGTCCTATTCGTATTTGTTCGAGAACGATGCCACATGTTACAAAGTCTTTGGTCAGGCGCATAACTTTTTAACGTACTTGGTCAACGAACTGTTGCCTAGGAACCCTGTGATGGGCTATTTTGAGCTGTTGAAGGAGATTGAACGAGTGGGTTTTGACATAAAGTCTGGTAGAGTAGAACTTCCAATCGCATGCCTTGAAAGATATTTTAACGTGTTGATGGAAGTAAAGAATGAATTAGAGAAAACAAAGTTAATAAATTTCATAAAGAAAAATGAAATTTCTTTAGAAGATCCATCGGATAGAACAATATATTCTATTTTGTTGACATTCAACCTAAAATCCGAATTCATAGACGTAGAACTTGAAGAGTTTCAGAAGAACCTGGAGCTAATAACGACGTATAGGTTCTACGACTACGAGGTCTCGATCTATAGATCCGGAGAATCGATCGATTATTACTATTACTTGGACCTACCGGAGATGAACCTAAGCCTTGAAGAGTACGTGGTCTATTCTAAATTGATGGACACAATAGCCAAAGGTCGTGCCAGCGCCAGATACTTCATAGACCCTTATAGGGCAAGGAAACACTTTCAAAGGATTTACTTTGGAATGGCCTTGGACATAGCGGAGAAAAAACAAATAAAATTAACCGAAGAGCAACTGGACAAAATAGCCAAAATAGTCGTTAGATACACCCTAGGCTATGGGGCCATAGAGCCTTTGTTGTACGATTCAAAGATAACGGACATATACATAGACTCCCCAGTGTCCCAGAACAACGTCTATATAGTCCATGCAGACTATGGCGAGTGCGTGACCAATATAAGGCTAACGGAGAACTTTTTGAACAAGCTCTCCTCGAAACTTAGGGCAAGTTCTGGCAGGCCGTTCGACGAGGCCCACCCAGTATTGGACACGGAGATAAAAGAGCCGTTCACCAGAGTCGCCGGTATAACAAGGCCTCTGGCACCGGATGGCACGGCATTTGCCCTAAGAAAACACAGAATGAATCCTTGGACTTATCCGTTGTTCATAAAAAACAAAATGATTAGTCCAGAAGCCGCGGCATTGTTGAGCCTGTTGGTCGAATACAACTCAGCAATAATAATCTGTGGTTCCAGGGGCGCCGGTAAGACCTCTTTGTTGGGTGCAAGCATGCTCGAGATATTGCCAAAGTACAGGGTCATAACCATAGAGGACACTTTAGAGCTTCCCGTAGAGTATTTGAAAAACATAGGCTACAAGATCCAAAGACTAAAGACCCGTTCCGCCATCTCTAGGGACTCTGAAGACAGCTACGAATTGACCGCAGCAGAGGCCCTAAGAACGGCTTTAAGACTTGGTGATTCCGTCCTTATAGTCGGTGAAGTAAGATCCTTGGAGGCAAAGGAGCTTTTTGAGGCAATGCGTGTTGGTACCGCGGGTTACTCTGTTATGGGTACCATACACGGTGAAAACGCCTACTCTGTTTGGGACAGGATAGTCAATGACCTGGGCATCCCAAGTACGCAGTTCAAGGCAACCGACGTCATAGTCGTCGCCAGACCATTGAGGTTCAAGGGCAGTTTAAAGAAGTACAGGAGGGTCGTTTCGATCACCGAAGTCAAGAAGCTCTGGAAAGAGGACCCGATGGCCGAGGATGGCTTCTACGATATAATGACCTATCACATAGACAAGGACAAGTTGATCTTTGATCAAGACTTCATCGAGAAAAGCGAACTTTTGGCAAAGATAATGAAGTACACTGGCTTTAGTAAAGAAGATATATTAAACGAAATTGAATCCCGTGCAAAAATGCTCCTTACCATGGTAACGGTCTCCGAGAAGCTTGGTAAGCCGGAGCTTTTAGAAGGCAACAATGTTTCAAGGGCAAAGAACAAATATATACTCCTATCCGAGAAACAAAGGGAGGAAAATGGCTTCATAGACTATGGCCAGTTGTTCGAGGATTGGAAGGACTGGTATATAAACAAGTTTGTAAAAAATATGATAAGTGTAAAGAATGAACGATGAAGAATTGGTATTTGTTTCCGAGGAGCAAGAAAAGATTTCCGAAGATTCGCAGAGCTTTATTTCAAGATTTGAAAAGCTATTAAAAAAATATAAAAGAATAAAAAGGAAAGGTGCCAAACTTAGTAAACAAGAAGAAGAGATATTAGAGTTCTTAAATGCAAACATAGATCCAAGTCAAATTATAGCCTTTAAAACAGAAAACATAGCAAAATCTTCTTCCATTATATTGTACTCTATTATATTGGGACTATTGTTGTCTGGGTTTAATGTTATAAACATATTGTTCATGCTCCTCGGGTCTGTTATTTTGTTTTTGTCTATATACTATGTTATAGTCAACGTTTTGCCCATAGTCAAGGAGCTTGAAAAAATGTACTCCTATAGGGAGGCAATAAACTTCGTCCAGTTCCTTGTGATGAAGCTAAGGCTTAACCCAAACCTCGAGAATGCCTTGACGTTTGCGTCGCGCTACGTCAACGGATCGCTTGGTAGGGATATAACCAAAAAGGTCAACGAAATGCAGTACCAAGGCACCGTGACCGCGGTCGACGTCCTGGACTATATAACGAACAAATGGGGTGACGAAATACCCGGTTTCAAGGCTTCTCTGAACCTTATAAAGGCATCGATAATAGAAAAACAAAAAGCCCGAAGGGAGGAGCTTTTGGACTCTTCGATAAAGGAGCTTTCGGACAATATATACATAGAAATCTCGAGGAAGATCAAAGGCTTGAAACAACCAAGTATGGCTTTGTTCTATTTAGGCGTTTTATTGCCCGTTCTATTGTCTATATTGTATCCTATATTGGTATTTACGCCTATGTCAATGTTGGCAACCAAGACATTTGCGGTTTCTTTATTCTGGTTTATTTTGCCAGCTTTGTTGATAATGTTCATAATATTTTTGATAATTCAAAGACCAATAATTTACTTCATTGAAGAAAACGAAACAAACGTGAACATAAAATTGTTTTTATTGGTTTTTGTGTTTGTGGCAACAGTTAGCCTAATACTCGGTAATTTCATAAATTCAAAACTCTTATCTTTGTTGCCGCTTGCAATAATTGGACTGTTTGGATTTTTCAAATTAAAAAAATCCACGGATAAAGAAATAGAAGTGATAAACAAGATAAAGAAAATCGAAGAAGAGTTTCCAAGCACCCTATACCTTATGGCAACCAAGTTGAACCAAGGACGCCCATTGGAAGAAGCCATAGGATACGTTGTCGAAGAACTTCCAAACTACGAGATAACGAAGCTTCTATACTCAAAAATATACGAGATATTTTCCAGAACCGGGGTGACCTTGGACAGTCTGATGGAGGGAAGCTTTGGAAAAATAGAAGAGTTAGAAAAATCACTGGTCATTAGAAACGGCTTGTACATACTTATGGAAGCTTCGAAAATGGGATCAAGAACTTCTGCGAGCGTCGCGACGTCCATAATTAATCAAATATCCACGATAAGGAAGACCAACGAGCTTATTGACAACCTGTTCTCCGAGATAGCGGGTGCAATGAAGTTTCTTTCGGTGTTCGTTGCACCGTTTTCACTGGGTATAGTCTCTGGTCTTTATGGAATTTCTATGAGAATAGTCTCGAATATCTCTAGGGCTTTCAAGGGCACGGGAACTTCAAGTGCATTGCTCTCTGCAATGCTTGGTTTTTCCTTTACACCGAAACATGTTAAGAAAATACCTTCACCAGGATTTATGGCAATGGTTCTCGGTATTTATACGATAATAGTTGTTATTTTAATGACCTTTTATTCTAAGTACATAGAAGACGGTCCAACGAGTTCTATAATCTTGAACAACATAGGTAAAAATTTAATAATTTCTTGTGTAGTTTATTGTTTAGGTGTGATCGTAGGTAGTAGTATATTGGGGTGAAATAATGAGATTCCAATCATTCCAATCATTCGAAATAATAATCGCCGTAATAGTTGGTCTATTGTTGATTTCTGTGATGGTTGCATGGCTTTCAAGGGCAAAGGGTACGAATACATCTATGATAGCTTGTGCAAGCTTTAACGGAACAGTTGTCCCAATGACCTACAATGGTCAAACGTATTATGTTTGTTGTAAAAATGGTCAATGGGTTGGTGGTTTAATAACCAATGCCAATGGAAACCCCGTGTCTTCTGTGACCCCTGATTTAGTAAAACAAGCAAAAAGTGTTTGTTTAAGTAGTGCAAAGGGTGTGACAAAAACAAAATCTTAAAGGATATTTATGAGATCCCAAGGCTCCTCTTCAGAAAGTTTTTTCACGATTGTTGTGATAGTTTTGGCTTTAATACTTATGTTCATGTACTTTAAGTCAACGGCCAGGACCAATATATTGAAGAGTTTCAATCCATCGGGAATACTCAGATGAGATCAGCCATCTCTGAAAACGTTTGGGAGCTTTTGATTGCATGTTTTCTTTTGGTTGTCGTTCTTGGTATTTTTGGTTACTATATCCATGCCTATATATGTCAAACAAAAATTTCTAGAGCAAAGTCCGTTGTATCCAATATTTTTGATCAAATAAAAACTTGGAAAGAATCCGGTATGCCTGGTGGTGTTATAACGTTGTCTTGTGCAAATTTAAACGAATCTGGTTGCTCTGTTACCGTGAGCTCCGAAGGATCCTATGAAGAAGTCCATATAGAATGTGGTGGTGGTTGTAAATACGACTACAAAATAAATGGAATCTCTGGTGTGAATTTTCAGTTGGATAAAGATTGTCGAGTCGTAGTCATAAAAAAAGAAGGAAACATCTTCACCGTGACCGAAGTCTCGGGATCCTAGAAAAGACTTATAATTTTCTTGTGTGGATAAATAATTAATGATTTATTGGATATACGCGAAGTATTCGATTTATATATTTTGTGTGATCATATTCGTTATACTTCTATATGTGCTTCAAGATTTTTTGGCGACGGAAATTGTACTAGACAAATACCTATGTTCTGAACAAATTAAAACTTTGTTAATGTATGGTGAACTTTCACAAAACGTCGCCCAAAAAAGTTCATCAAAATTAGGAAATTCAGAATTTTTGTTGAACATTCTGAATAATAACCCAAGTACAAACATAGGTTTTTCAAAGGATAACAGGTACTTGATAATAGTCTATAAATTCGGAACCAATACCTATACAATACGTAGAAAGGTTCCGAACATATACAAAAACTTCAGAACAGTTAACATAGAAATAAGTGGTTAAACCATGGCAATAGATGGACTATCGTTCGACCTTCCTTCGATTATCCCAGCGACGATAGGGATAGTCATAGTCATATTGGTCATCTATAGTATAGAAGTTCAGAAGGTTAACTCTTTTATGGTTAAGGAGAGATACTTCGAACTTTTGAACTATTATAACCTTATTTCGACCAAATGTACCATGACCAAGGACTTGAACACATGTATAAATTCCATAGTTTATTACGATCCTGCCAACAGAGAAAAAATATATTATCAAATATATAAACCTGGATCAACAATATACTATCCCTCCGCAAATCAAGTTTGTATAAGTTTCAACATAACCGTTGAAACGTCAAGTTTTAGTAGAACAAAAAAAGAAGTGGTATTATGCGAGGTTTTGTGACAATATATGATGTTATTTTTGCATTTTTGTCATATATTATTGCAATATATTTGATGTTTTCCGTGTACAACTATGGTGCTTCTACGGGATTTTTATTATCGGAGTATTATACCACCATATCTTTAAAGAGTCATTTGTATAGTTTTTATTTGTCCCCAGTGCCAAGTAATGAACAATTAGAATTCAATTGCATAAACAAAAAAACGTATTATTTAAATTTAAAACAAAATAGGATGATAATACCTTCGTTGATATACTATTTCTGTAATCCTAAAATAGAACTGGTGCTCCCAGGATCAAAATACAGTAATGAATGTTTTATCAATACGGAGAGTATAGGAAAGATATTAACCGATCAAGTGAACAAAGTCTTTGCCGATTTTTCATACTACAATGTGACGATAGTTTGTAAGAACAATGGTAAGAAGCTTGTGATTAGTAACGGAGAATCAAAAAAATATATAACCATAAAACAAGACTATAAATATTATACGATTTACGTGAGTGTGTGGAAATGAAAAAATCATTAATCGTTGCAATATTATTAATTTCGTTGATCTTAGCAGTGATATTTTTTATTGTTTTTTGGACAAAATATAGTCTATGGCCTGGGCTATATCTCCCTTTGCCTTGATTAGCGCTTCTTTTGCGGTTGCTTCATCGACATCGCAGTTTTCCATTATATATTTAATGTCTTCTTCGGATATCTCTGGCTCTTCTTCCTCTTCAGCCTTTTCTGAGTAAATTATTTGTAAAGATTCGGTGCCTTTCATTTTTATTAACATAACCTCTGGATTCTCTATGGTCCATTTTTTACCATCCCCGAACTCCAAGACAACCTTTGAAACATCCAGAGTGTCTATGTCTATGCCCATTCTTTTTAGTTGAGTCATCATCTTCTTTGGATCCATGCCCGGTGGAAACAATATAAACACCTCCAAATATTATATTCATTATGGAAATAAGGATTGACCTTAATAAATCTCTCTATGAAAACTTGGGGGAGCTCTATGATGAGCTCAAGAAATTAAAAAGAAAAAGAGAAAATTTAGTTAAAAAAATAGAAGAACAAAAAAATATAGTACAAAAAAAGCAAAAGTCTTTCGATGCTAAATTAACCTTGGAATTCATAAAGAAAGAAGACTCGGATTGGTTTAGGAAGTTCGGTTGGTCCTTCACAACCGAGGGTTCTTTGATAATCTTTGGTAAAGATTCAGAAATGAACGAAATAATAGTCAAAAAATATCTTAGGGACGATGACATAGTCTTCCATGCGGATATTCAAGGTGCTGGCTTTGTTATATTAAAGAACAATGACCCTAGCCCCGGGGAAATAGAACAAGCCAAGTACGTCTCCGCAGCCTTTTCAAAGGCATGGAAGAAGGGTATTTTTTCCGTCGACGTTTACTATGTAAAGGGAGAACAGGTTTCAAAAACACCACCACCAGGCCAATATTTACCAAAAGGGGCTTTCATGATCTATGGAGAGAGAAACTATTTAAAGAACACCCCCGTAAGGATCTCGTTTGGTGTTAATTTAGATGAAAAAACATTCTTCATAGGTCCCTACGAGGCTTGTAAAAAGTACTGTACAGTTTTCTGGAGTTTGATGCCAGCGGGTGGGGACTATAGAAAATTGGTCCAAGACATTCAAAAAGAAACAAGTCTTTCAAAAAAGTTCATAGAGACCATGGTGGCCAAGTATCTACCATCGACGAAGTTCAGAATATATAAAAAAGAGTATGGAAGTTCGGAACTTTTACCTAGACCTTAGTTCCTCTATGAGCTTGGACTCGGTCTTGACCCCAACCCACGAAGCTCCATTGGAACAAACCACGAACGGCACGGCCATTATAGAGTATTTATCCACGAACGACCTAAAATTCATAACGTTGAAAACGTTCAGAACAATTTTTCCATTGGAATTTATTGCCACTTTAAGGGCAACGTCGATCATCACCGGACAAGCTGGACACATATTGGTGGAGAAAATATTTATTTCGATCTTTTCTTCCAATGAATCTAAAAATTCCTTTGTTTCTGGTTTTATTGGTGGTTTATTTTCCAAATACTCTCTGAAAAACTCTAGAACAATTTCTAGTTCACCACGAACGTCACCAAATAGTCTTATGTTTTCTTGTTCTTGATACATCGTTGCCGGAAAATATTCAAGATTGTATTTTTCAGATAGTTCTTTGAACTCGGGAGTTTGAGACTCTATTACTTTGAAATTATCCCCAGTTTTCCTTGTAAAGTTGAAAAGAAACTCCTCTAGGTCTTCTATACTTGGACAATCTTCAGATATTGCCTTAAAGAATAATAAATTTAATTTACTCATGTATTTTTTATTTTCATCCTTTTTTAAAAGCTCTCCTTCCATCATAGTATAATATGGGATATAATTAAATATTTATAATGTTTGTGAACAAAATAAAAAGAGTATCAAGAACGTTAATGTGGTACGATGAGAAAAATTGAGAAGATTGAAAAACTAAAATCAGGCGAAATTTATCCTTCTGAGAACCTAGAACAATATCTAAAAAGAATAAAGGATATAGATCCGGAGCTAAACGCGTTCATAGACGTTTACGAGGACCAGGCTTTTGAACAGGCCGAGAAACTCGATAAAAAAATAGAAAACAACGAACCAAAGGGTCGATTGTTTGGATTGGTCATGGCGGTTAAGTCTAACATAGCCACGCAAGGTTTTAGGATCACCTGTGCGAGCAAGACATTGGAGAACTATATTTCGCCCTACGATGCCACGGCCATAGAAAAACTAAAGGCCGAGGACGTTATAATAGTTGGTACCACAAACATGGACGAATTCGCCTGTGGCTCCTCTGGTGAGACTTCGTACTTTGGACCCACGGACAACTATAGAGCAAGGGGCCACATACCTGGTGGAAGCTCCTCTGGGTCTGCGTCGGCCGTTGCAGCGGAGATGGTTGACTTTGCCCTGGGCACCGACACGGGTGGTTCAATAAGAAATCCAAGCTCCCATTGTGGGGTCTATGGATTCAAGCCATCCTATGGCCTGGTCTCTAGATACGGCCTAATAGACTTGGCCATGTCCCTCGACCAAATAGGACCTTTGTCCTTGGACCCGGAACTCGACGCACTTATACTGGACATAATCAAAGGTAAGGACGACAAAGACATGAGGACCGTCGACTACGAAGGAAGCCTTATGGACAAGGTTCGATCCGTCGAGTCTAAGTCCTTGACCATAAGATATCCATCGTGTATCTTCGACTTTATACATGATCAAGAGATAGCCAAGATCTACGAATCGTTCATAAACAAGCTCAAGAGCCATGGCTACGATATAGAAGAAATAGAGATGGATAGCAAGGTCTTTGAGTTGGCCATACCAATATACTATCTAAATGTCTATATAGAGTTCTTCAGTGGCACTAGAAAGTTCGACGGCCTTAGGTACGGCCTAAACATAGACGAAGTCGCAGGCCCAGAGGTTAAAAGAAGGATAAAAATAGGCAGCATAATTTGTGCAAAGGAGTACAAGGACAAATACTACGTTAAGGCCAGAAAGGCTATGATGTGGCTAAGGTCCAAATTCAACGAGACCCTGGCCAACATAGACATTTTGCTCATACCAACTGTCCCAAAGGCGCCGCATAAACTGGGCGAAGAGATAACGGATCCATTGGTCATGTATGCCTACGACGTGTTCACGGTGCCAATAAGCATCGCAGGTGCCTGCTGTGGCGTTGTCAACATGGGCTTCATAAATGGCCATATCCCAATAGGCGCTCAGTTGGTCGGTAAAAGACTCGACGACCACAAGGTCCTAAGGCTTATGATGGACATAGATCAAGAACTCGACCCATTGGGACTAAGGTAATTAGAAAATTTTATATAATCTTATTTTTTCATTCTTTAATTAGCTTTGGATTTTGATGTGACCTAGGGGACAGTGGCTCCCCTGGGTCAAAACAGGGGTCCAGGGTTCGAGGAAATTGTGCCAGTGCCGTTGACCCAAGAACCCCCCAATTCTTTGGTTAGCGGCCGTGCTTCCATAATAACACCGGTTGATCCTGCCGGAGGGCACTGCTATCCGGTTCCGACTAAGGCATGGGAGTCGTGGGGGCGGAGTTGGCCGCTCCCGGCGCACGGCTCAGTAACACACGGATAACCTACCCTAGGGCCGGGGATAACCCCGGGAAACTGGGGCTAATACCCGATAGGTACGGGAAGCTGAAATGCTCCCGTGCCGAAAGGCGCGGCACCTTGCTGCCGTTGCCGCCCTAGGATGGGTCCGTGGCCGATTAGGTAGTTGGTGGGGTAACGGCCCACCAAGCCTAAGATCGGTACGGGCCGTGAGAGCGGTAGCCCGGAGATCGGCCTTGAGATAAGGGCCGAGGGCCTACGGGTCGCACCAGCCGCGAAATTTCCGCAATGCGGGAAACCGTGACGGAGGGAGCCGGAGTGCCGTGTCCTTTGGGCACGGCTTTTCCCGAGTGTAAACAGCTCGGGGAATAAGGGCCGGGTAAGGCCGGTGTCAGCCGCCGCGGTAATACCGGCGGCCCGAGTGGTGCCCATCATTATTGGGCCTAAAGGGTCCGTAGCCGGTCCGGTAAGTCCTCAGTTAAATCCTCGGGCTCAACCCGAGAATTGCTGAGGATACTGCCGGGCTAGGGACCGGGAGAGGCCGAGGGTACTCCCGGGGTAGGGGTGAAATCCAAGAATCCCGGGAGGACCACCTGCGGGGAAGCCGCTCGGCTGGAACGGTTCCGACGGTGAGGGACTAAGCCCAGGGGAGCGAGCCGGATTAGCGACCCGGGTAGTCCTGGGTGTCAACGCTGCGAGCTAGCCGTTGGAACTGGCCACGCGCCGTTCCAGTGGCGCAGGGAAGCCGTAAGCTCGCCGCCTGGGGAGTACGGCCGCAAGGCTGAAACTTAAAGGAATTGGCGGGGGGGTACACCAGGGGAGTGGTCTGCTGTTTAATTGGATTCGACACCGAGAACCTCACCGGGAGAGACAGCTCAATGATGGTCAGGCTAGTGACCTTACCGGAGTAGCTGAGAGGTGGTGCATGGCCATCGTCAGCTCGTACCGTGAGGCTTCCACTTAAGTGTGGGAACGAGCGAGACCCGTGCCTGTACTTGCTAGGTACCTCGTATGGGCTTTTGCCTATATGGGGTACCGGCACAGTACAGGGACTGCCGGCGAAAAGCCGGAGGAAGGTGCGGGCGACGGTTGGTCCTTATGCCCCGAATCTCCCGGGCTACAAGCGGGCCACAAGGGCCGGGACAGAGGGTTACCGACCCCGAAAGGGGAAGGCAATCCCTAAACCCGGTCTCAGTTCGGATCGAGGGCTGCAACTCGCCCTCGTGAAGTCGAATTCCCTAGTAGTCGCAGGTTAGCAGCCTGCGACGAATACGTCCCTGTCCCTTGCACACACCGCCTGTCGTTCCACCCGAGCTGGGTCTGGGTGAGTGGTGATCCGGAGACGGGTCACCACGAACCTAGGTCCGGTGAGGGGGGAAAAGTCAACACAAGGTAGCCGTAGGGGAACCTGCGGCTGGATCACCTCCTTTCCAGAAGAAAAATCTTTAAAAACGGCACTGGCACAGCCTCAAAGAACCCTGGACCCTTTAAACAGAATCTTTGACGGTTATACCAAAGCCATGTTCTAGTTCTTTGATCAACAAAGGCGAAATGTTCAACTTGCCTATGCCCAATAGGGTCATGGTCTTATCGACTATTAGTACGTAGTCCCCATTTCTAAGGCTAGTGTCTATGTCTAGGACTAGGGAGTTGAGTATCGATTTTTTCTCCTTGACGAAGGGCACTTGTTCGTCGTCGACCACGACCCTAAGTCTTATCGGTGGTAATAATTCGTTCATAACCTTCGCCGATTCGATCGTTGGCACGGGATAGAAATCATAAGGCCTAAACGTGAAGTAGAGCTTTTGGCCATCTTCATCGATTTTGTATAATCTTCTAATCTTCTCCGTTCTTGCGTACTCGACCAAGAAGTCCTTAGGATCTTTCAACAGTTTTTCTGGTAGGTCTACATCAAGCCAATAAGCCAAACTGGCCTTTATTTTCATTAAATCGTCCTTTGGGACCTTGTTTAAAGGAATCCTTTTCATAAATTATTTAGCCCGTTGGTCCTTTTAAAATTTATAGAAAATTTTTTATATAACTACAATCCTACTTAATATAAAAACGAAAGGTGATAAGATGTTTGGCGATGATTTTGACAAGTTTTTCGACAATTTCGTTGCAAGATTTTTTGAAATAGGACCATTTGCAACTGGCAAACAATCCGTGAAGTACAAGGGTACCGGAATGCCAGAGATATCCCTAGAGGGTAATATACCGGTTGCCATAGTCTCAGGCAAGAATTACATAAAGATCCTGGCAATAGTTCCTGGTGCGGAGAAGAACGATATTTCCGTCGAGGTCGTTGGTAACACCATCGAAATAGAGGCCAACGTCAAGGGCATGCCAATAACAGAGTCCGAAAAGGTCATGTATTCGGACTTTCCATTGTCCGAGAAGCTCTATAGAAAGATCAGCATCTCTGGATATAAATTCGACCCAGACAAAGTCAAGGCAAGCTACGACAAAGGCCTATTGGTCGTGACCTGTGAAAGGGTCAAGGGTAACGTTAGAAAGATAGACATAGAATAAAGACCTTATTTGATTATTATTTGTTTGTCCTTGTTGACAAGGGCGCAGGGAATTTTTTTGTCTTTTAATATTTTTCTAAGCCTGTTGTCCGCGGTACAGGCCAGTACGTTGTTACCAGATTCTTTGAGTTCTTTACAAATCTCTAATATACTTTCATCTGTCGATCTTACCGAAGTGTTTACTATTTTTATGTCTTTGGAATACTTTTCGAAGTATTGTTTTGGAAAATTATCGTTTAAGTTTTTGATTTCTTCTACCACGGAGCTTGGTACCAAAAGTTCCACATCAAATTCA
>Ga0256834_1000588_pt1 | contig 25893 bp, 22 predicted proteins | sample 4281140metaG_FD_190536 | JGI IMG/M metagenome (GOLD analysis project Ga0256834, IMG submission 190536) | Hydrothermal vent microbial communities from East Pacific Rise, Pacific Ocean - 4281-140 | ecosystem: Environmental > Aquatic > Marine > Hydrothermal vents | place: Pacific Ocean: East...
TGCCGCTTTGGGTCAATACCATCAGGTCTTTGTTCTCCTCCACGATCACCACGCCCACGGCACTGCCGGTGCGGGGGGTGAGTTTCATGGCCACTACCCCTTTGCCGCCGCGGCTTTGCAGGCGGTATTCGCCCGCTTCGGTCCGTTTTCCCAATCCCTTTTCGGCCACCGTCAATAGCTCTTGCTCATCACTTTTGACAGTGGCCGCGCCGACCACATGGTCGCCTTCGATCTTAAAGCGAATACCCGTCACGCCCCTGGCGGTACGGCCTATCTCGCGCACGTCCGAGACGGGGAAACGGATACATTGGCCTTTGTGGGTCAGGATAAAGAGGTTTTCGGTCTCGGGCAGGATGATTTTGCAGGTAACCAGCTCGTCGTTTTCATCCAGCGTAATGGCCCGTACGCCCACGGAGCGGATGTTTTTGAACTCGCTGAGGTTCGTGCGTTTGACGATGCCGTTTTTGGTGAAGAAGGCCAGCGATTTGTTTTCGTCAAAATCGGTGGTGGGGATGATGGCCATAATATTCTCATCGGGCTGAAGCTGAATGAGGTTGACCACCGCCTTGCCCTTGGCGGTACGGGTGCCTTCGGGAATTTTGTAGACTTTGAGCCAATACAGCTGTCCCCGGTCGGTGATGAACATCAGCGTGTCGTGGGTATTGGAGATGAAGAAGCTTTCGATAAAGTCGTCATCATGCGTCGTAACGGCGGTTTTGCCCTTGCCGCCCCGGTGCTGACGCTCATACTGTTTGACCGGCACCCGCTTGATATAACCGCGGTGGGTAATGGTGACCACCATCGGCTCGTTGGGAATAAGGTCTTCAATGTCAATATCGTCATAATCATCCACAATCTCGGTGAGTCGCGGGGTGGAGAACTGCTCTTTGACCTCCAGGAGCTCTTCCTTGATGATCTGGTTGAGGAGCTCTTCGCTTTTGAGGATGTTGGAGAGGCGCTCAATTTCCGCCATCAGCTCCCGGTACTCTTTTTCTATCTTGTCGCGCTCCAGGCCGGTGAGGCGTTGCAGGCGCATCTCCAAAATGGCCTGGGCCTGCTTTTCGCTCAGCCCAAAGCGCTCCATCAATCCAGCTTTGGCTTCGTTGGCGTCGGCGGAGGCGCGAATGAGGGCCACGATTTCGTCGATGTTGTCCAACGCGATGCGAAGGCCCTCAAGAATATGGGCGCGGGCCTTGGCCTTTTCAAGTTCAAAGATGGTGCGGCGGATAATGATGGTTTTGCGGTGCTGGATGAAGAGTCGCAAAAGCTCCATGAGGGTGAAGATTTTGGGCTCTTTGTTGACAATGGCCAGCAGGATAATACCAAACGTGGTCTGCATCTGGGTCGATTTGAAAAGGTTGTTGAGCACAATCTCGCTCATGGCGTCTTTTTTGAGCTCAATGACCACCCTGATCCCTTCGCGGTCGCTTTCGTCGCGCACTTCGCTGATCCCCTCAATCGCCTTGTCCTTGGCCAGTTGGGCGATGTTTTCGATTAGGCGTGACTTGTTGACCTGGTAGGGCAGTTCGTCAATGACAATGACTTCCCGGTTCCCCTTTTTCTCGATATGGGTCTTGGCCCGCACCTTGATGCGGCCCCGGCCCGTCTTGTAGGCGTCCAGGATCCCCTTGCGGCCAAAGATAATGCCGCCGGTGGGAAAGTCGGGCCCCTGGATATGGGCCAGCAGATCTTCCAATTCGGCTGAGGGGTTGTCAATGAGTGCAAGCAGGGCGTCGATCAGTTCATCCAGGCGGTGGGGCGGGATGTTGGTGGCCATCCCCACGGCGATACCGTTGGAGCCGTTGAGAAGCAAATTGGGTACCCGGCTGGGGAGCACGTCGGGCTCTTGCATGGTGTCGTCGTAGTTGGGAATAAAATCGACCGTATCTTTTTCAATATCGCGCAAAAGCTCTTCGGCCAGACGCGTCATGCGGGCTTCGGTGTACCGCATGGCCGCCGGGTTGTCGCCGTCGATGGAGCCGAAGTTCCCCTGACCGTCCACCAGCGGGATGCGCATGGAAAAGTCCTGCGCCATCCGCACCAGGGCGTCATAGACGGCGGTGTCGCCGTGGGGGTGATACTTACCGATGACATCCCCCACGATACGGGCCGACTTTTTGTAGGCCGCGCGGGAGGTGACCCCCAGCTCGTGCATGGCGTAGAGGATACGGCGGTGTACCGGTTTAAGACCGTCCCTGGCGTCAGGCAGGGCCCGGCCGATGATGACGCTCATGGAGTAGTCGAGGTAACTGCCTTTGATGCTCTCTTCAATGGAGACTTCCTGGATATCTTCGTGCTCGCTGAACAGATCGGACATTCAAAACCTTTTGCTTTGAAAAATTGCACTTGATTTTATCAAAAATAAACTTAATACTTGCAACTATATTAATTGCTCTCTATGTTTATTGTGATGTGATATAATTCGCGCAAATTTAAAAATAGCTTTTTAAAGCACAAATCCGACGGAACCAATCCGCCGAACGTGTATTTTCGTGTTCGGAGTTTACTCGTGATGACCCATTTTTTCCAGTTCGACACCCTTTCGCTCCTCTTTGCGGGGCTGATCGTGCTCGGTAGCGTGCCTAACCTTTTCTACTCCCGGGGCTACATGAGCCACATTTCACGTCCCTGGCACTACCGCATCCACTACGCCGCGTTCATCCTTTCGATGCTGGGGGTGGTGACGGCCGGAAGCGCCCTGAGCTTTCTGCTCTTTTGGGAGCTCATGAGCCTCACCAGCTGGCAGCTGATCCTTACCGAGGCGGAGAAAGAGCCCGAGACGACGCTGAGAGCGGCGCGTTTTTATTTCTTTATGACCCATTTCGGTTTCGTCTTTTTGCTGCTCTTTTTTCTCATCGTCACCCGGGGCGATTTGGAGGCAGGTTTCGCGACAATGCAAGGTATTGCCCACGCCTTTGCCTACCCGACGCTGCTCTTTTTCCTGCTGCTGCTCGGTTTCTTTTCCAAGGCGGGGGCGGTGCCGCTGCATGTCTGGCTCCCCTACGCCCACCCCGCGGCTCCCAGTCCCGTCTCGGCGCTCATGAGCGGCGTGATGCTCAAAGTCGCCATCTACGGGATCTTCCGCTTTTTCCTCACGGTGCTCTACCCCTGGCCATTGGAGTGGGGGGTGCTGGTGCTGGTGATCGGGGCGATGAGCGCTCTGATCGGCGTGCTTTACGCCCTAAGCGAACATGACATCAAGGCGCTACTGGCCAACCACTCCATCGAAAACATCGGCATCATTCTCATCGGTTTTGGGATGGGGATGATCTTTGACGCTTTGAAACTGCCGGTGCTTAGCGCCTTTGCCTTCACCGCCGCGCTCTTTCACACCTTCAACCACATGAGTTTCAAGTCGCTCCTTTTCATGGGGGCGGGCAGTGTCCTGCACGAGACCCACACCAAAAACATCGAAGCCTACGGCGGACTCATCAAAAGTATGCCGGTGACGGCGTTGACCTTTCTGCTCGCCTCCGTCTCCATCTCCGCCCTGCCGCCGACCAACGGCTTTTTGAGCGAGTGGATGACCTTTCAGGCGATGCTGGGCTCCAGCCACATCGACAACATGTCGCTCAAACTTGCGATCCCCTTCGCCATCTTCGCCCTGGCGCTGACGGCGGGGCTGGCCGTCGCCTGCTTTGTCAAGGCGTTTGGCATCACCTTTCTGGGGCTGCACCGCAGCGCCAACGCCCGCCACGCCAGAGAGGTCAACGGCATGATGCGCGCGGGCATGATGCTCATGGCGGGCGTCGTGCTCGCTTTGATGCTCTTCGCCCCCTGGTTCATCGGCCGCTTCGGGGCGGCGCTGGCCGCGCTGGGTCGCCGGGACGTGACGCCTCTGATCTTTCCCGACGGCATTTGGCAGATGCACTCGGTGGCGATCCACGGCGGGGTGGTCTCGCCCCTGCTGCTGACCCTGGCCCTGCTGGCGGTGACGGGGGCGCTCTGGTTCGGGATGCGGCTGTTGGGGGTCAGGGAGCGTCTGCACCGCACCTGGGCCTGCGGCTACCGCACCTCCGCGCGCACCCAGTATTCGGCCACCGGATTCGCCGGGCCGATCCGCCGTTTCTTCGAGTGGCTCTACCGCCCCGAAGAGCATCTGGAGAAAGAGACCCTCGCCGGCCACGCCACCAAGTTCGACCGCTCCCGCTACGCGGTGCATGTGACGCCGCTTTTTGAAAAGTCGCTTTACGACGGCGCGGCGCGGGCGGCCAACTTCGTCAGCTACTGGGTTTATCGTCTCGCCCATTTCGAGCAGACCCGCTACGCCGCGATGATCTTCAACCTGATGCTGCTGGTGCTCTTTAGCTACCGGATCTTCGCCCACGAGTTCAGCTGGGCCACCTTCGCCCTGGAGTCGGTGGTGATGATCGTCTCGATCAAAGTGCTGATTATCGGAGAGAAACGATGAGCCTCTATCTGTTGACTGTCGCCGTGTTGTTGCTGATCGCCCCGCTGTTGCTGGGGGTGATCAAGGCGCTGAAGATGTGGCTGCTCTTCAAGCGTCCCCTTTCGCTCCTCCAGGGCTACCGCGATGTCGCCAAGCTTCTGCACAAAGAGAATGTTGTCAGCGAAGAGGCCAGCCTCATCACCCGCGTCGCCCCGTTCCTGATCCTCTCGCCCCTGCTCATCGTCCTCTTTTTCCTACCGCCCGCTGTTCAGGGGGCGTGGTATGTCAGCTTCGTTGATGCCTTCACTCTCACGGGGCTCATGGCGCTTTCGACCTTTTTCCTGATGCTGTTGGGGCTTGACAGCGCCAGCAGTTTCGGGGGGATCGGCGCCAGCCGCGAAGCTTTCATCGCCGCCCTGGCCGAACCGGCGATGGTGCTGACGATCTTCGCCGTCTCCATGATGGCCGGGGATCTGGGGGTGGGCCAGGCGGGGGTCAACCTGGCGAGCCGCTTCCCCGAAAAGCATATGGCCAGCTATCTCTTCGCCGCCATCAGTTTCTTTATCCTGCTGATCGCCGAAAACGGCCGTATCCCGGTGGACAACCCCGAAACCCACCTGGAACTGACGATGGTGCATGAGGCGATGATCCTCGACATCGGCGGGGTCTGGCTGGCCATCGTCGAGACCGCGGCGGCGGTGAAGTTCGTCATCTTCGCCTCGCTGTTTGCTTCGCTCTTTCTTCCCTTCGGTTACGGCCTGGCCTGGCCTCTGGCCCTGGCCCTCTTTGTGGGCAAGCTCTTTGGGGTGGCCCTGGCCGTGGCGCTGGTGGAGGTCAACACCGCCAAACTGCGCCTGTTTAAAGTCCCTAACCTGCTGGGCATCGCCATCGTCTTTGCCTTTTTGTCACTGATTACCTTTTACGTACTGGGAGCCTGACATGGTCGATCTGTTAATCGGCATCTTTCTCGCCACACTCATTACTGCGCTTTTTACCGCGCGCCTCTATCGTCTGCTGATGTGGTACAGCCTCAACTCCCTGTCGCTGGGCCTGCTGGCGCTTACCATCGGCCGTGCCCAGCACGACGGGGCGATGATCATCAGCGGCCTCATCACCCTCCTGCTCAAAGCCGGGGCGATTCCCTGGATCCTCAAGCGCCTGAGCCAGCGTTTCGGCCTGGTGCGTCAGATCACCCCCAACATCCGCATCCAGTACGCCATCATGCTGGTGCCGGCGATTCTGGTCTTTACCTTCTACCTGGCCGAGCCCATCAGCCATATGGTCGAGGGCAACGCCAACTACGTCGCCATCAGCATCTCGTCGCTCTTTTTAGCACTCCTGCTGATGATGGAGCATAACAACATCGCCCCCAAGATCGTGGGATTTCTGAGCATGGAGAACGCCCTGTTTCTGCTGGGGACCACCGCGACGGGCGGGATGCCGATGCTGGTGGAGCTGGGGATCTTCTTCGATCTGCTGATGGCCATCGTCGTCATCAACCTTCTGATGCGGCGTGAAGAGATGGAAAACAGCGGGGAGGCGGGGGCATGATGGTCGCGCTTTTGCTGTTGCCGGCGCTGGTGATGTTCGCCGCCAGCTTTTTGCACACGCCCCGGGCCCGCCGTCTGCTGCCTATAAGCTCCGTGGCGATCCTGATTCCGGTGGGGATACTCTTTCTCCACGCCAAACCCTGGAGCATCTGGGGCGACTACCTGGTGGCCGACGATCTCAACAGCTATGTATTGCTGGTCTCTTCGGTCGTCGGGATCGGCGTGACGCTGGCATTGCTGACCCTGGATCGGCACGTGGCGATCACCGAAGTATCCACCCGCCGTTTTTACCGTTTTTTCGCGCTCTTTTGGATCGGTCTGATCCTCTCGATCCTGGCCAACCACATGGGGATCTATTGGATCGGCCTGGAGATGGCGACCCTCTCGACGGTCTACATGATCAAGACCAACCGAAGCGCCGCGGCGCACAAAGAGGCGTGGAACTACATGATCGTCGGGGCCATCGCCATTTCGCTGGTGCTTTTTGGCATCATCCTCATCTACGCTTCGGCCAAGCCGATCCTGGGGGAGGAGGCGATGCTGTTTGATGCCCTGCTGGCCAAAGCCCACGCCATCCCCTCGCCCTTTCTTTTTGAGATGGGCTTTGCGCTGGCGACGGTGGGGATGTTTGTCAAGATGGGCTTTTTCCCCATGAACCTCTGGCTGGCCAACATCGAACGCGCCTCCTTCTACCCCGTGGCGGCGCTTTTTAGCGGGATTTTGGAGAGTGCGGTGATCGTGGGATTTTTCCGCTTCTCCACCGTCGCCCGGGCGGTCAACGAGGCGCATCTGGTGGGCTTTGTGGTCGCCTATACGCTGCTGACGATCTTCATCGTCGCCTTTCTCATCTACCGGGCCAAGGATTTCATGCGGCTCTTTTCGCTTTCGGGGATCGAGCACATGGCGCTGATCGCGCTCTTCTGGGTCGGGGGCGGCACCTTCGCGGCACTGCTGCACTTCGGGGCCCACGCCTTTTTGAAACCGGCGCTTTTTCTCTCCACCGGGGTACTGGAGTCCAGCGGCCGCTACCACATCGCCGGGGCGCTCAAAGGTTACCGGGGTGTCAGGGGCAAGCTCTTCTATTTCCTGGTGAGCCTCTTTCTTCTGGCCATCGTCTCCCTGCCTCCCAGCCCCATGTTCTTCTCCGAGCTCTACGGCTTCGGGGCGATGGTGGACGCGGCGGAGTCGAGCCACCACCTGCTGGCAATGATCGGCGCGACACTGCTGCTGCTGATTTTGCTTTCGGTCATCTTCTACCGCTTCGTGGCGATCTATCAAAGCATGAAGTACGAGGGGGAAGCGGCCGAGCGGCCGGTCTACGCCGCGGAGGTGGCGGCTTTGGCGATCTTCGCCGTCGGCCTGCTGGCGCTGATCACCCCGGCGGCCATGCACTTTCTCAGGAGTATCGCATGAAACGGCTCATTGCACGCTACGCCGTCGAACGATCCGACGCTTTGGACGTGGTGACGGTGTTTGATACCGAAACCCTCCATGAACGGTGCGATCCGGCCGATCCGGTCGTACACTCCATCGCCCCGAAACATCCGGCGGCGATCTGGTTCGAGCGCAAGATGGCGGACGATTTTGGCCTTCGCATCGAGGGGGCTTTCGACCGCCGCCCCCTACTGCACCACGAGCGATGGCCCCAGGGGATTCACCCAATGCGCAAAGCCTTCGACGCCAAAACAGAGCTGGACTACGCCGATTTTCGTCCCTACCGTTACGAGGCGATTGGGGGCGACGGGGTCTTCGAGGTGGCGGTGGGGCCGATCCACGCCGGCATCATCGAACCGGGTCACTTCCACTTCTCCCAGGCGGGGGAGGATATGCTCCACCAGGAGGTGCGCCACTTCTACAAGTACCGGGGTATCGAGAAGATGCTGGAGGGCAGGAGTCCCGAAGAGGCCGCGCCCGTCATCGCGCGAATCAGCGGCAACGAGAGTATCGCCGCCCAGATCGCCTGGCGCGACATTCTGACGCAGGCGTCGGTGGGGGAGCTTCCCGACTTCGTGCGGGCCCGCGACGCTTTGCTGTTGGAGCTGGAGCGGGTGATCCACCACCTGACCGATCTGGGCTTCATCGCCAACGACGCGGGCTTCGCCGCCGCCCTGGCCTGGGGCTCCAAAAGCGCCGAGGAGGCCCGCCGCCTCATGGTGCGCCTCACCGGCCATCGCTTCGGTTTCGACGCTATTTTCAAGGATTTGGAAGGGTTCGAGACCGTGCCCGTGCGGGAGTGGATCGCCGGGATGGAGGAGGAGATCGCCTGGTTTGGCGACTGGATCACCGACATCCCGTCGCTGTGGGACCGTTTCGATACCACCGGCATTCTGCGGCCCGAAAAGGCGCGCAAATACGCCGCCGTCGGCGTCGTGGCCCGGGCGTCGGGAGTGCCGCTGGATGTGCGGGACACCCCCTGGTACCGGGAACGGGGCTACGAAATGGTTACCGAAGAGGCGGGAGACGTGGCCGCGCGCTTCAGGGTGCGGCTGCGGGAGCTTGCCGTGAGCCTGCGGCTGATGCGCACACTGCTGGAGGAGGCGCAGAGCGCGGGTATGCCGATCCCGACCGTTCGGGACGGGGAGTACACGGCTTTTGTCGAAAGTTCCCTGGGCGAGCTTTTCATGACGGCGATCTTCGAAGAGGGGCGCATCGTGCGCTTTTTCATGCGCGATCCGAGCTTCGTCAACTGGCAGGCGTTGCACCTGATGATGCCGGGCAATATCATCGCGGATTTCCCGCTGATCAACAAAAGCTGCGATCTGAGCTATGCGGGGAACGACCTGTGACGCTTTGCGTCAAGTGAAAAACGAAAAGTGAAAAGTTGGACAATACCACATTCCAATAACCAATTACGCCGCGAAACGGGCGAGGAGTTTTCATGCTGAGATTCTGGGAAAAACGGGCCAAAACGGGCATTCTGACCGAGCATCCCGAGTTCGATGAGGAGATGGCGAAGATCCGTCGTGAACTCAAAGAGGCGATCAAAAAGCGTTTCGCCGGTTCACTGGCGATCCGCATGGTCGACGGCGGCAGTTGCAACGCCTGCGAAGCGGAGTGCAACGCGCTTTCGAACCCCTACTACGACCTGGAGCGGCTGGGGATCCGCTTCGTCGCCTCGCCCCGGCACGCCGACGTGATGCTGCTCAGCGGCGTGCAGACCTTTAACATGCTGCTCCATGTGCTCGACTGCTGGGAACAGATCCCTGCTCCCAAGTGGTGCATCACCCTGGGTGATTGCCCCGCGATGGCCGCGCCGTTTGAAAAAACCTTCGCCGTCAAAGGCCCCGCCGCTGACTACCTTCCCGTGGCGCATCACATCCCCGGCTGTCCTCCAAGTCCAAAAATTATTCTACAAGGTTTATTGAATTTTGTAAAAAAGATCCATATAAATGATTAAAAATTAGGCAATTTATAGAAGAAAAAAATTTTATACTGCCGGTGTCGATTCCCATTGGGGATACAAAAGAAATCTTTTATGAGGAGATACCATGAAAAGATGGTTGTTTGTTTTGGCCATGTTGCCGGCCGTGGCCTTTGCCGGTGAGCTTAACGGCGGCGATACGGCGTGGATGCTGGTGGCCACCGCCTTTGTCATGCTGATGACCCCGGCGGGTCTGGCGCTCTACTACGGCGGTCTGACCCGCAGCAAGAACGTGCTCAACACCATGGGCATGAGTCTGGCCTCTTTTGCCGTGGGCACCCTGGTATGGGTGGTGATCGGTTATTCCATCGCTTTTGGCGACGGGGATCTGATAGGAACGGGCAAGGTACTGCTTGCCGGCATCAACGCCGATTCGCTCAGCGGTACCATTCCCGAACTGCTCTTCGTGGCCTTTCAGGGGACTTTCGCGGCCATTGCCGTGGCCATTGCCAGCGGGTCGATGATCGAGCGGGTGAAATTCTCTACTTTCGTGATCTTTTCGGCCCTTTGGATCGTGGCGGTCTACGCACCTATTACCCATTGGGCCTGGGGCGGCGGCGAGACGCTCAACTTCGACGAGATTGACTTCGCCGGCGGTACGGTGGTGCATATCAACGCCGGTGTGGCCGGCTTTGTGGTGGCGATGATTCTGGGAGCCCGCAAAGATTACCAGCGCACCGCCATCAAGCCTTTCAGCCCCATTCTGGTGGTGTTGGGCGCCATGCTCTTGTGGTTTGGGTGGTTCGGTTTCAACGCCGGTAGCGAAGTGGCGGCCGACGCAACGGCGGCTTCGGCCTTTCTGGTGACCAACGTGGCGGCCTCTTTGGGCGTGATCGGCTGGGTGGCCGGCGAGTGGCTGCTCTATAAAAAACCGACCCTGGTCGGCGGCGCTTCCGGCGCGGTGTCTGGCCTGGTGGCCATTACCCCCGCTTCCGGCACCGCCGGTGTGGGCGGCGCCCTGATCATTGGCCTGGTGGGCGGATTTTTGGGCTTTCTGGCGGTAGCCAAGATCAAAAAGGCGTTCAAAGTGGACGATTCGTTGGACGCTTTCTGGGTACACGGTTTGGTAGGTATCTGGGGCTCTATCGCCACGGCTATCTTTATAGCCGATTACGCTGTGCCCGAAAACTACCATATGGTTTCCCAGCTTGGCAAACAGTTGATGGCGGTGGGGCTGACCATTGTCTATAGCGCCGTCATGACGGCGGTGATCTACTTTGTCTCTTCGGCGATAACCGGTGGCGGACGGGTGGATGAAGAGACCGAGACCATGGGACTGGATGAGGCGGTCCACGGCGAGCGCGGCCTGAATATGTAAAAGTCCTGCGGCTCTTGCAGGGAGCGGCGAAAAGAACAAGGGAACGGCTTCTCTTTTTCCGTCGCTCACGCCGATGGCGATGTGGCGAAGCCACCGCCAGACGGCAACCGCCGAAGCAAACCCAGCGTTAGCGTAGGTAAGCGGGCTTGGCCCGTTTACCGTATTTTTAACAAATGGAGCGGAGCGGAGGCTTTGCCTATGCGAAGCGACAAGCCGCGCCAGCGCGGCGAGCCCTCCGCTGAGGAGAACCCAGCGTTAGCGTAGGTAAGCGGGCTTGGCCCGTTTACCGTATTTTAACAATATAGGAGAGAGAATGAAAAAAATAGAAGCGATCATCAAACCTTTTAAACTGGAAGATGTCAAGGATGCCCTGGCCTCAGCGGGCATTACCGGCATGACCGTCACCGAAGTCAAAGGCTACGGTCGTCAACAGGGACACAGCGAGCTTTACAGAGGGGCGGAGTATGTGGTCGATTTTCTGCCCAAGGTGAAACTGGAGGTGATCGTGCCCGAAAGCGCCGTGGAGACGGCGGTGGAGAAGATTGTCGAATCGGCCAGAACCGGGAAGATCGGGGACGGCAAGATCTTCGTGACCTCCGTGGAAAAGACGGTGCGTATCCGTACCGGCGAAGAGGATGAAGAGGCCATTTGAGCCTGATTGGTTAAAAAATAGACACAACTTTTGCCGGACTTTTCAAACGGGTCCGGCCTATTGATTAATTTTTATTCATCCGCCCCCTTTTCCCCTTTACCGTAGCCGCACTATAATTGCGTTTGACTCTATACATACAAACCTATGAAGGAGCGCAACAATGCAGGCTGGTGACTTTTCCTACGTGATCGACACCCTGTTTTTGCTTTTTTCCATGACCCTCATCATCTTTATGGTGCCGGGGTTTGCCATGCTGGAGGCGGGGATTGTCAGAACCAAGAACGTCAGCGCCGTTTTGACGGTCAATACCATGATCTACGCCGTGGCCTCTTTGGTCTTTTTGCTGGTGGGGTATCAGCTCGCTTTCGGGAGCTGGGAGAACGACAGTGTTAGCAAGTGGGCCGCCTTTTTGTTTCAGATGGCTTTTGTGGGCAAAACCGTCAATATCATGAGCGGCGGGGTGAGTGAACGGACGCGGATCGTGCCGCTGATGCTCTTTACCGTGGTGATGGCGGCGGTGATCTACCCGTTGGCGGTTAACTGGACCTGGGGCGCCAATATGCTAAAAAACACTTTCCTGGATATCAGCGCTATGCATGACCTGGCGGGCTCTACCGTCATTCACTCCACCGGCGCCTGGGCCCTGTTGGCGGCCATTTTGATTATCGGTCCCCGCAAGGGGCGCTACGTCAACGGCAAAGTACGGGTGATTCCGGCTTCCAACATTCCCCTGGTGACCCTGGGGGCTTTGGTGCTGTGGATCGGGTGGTTCGGCTTTAACGGCGGATCGGTCGGTTCCATCGCCTCCAAAGAGAACGCCGATACGGTGGCGTTGACCATTATGAACACCAATACCGCCGGGTTGGCGGGGGCGATTGTGGCGGCGCTGATTGTCTACTGGCAGTATCGTAAATTTGATATTACCATGATCCTTAACGGCGCGTTGGGCGGTCTGGTGGCCGTCACCGCCGGCGCAGATCTGTTTGATATTTACACCCCAATTCTTGTGGGATTTGTCGGCGGGGCGCTGGTGGTGTTTGCCGTACCCTTTTTTGACCGGCTCCGTATTGACGATCCGGTGGGGGCATTGTCGGTTCACCTGGTCAACGGCGTGTGGGGGACGCTGGCCGTGGGGCTCTTTGCCGAAGGCGTCTCTTTCTGGGCGCAACTTAAAGGGGTTTTGGTGATCGGTATCTACGCCTTTGTGGTATCATATTTGGTCATTTACGCCATCAACAAAGTGTTGCCTTTCCGTGCGGATGACGAGGCGCAGATGGAGGGGATGGATGTGAGTGAGTGCGGCCTGGAGGCCTACCCCGAATTCAAACGGGCCTTTTGAGTTCAGTGAAAAATGAAAGAGTGAAAAGTGAAAAATTCAGGAGGCGCCTGGCGGCGCTTTCAGTTTTGAATTGATGATGAGGTGAGTGGGCTTTGCCCGAATATCGTATGATTCGGGAGCGAAGCGGTCAGGCCGCGCCAGCGCGGCGAGCCCTCCGCTGAGGAGAACCCAGCGTTAGCGTAGGTGAGCGGGCTTTGCCCGATCACCGTATGTTAAAATGAAAACCAACAAGGAGAGATTTATGAAAAAGATTGAAGCGATTATCAAACCTTTCAAGATTGAGGAGGTCAAAGACGCCCTGGCCGAGGCGGGCATTAACGGAATGACCGTCAGCGAAGTCAAGGGGTACGGCCGCCAGGCGGGCCATACGGAGCTCTACCGGGGGGCGGAGTATGTGGTTGATTTTATTCCCAAGGTCAAGGTTGAGGTGGTGGTTAAAGCCGAAGATGTCGAAAGCGTGGTCGAAAAGATCGTCAACGCCGCCAGAACCGGGAAGATCGGGGACGGTAAAATCTTTGTCAGCGACGTGGAAAAGGTAATCAGAATCCGCACCGGCGAGGAGGACGAGGAGGCCATTTAAGGCCTTTTGGTCTCTTCGTCAAGCGCTTCGACAAAGCGCTTTTGGGCGCTTTGGTTTTTTCTTCTGTAGTAGTAAAAGACCCCTATCGCCATCATGACAATGCCGCCGATAAGGTAGTGCAAAACCGGTTTGATCCGTGCTTCGTTCTCACCGAAAAAGTATCCAAGCGCAAGCAAAACCGCGCACCAGATGCCCGCGCCCAAAAAGGTGTAGAAAGAGAAGGCTGTCAGGGGCATACGCCCGATGCCCGCGGGCAGGGAGATATATTGGCGAATGCCCGGCAAAAGGCGTCCCCAGAAGGTGCTGGCCGGGCCGTAACGCTCAAAAAAGCGCTCCACTTTTTCGACGGTTTCTGGTTTGATGAAAAGATAGCGGCCGTAACGCATGAGAAAAGGGCGCCCCAGGCGGTGGCCCAACACATAGTTAAACAGCGCCCCGGCCAGTGAGCCGCCCGCACCGGCCAAAAAGGCGCCCGCAAGGCTCATCTCCCCTTTGGCGGCCAGGTAGCCCGCCGGAATCATGGCCACCTCGCTGGGAAAAGGGAAAAAGGAGCTTTCCAGAAACATCATGACAAAGATCCCCCCATAACCCAGGGCCCCGACGCTCTCGACGATCCAGTTGACGATTTCGTGCATTTAACATCCTGCTAACAAGTTGGCGCTATAATAACGAGAAAAAGAGAAAAAAAGGCTTTCGGTATGTACATAACCCTTGATTCCCCCTTGGATATGCACCTGCACCTGCGTGACGGCGAAATGCTCAAAACCGTGGCGCCCTTGAGCGCGAAAGATTTTGCGGGCGGGCTTGTTATGCCCAACCTGGTTCCTCCCGTCACCGACCTTGCCATGGTTCGCGCCTATCGGCAAAGGATTGAAGAGGCGATGGGTGAGGCGGTTTTCAAGCCCTATATGACGCTTTTTTTCAAAGCCGACTACTCCCCGGCCTTTTTGGAGGAGGCCAGGGAGGAGATTTTGGCGATCAAACTCTACCCCGCCGGTATTACCACCAACTCCGAAGGGGGGGTGAAGGGATTTGACCTGGCCACGCTCTCTCCGGTGTTGGGGGTCATGAGCGATCTGGGCATTCCGCTGTGCGTGCACGGGGAGAGCGACGGGTTCGTGATGGACAGGGAGAGTGAGTTTATTCCCGTCTACGAGCGGCTGGCCGGGGCCTTTCCCGATCTTAAGATCGTGATGGAGCATATCACCACCGCCAAAGCGTTGGAGGCGCTGGAACGGCACGAAAACCTTTACGCCACCATTACCCTGCACCATCTTTACATCACCCTGGATGAGGTGGCGGGCGGGTTACTGCGTCCGCATCTGTTTTGTAAGCCCATCGCCAAGCGCCCCGAAGATCGTACCGCCCTGCGCCAAGCGGCTTTCAAGGCCCACCCGAAGGTGATGTTCGGCTCCGACTCGGCGCCGCACCCCAGGGAAGCCAAGGAGGCGCCCGGTTGCGCGGCGGGCGTCTTTACCGCGCCCGTGGCCCTGCCGGCGTTGGCGCAGATATTTGAAGAGCACGGTGCGTTGGAGAATTTGCAAGCCTTTGTCAGCGATAACGCCCGCCGTATTTACGGTATAAAACCGCCGGCTAAAAAGGTGACACTGCAAAAAAGCCCCATCCGCGTGCCCGCCGATTACGGTGAGGCGGTGGTGCCGATGTTCGCGGGCGAAGAGCTGGCTTGGAGCGTGGTGCGTGCCGGCTAAAGTCCTTCTGCTCGAGGATGACCGGCTCTTTGGCGAGACGCTGGTTGACTTTTTAGAAGGAGAGGGGTATGCGGTGGAGCACTTTCTCTCCGCCCGCCCCGCCGCCGAAAGAATTTACGAGAAGGGAGGGTTCGATCTCTATCTGTTGGATGTGAACGTGCCCGACATGAACGGGTTTGACCTTTTGCGTCAGCTCAGAGAGAGCGGAGACGAGACCCCCGCCATCTACATCACCTCGGCACGTGACAAGGCGGCACTGGCGGAAGGGTTTGGCAGTGGGGCGGATGATTATATGAAAAAACCGATTGACCTGGATGAGCTGATTTTGCGCATGGAAGCGCACCTGAGACGATTTGAGAAACCGGGTCGGGTGGAAGTGGGGGATTACCGTTTTGATATGGAGCGGCTGGTGCTTTATAAAGAGGATGAGCCGGTCAAACTTCCCAAAAAGATGGCCGAATTGCTGGGCCTTTTGCTCAAACACCGGGGAGAGGTGGTGAGCACCGAAGAGATTTTGTATGAACTCTACGGCGATGAGCGTCCCGCCAGCGGGGTGTTGCGGGTTTATATTAACAAGCTCAAACAGCTTTTTGGCAAAGAAGCCATTCAAAACATCCGGGGGGTCGGGTACTGTTTTGAAGCGTAGACAGACTCTTTTGGTTTTGACCTTCTATATGCTCACCTTCGTCGCCATGGCGGGGTTGATGTGGGTGGTGTTTGAGAATTTCGGTTACAGCAACGAGAATTTTGTTGTGGTACTTGCACTGCTACTGCCGCTTTCGGCCCTCTTTGGCTACATTCTCTCCAAGGCGGCGCTTGAGCCGCTCTTTATGACCAACGACATGCTTGACAGATTGCTCAAAGACACCCTCCATGAGCTCAACATTCCCCTCTCAACCGTCCTGGCCAACGTGGCCATGCTCAAACGGGGTGAGCGCGATGCCAAACGCCTGGTGAGGCTGGAGCGGATCGAAAAGGCCGCCGAACATCTGGGAGAGCTCTATGAGGATCTGGACTACTTTATCAAAAAAGAGATCGGTTCTGTTGAAAAAGAGACCTTTGCCCTGCATGAGGTGGTTGAGCGCAGTATACAAAAGGTTGACGGGATAAAAGGGGATATTTCGATACAATACTCTCCAAAAAAGCTCTATGTGCAAGCGGATGTGAGAGGGTGTCGCAAGTGTGTGGACAACCTTCTTTCCAACGCCGTCAAGTACAACCGGCCCGGCGGTTGGGTGCGCGTGGGTTTTGAGGGGGATTGGTTGGTAATTGAAGACAGCGGGATCGGGATGGATGAGGAGACCCTTTTTCATATTTTTGACCGTTACTACCAAAATGACCTGAGCGCTTCCGGGTACGGCATAGGCTTGCATATTGCCAAAACCTTTTGCGACGAGCACGGCATAAAGATCAAGATCGCCTCACGCAAGGGTAAGGGGACGACCTTCCGGCTCAATTTCGGGCCGGTGGTTGTACCAAACACGCAGAAGAAGGAAATAACGGCATGAACACCTCGCAAATGGCGGATTGGGTCGATTACGGGTTTATCGGGCTTTTGGGCCTGATGAGCGTGATTGCCCTCTGGCTGATTTTGGAACGCTACTTCTACTATCGCCATATCGATCTGCACAGCTTCCGCGAAAAGGAGGAGTTGGAGATCGCTTTGGGCGAGAATATGACCATGATCGCCTCCATCGGGGCCAACGCCCCGTTTATCGGTCTACTTGGAACGGTGATGGGCATTATGGTGACCTTTATTACCATCGGCCAGAGCGGCCTGGTGGAGACCAAGCAGATTATGGTGGGGTTGGCGTTGGCGCTCAAAACCACCGCCGGGGGGATTTTGGTGGCCATCCCCGTTATCTGGTTTTACAACCTCCTGGGACGCAAGGCCGAGATTCTGACGGCCCGCTGGGAGATGATGAAACGGCGGGGTGAAACAGGGTGACGGAGTGGGCGTGAAACTCAAAAAATTTGATCAGATCAACGTCTTGCCCTTTATTGACATTATGCTTGTTTTGCTGGTTATTGTGTTAACCAGCGCCTCGTTTGTGAGCAAAGGGACCATTCCGGTCAAACTGCCCGAAGCCGAAGGCACGACGCAGACGCCTTTGAAGATGACCCGCATTGTCATCGACGCGAAAGGCCGTCTCTATTTTGAGGGGAAACGGGTCGATTTCGGGGCGCTTAAAGAGGCGGTGTCGCGGCTTGATCCAAAAAAATCGCCCATTCTGATCCAAAGTGACGCCCGCAGTCAGTTTCAAAATTTCGTCAAGGTGATCGACCTGCTTAAGAGGCGGGGATTTGAGAACGTAAGTATTGAGACCAAACGGTGAGAGAAAAAGATGTTTGTAAGCAAAGAGTGTAAACATTATGAGACCCTTCGCCAAAGGCGGGGGGAGATGGAGACATTTAGGGGCTTTTTCCCCCGCCATAAAGAGCACTTCGCGACCCAATTTGTGCAGGAGATTCGCAAGCAGGGGCGCTTGTCGGGCGTCAAGGTGCGGGTAATATTGCCGCTGGTTTTGCAGGTGTACCGCTATTTGAGCGATTTTGACGCCGCCTTGCCCGAGACGGTGCTTAAAAACCTCTCCAAACTCAAAACCCTGGATGTCGAACCCGACCGCCTGATGCGAAAGCTTTTGACGTCGCTTTCATTGCGCTATCTGGATGATTACAAGGATGATCCCGAGCTCCTAGGCCACCTCTCTTTGCTGACCTTCTACTTTCAGGCGGTGGTTGATTGCGTGGAGAAAAAGATTCAGGGCGTAGAAAGTCGTCCCATCGGCTATGCGCCCATGCGCCGAGAAGAGATAGAGAGTGCCCTACACAAAGGGGCGACGGTGCGGCTTTTTAGTATCTACAAAGGGATACCCATTCGCTTTAAGGGGGTTGTCAAGCGCGTTGAAGAGGGCAGAGCGGAGTTGGTGGTACCCAAAGAGAAGGGGGTCGTGGCCGAGTGGGAGGGCCAGCTTGTCAAATATGACGACGAAAAAAACGACAAACGGGTCGTGGCGATGCGGGTGCGCCGGGTCGGCTATTCGCACAAGCACGCCTTTATTGAGGTGGACGGCTTTTCATGGACCGAAAACTTCCTCTCCCGCCGTAAATCGGTGCGGGTGATGATTGACAAACCCATCAAAGCCACCATCAAGTCGATCAACAAGCAGTTGGAGTTGGATGTGATCGATCTGTCGGTTCACGGCATCTGCCTGGAGGGCTCTATCGCGGGGGGATTGCCCTCGTCTGAGCACGTAGAGGTGGTGGTGCCCATTCCGCAGGAGGAGGGCAAAACCAGAAACCTGCGGATGCGAGGCGTTTTGCGTTATGTCTCTCAGCATGACGGTCTGCGGCGTCGGTACCATATTTTGCTCCATCACGACCCGCAAAAGGAGCAGATCATCGCCTCTTTTGTGGCCAGGGAGGAGATGCGACTGCTACGGGAGATCAAAGAGACGGCGGCAAACAAATGAGTCAAAGAGGGGGTGTGTTTGCCGGTGCGCTCTTTTTGTCGGCGGTGGCGTTGTGGGGCGCTTCGCAGGGGTGCAAAGGGTGCTCGGCGGGCAAACTGATGTTGCAGTGCGACTATTACGTGGCCCAAAAGGGCGATCTTGCGCGTCGGGACTTTTGCCGAGAGTACGCCAAAGTGGTGGATATCGACGGGGCGTCGGCCAAGGCGGCGTGGTACTACCTTTTGGCCGGTGACGCCGACAAAGCCTACGATTCAGCCCGTCGGGCCACGGCGATCGGTCAGCGCTACGCGGCCGGGTATGCGGCCATGGCCCTGGCGCTCAAAGGGGAGCTGGACAAAGCGCGACGGCAGATGAAAAAAGCGTTGGAGGCGCTGGGACGTTCCGACTATTTTGAGCGGGAATTAAAGGTGCTTTCACGCCTCTATCCCGCCGTGGCGTGGCGGGAACTTGCCGATTACTGACAGGCGTTGATAACGGAAGCCTCGTCGGGATAGAGGTAGATTTCGACCCGGCGGTTCATCGCCATATGGGCGGGGGTGTCGTTGGGTACGATCGGTTTGGAGAATGAACAGCCCCGCGCGTAAATGGTGTTGGTGACCTCCAGGCTTTTGAGCATATTGGCCACGTCCCACGCCCGGCGTTGGGAGAGTTTGAGGTTGTAGTCGTAACTGCCGCGGCTGTCGGTATGGCCCACGACCTGTACGATGGTGTCGGGATAGTTTTTGAGCACATCCACCAGTCGGGCGATCTTCTCTTTGGCCTGGGGTGTGGGTTCGGCCTTGTTCGTTTCAAACATCATGGCGCTTTTGAAAGTGATTTTGACATATCTGTCGGTTTTGGTGACAACGATATCCTGATGTTGTATGGCCTCCTGCTCGTTTTGGCTTACCGCCGTCTGCATGGAGTCGGCCACTTCCTGGGCCTGTTTGTCCAGACTGTAGCCGATCGCCCCGCCGACGACGGTGCCGACCGCGGCGCCGACCGCGGCGCCTTTGTTGCGGTTTCGGTGGTTGATTACCGCGCCGAGTACCGCGCCGGCCACCGCGCCGATGGCCGCCCCCTCGCCGGTCTTTTCGCCGCCGTTGGGCATCGGCTCTTTGGAGGCGCATCCGCCCATCATCAATGCGGCCGCCAGGGTAACGGCCAGGCTCTTTTTGGTTTGTGATCGCATCTTCTTCCTTTAATTTTGGTGATTTTTTGACGTGATTATAACAGCCCAATGTGAGTCCATTGCAAATTGGTTATAATCCACTATTCCAAAAAACGGGGACTGGGTGTGCAGATCGAGGCGATCAACGAGCTTTTAAACGACAAAAAACGCTTACTGACCGACATCTACTTTGAGTTACAGCGGCTTTTTGAGGAAAAATACGGGCCCGATACCGTGGTGCTGATGGAGGTGGGCACCTTTTTTGAGGTCTACGAGGTCAACAACGACGAGCTTAAAATCGGCAAGGCCAAAGAGATCGCCGAACTGCTCAATATCCAGCTGACGCGCAAAAACAAGACCATTCTGGAAAACTCCGTGGCCAACCCGCTGATGGCCGGCTTTCCTACCGTGTCGCTGGAGCGATACCTCTCAAGGATGGTGCAGAGTAACCGCTACACGGTGGTGCTGGTCCGCCAAAAAGGGGTACCGCCCAAGGTGAAGCGCTATATCGCCAATATCCTCTCTCCCGGTACCAATTTCGACTACCTGGTGGAGCCGACGGAAAACTATATTGTCAGCCTGATTATCGATGTCAACAAGGGGATCTACTCCTGCGGGTACGCCGCCATTGACGTCAGTACCGGCAAGACGTGGCTCAATGAGGTGCACGGTACGCGAGAAGACAAAACCTACGCGCTGGACGAGATTTTCAACCAGCTTCAATCCTACCATACCGCCGAATTGCTTTTAACCCTCAACGACGCCTCCATCGACCCGGAGTGGGTGGTGCGGTATCTGGAGATCGAGGGGCACATCCGTTGGACGCTGGGGCATACCCGCCACAAGATCGCTTACCAAAACGAGCTCTTTGCCAACGTCTACGCCATCCGCTCCTTTTTAAGCCCCATCGAGTACCTGGATCTGGAGCGCTACCCTTACGCCAGTGAGTCCCTCTCGCTTCTGATCGATTTTATTATCGAACACGACGCGGCGCTGATTGAGAAGATGGACCGTCCCCGCTTTTTGGGCGGACGGCGCTATATGTACCTGGGCAACAACGCCCTTGAACAGCTCAATATCATCAGCCGTGACCCGGACGAGATGACGCTTTTAAAGCTTATTGATCTAAGCGCCACGGCCATCGGCAAGCGGCTTTTCAAAGAGCGCCTGCTCAATCCCATTTGCGACCCCAAGGAGCTTAAGCGCCGCTACGATCTGGCCGAGACGGTGATGGACCATACCCAAAGTTTTAGCAATACCCTCAAAGAGGTGTATGACCTTGAGCGGATTTTGCGGCGGATCCGTCTGGGCAAACTCCACCCTTTCGAGCTGGTCTATTTGCATGACTCATTAAAGGCTCTGGAAGGGTTGGTCTGGGAGGCCAAAGGGGTCGGCGTGGAAGTAGACGAGGATCTGCGGGTGCGCATTGAGGGGTTTGTGCGTGAACTTGAGCGCACCTTCGTGCTTGAGGAGTGCGCCAAGTATCGGCGGGATCAGATTGAGAGCAATATTTTTCAGCCCGGCATCAACCTCTTTGTCGACCAGGTTGTGGAGGAGAATGACAAAGAGTTGCAAAAGCTGGAGCAGATTCGGCTTCATATTGAGAACTTTTTCGACCTGGCCGACGAGGAGACGCAGTATGTCACCGTCGGTTGGCTGGAGAGCGAGGGGTATTATCTACAGATGACCCGCACCCGTTTCGGGTTGATCGAAAAGGGGTTGATGGAGAGTTTTCTCCTGCTGGACGGCAAACACTATTTCCTCAAAGATTTTACCTACAAAAAGCTCAAAAACAGCGTCAAGATCACCGCCGGGGTGATTGAGAGTATCTCCCGCCGGGTCATGGCCAATCAGGCCCGGATCGTGGCGCTGGTGAAGCAGAGTTACGGGGAGTCGCTGGAATTACTGGAGCGGCGCTACGCCCAGCTGTTAGAGCAGATTATCGCCTTTGTGGGGCAGATTGACGTAGCCATCGCCACCGCCCTGGCCGCTACGCGCTACAACTATGTGCGTCCCGAGATTCTGGAAGCGGACGAGAAGAGCCAGACCCTGGAGTTCGTGGGGTTGCGTCATCCGCTGATTGAGTCAAGGGAAGAGAACGGCATCTACATTCCCAACGACCTGCTCATGGGCGATCTGCCCGAAACGGTTGAACACGACCATGTGACGCTGGAGGCCAGTGACGGCAAACCGGTGCGGGGGGTACTGCTTTACGGCATCAACGCCAGCGGCAAGAGCTCTTTGATGAAGAGCGTAGGCATGGCGGTTATTATGGCCCAGGCGGGCTTTTTTGTCCCCGCCGTGACGATGCGTTTTCATCTCTTTGACAAGCTCTTTACCCGAATCGTGAGCAAAGACAACCTTTACAAGGGTTTAAGCACCTTCGCTATTGAGATGATGGAGCTTAAAAACATCTTCAATCGTGCCGATCGCAAATCGCTGGTGTTGGGTGATGAGATCAGCCACGGTACCGAGACCGAATCGGCACTGGCCATCGTGGCCAGCGCCGTCAAGCGGCTTTATGATCTTGGCAGTCTCTTTATTGTGGCCACCCACCTGCACAAGCTGACCATTCTAAAAACCGTCAATACCCTGGAGGGGGTGGTCTTTTTGCACCTGGGCGTAACCTACGATGAAAAGAGCGATACCCTCATCTACAATCGCAAACTCTCTCCCGGCGCGGGCAGTACCCGTTACGGCCTGGAGTTTGCCAAATCACTGCATATGGATAAGGCGTTTATCGAAACCGCTTTTGCCATTCGCGAGTCGCTGGGAGAAGCCAGTGACGCGCTCAAAGCGTTGAGAAAAAAGAAGCGGAGCCGCTATCACAAAGATCTCTACCTCTCCACCTGCGCCCTGTGCGGCGCGCCGGTGGAGGAGGTGCACCATATTGCTCCCAAAGCCGAGGCGGACGAGAGGGGAAAGATTGGCCATTTTCACGCCAACCACCGCTACAACCTCATTCCGCTGTGCAAAAAACATCACCGTATGGTGCATGAGGGCAAAGTGATTATCCAGGGATTTGTCATGACCGACGGGGGATTGCAGTTGCGTTACAGCGAAAATGATGTATAATCTTTGCTCATAAAGAATTTGAAAGCCAATCAAGGAGAGAGTATGCAACTGCCTGCCATTGACATTCCGGTACAGATTCCCTTTGACGTACCGGTGATGATCCACCCTGTTGTCGTCCATTTTGCGATTGTTCTGCCGGTGATTGCCCTGTTGCTGGAGCTGGTCAACTTCAAATCCCGTAACCGCGCGATCAGCCTGACTTCGCTCTTTCTTATTACCCTGACCATGCTGGTGGTGGCCGCCGCGTGGCTGACCGGTAAGGCCGACGGTTCCCACGCCGCCGCCATGCTGAGCGCCGGCGCCAAAGAGGAGCTGGCCGAGCACAAACTCATTGGAACCTACCTGGTCTACGCGTCCGCGGCGCTCTTTGTCTTCAAACTGCTGGCCATGATGATTCGCGCCAACTGGATGCGCGATATTTTCCTGATTTTGATGCTGGTCTACGTAGGCGCCACCTTCAAACAGGGTAAAGACGGCGGCGAGCTGGTGTATGAGTACGGCGTGAACGTCGAAGCTGTGCAATCGTCTGCCGGTGCGCCCGAGAGTGAAGCGGAGACGGAAACGAAAGCCTCAGCGTCGGCAGAAGCCGAACAACCCGCTGTCGAAGCGCCCCAAAGCGCCGAGGCCAGTTCCGCGGATGAGACGGAGAGTCAAAACGAAGCGCCTGCTGTCGAGTCTGCGCAAAAGAGTGTGAACGAGACGGTCGAAGCGGTCAAAGAGAGCGCGAACGAAGCGGTAGAATCTGCCAAAGAGGGCGCGAATGAGGCGGTTGAGGCGGTTCAACAGAGTGCCCAGGAGGCGGTAGAGTCCGCTAGCGAAACAGCCAAGCAGACCGTAGAGGGTGTTCAGGAGAGTGCCAACGAGGCGGCCGAAGCCGCCCAGGAGGGTGCCGATAAAGCGGTAGAAAGCGCCCATGAAGCTCTCCAAAACGCCGCTGAGGCGGCTAAAGAGGCGGGTGCCGAAGCGGAAGAAACCGCGCACTGATGGCGCCCAAGCGCCCCTTGCCCTTTATCCTGCCCGCCTCACTGCACGAGGGGGCCAGGAACAGAGTGCTTAAACGCCACAAAATCAAACCCTCCAATATCGCCCGTCGCTACGAAGCGGACGGGTCTATCCTTTATATTCCCACCAAAAAGAGCTTTTTCAACCTGCCCAAAGAGATGATTCCCTCCCGAGAAAAGGAGCGGCGTATTCGCCTCATTGACGAGACCATTGCCGAGTACAAGGCGATGGTGGAGACCGAACGGCGGGCGGAGATGGCGGCGCAAAAAGCGGAGATCGCGTCGATGAGCGGGCCGGAGCGGGAGTTTTTCGGCCGGGCGGTGCTGGGGCTTAAAGGGCGCGGTGTCGGGCGGCGTTTTGAGCTTTGGGTGGTGCGTTTTGGCAGGGATAGAGCTATTGAGACGGAGATTTCCGGCGGCGACCTGGTGCTTGTGAGCCGGGGCGAGCCCCTTAAAAGCGATCTGACCGGTACGGTGATGGGGGTGGCGAAACAGTACGTTGAAGTGGCTTTTGAACAACGCCCGCCCCGGTGGATCAAAGAGGGCGGGGTGCGGCTGGATCTGTATGTCAATGACGTGACGTTTAAACGGATGGAAGCCAACCTGGAGGCACTGCGCCACGCCGGGGGGGAGACGGGGCGAATGCGGGACATTCTCTTTGGGCTTGAGAGTGCCTGCGCGCCGGCGGCCGTCACTTTTACGCCGCAAAACGGCTTGCTCAACGCCGCCCAGAAGCGTGCCGTGGCGGGGGCGCTGGGGTGTCGGGATATAGCACTGATACACGGCCCGCCGGGCACGGGCAAGACCACCACGCTGATCGAGGCGATCGTGCAGTTTATCGGGCAGGGCAAACGGGTGCTGGCAAGCGCCGACTCCAACGTGGCGGTGGACAATATGCTCAGGGCCCTGATCGAAAAGGAGGGGCTTAAAGTGGTGCGGGTGGGGCATCCGGCCAGAATTGACGAAAAGCTTGGGGCCTACTCGCTTTTACATCTGGCATCCCAGGATCCCAGGGCCAAACAGGTGCGTGCCATGCTGGAGGAGGCCAACGCCCTGGTGGAGGCCCGCAACGCCCACAGCAAGCCTACCCCCGCCAGGTTACGCGGCATGAGTCGTGAGCAGGTGCGCCGTCTGGCCAAAGAGGGGCGAAGTATGCGGGGGGTGGACGCCAAAACGATCGCCTCCATGGCCCGGTGGATTGAAGAGGATGAGAAAGTGACCCGCTTTTTCGAGGCGATTCGTGAGCTGGAGCGCGCCATAGAGCAAGAGATTCTGGAGGGGGCCGACGTGGTGCTTGCCACCAACGGGATGATCGGATCAGAGAGCATGGAGGGGTTACGCTTTGACGTGGCGGCGGTGGACGAGGCGGGCCAGCAGATTCTGCCCTCCACCCTCATGGCCCTTGCCCGCGCGCCGATAGGTGTGTTGGCGGGCGATCACAGGCAGTTGCCCCCCACGGTGCTCAGCAACCTGCCGGAGCTTGAGGTGTCGCTTTTTGAGCGGTTGAAAGCGCGTCGTGACGTCACCTCCTTTTTGCTCGATACCCAGTACCGGATGCACGAAACCATTATGGACTTTCCCAACCGCCTGATGTACGGCGGGGCGCTCAGGGCCCACGAGAGCGTGGCCAAATATACCCTGAAGACCCTGGCGAAACTGCCGGCTCCTTTATGCGCCGATAGGCCCGTTGTCTTTGTGGATACGGGCAGGGGCGAAGAGCGAAAGGGTGATCGTACCGCCTCTTATGAAAACGTCACGGAAGCGGAGCTTATAACCGAATGGGTGGCGTCACTGACAACGGCCGGGGTGGCGTCGGACGCGATTGGGGTGATTACCCCCTACCGGGCGCAGGTGAAGCGTATGAAAAGATTGCTTGAAGAGAAAGACCTGTCTGTAGAGGTCAAGAGTGTCGACGGCTTTCAGGGGCGGGAGAAAGAGGTGATATTCATCTCTTTGGTGCGCTCCAACGAGGAAGGAAACGTGGGCTTTTTGAAAGATGCCAGGCGCCTCAATGTCGCCATGACCCGCGCCCGCGCCAAGCTTGTGATGGTCGGCGACCTGAAGACGCTCAAGCAGTGCTATCCTTTCGACAGACTGGCGCTATGGCTAAAGGAGAAAGGCGCGCTTTACGAACCGGAAGCGGCACACGTGTATGCCGGAACGGAATAGCGCAGGGGCTTATGGCTCTTTTTGTCGTAAACGACGATAATACCGTTGTCTTGAGTGATGACGTAA
>Ga0256834_1000589_pt1 | contig 25879 bp, 25 predicted proteins | sample 4281140metaG_FD_190536 | JGI IMG/M metagenome (GOLD analysis project Ga0256834, IMG submission 190536) | Hydrothermal vent microbial communities from East Pacific Rise, Pacific Ocean - 4281-140 | ecosystem: Environmental > Aquatic > Marine > Hydrothermal vents | place: Pacific Ocean: East...
GTCTAATCCATCTGGCCCGCCTACAATTAACGCCACGTCTTGCCCACCCCCTAGCCACGCTTCCAATTTATTGGCTAATGCTTTGGTGGTTACTTGTTGACCGTGTTCGTCCAGTACAATTAAGCGTGTTCCTTTGGGGATGGCAACTAAGATGCGTTTGGCTTCTTCGGCTTTTAGGTTCTCAACGGAGTTATTTTTACCCCGTTGTGCCATGGGCAATTCAATGAGTTTCAGCGCACAGGATTTGGGCAAGCGCTTGGCGTATTCGTTGTAGCCCTCTTGCACCCATTTGGGCATTTTTTGACCTACGGTAATAAAGTGAATCACCATGTTACGGCATTTTTTCTTTTATTTTGAGCTGTGCTTTTGTCTTAAGCTGTGAATACGATATAAAAGCATAACAGCCGTTTTTTCGTTTGGATGAATTCCCCACATCAAACACCACCATTAATTTTTCTTCCCCCCTATGGCTTACTGCCGTAATGCCTTCAGCATTGGATAGATCAAAATTTTTCTTGAATCGAACACGATGGGGGGCGTGGTTGTCATGGCCACTCCAAAACCAAAGCTTGAATTTTTTACCCTTTTTTTCTTGGCGACTGATGATTAAATAGCCGTTCAACATTGAGTCAAACGTAATGGAACGAATGCCGCCTTTGTCTAAATCAAAATAGATGGGTTTGTTTTTAAATTGAGGCGGTTCACCCTCTTCAAAAACAGCCTTGGGGTTTTTCAATACCAATAAAACGGCCTGTTTATCAATCACGGGACTGCGAAGCCCGATCAACAATGCCTCTTTATTGCGATCAAAGCTCAGGCCTTCAATGTTAAATCCGTTATTGCCTTTAACATCTAAAACCTTACTTGCCGCTTTAAGCGACGGACTTAATGCCACCATCGCCTTTTTAAGGTTTGGCATGACCGATAGCTCGATAAGCTGATTGCCCTCGACTTTAAAACGAACCAATTTTTCTCGTGCTACCGAACGCTTAGCTTTGGAAGTGAGTGAGTGCGAGGTAATGGCGTAAATAAAACCATTTTCATCCGAGTCTATGGCTTCTAAATCTGCCAAGGTTTGAGTGGTGTTTAAAGATTGAACAGAGACCGTTCCATCCTTTTTTAGCGAGAGTAAACGAAGGGGATTCTTTTTTTCATCCTCCACCACAAGCAAACGACCGTCTAATAACTGAACAACGCCAGAGGGTTCAGACAATGCACCACAAGGTTGACGCTCAATTGCAGAAAGTGCATAGGGGGGGATAAAAATGGCACACAAAGCCAACCAAAAAGGTTGTTTCATCGCTCGATCACACCGTACGTTTTACTCTATGCCATTGCTTGATGCTTTTACATCCCACAATTTTTCTAACGCATAGTGCGCGCGTGCGCCTTCGGTCATTACGTGCACGATGGTGTCAGCTAAATCGACCAGTACCCAATCAGGTTGCGGCCCTGCTTCTACACCCAGTGGTGGTTCGCCAAGGTCTTTAAACGCTTGTGCCACATGATTTCCCAGTGCTTTTACATGGGTGGTTGAAGTACCCGTTGCAATAATCATTAAATCGGCGAAGCTACTCACTTCTGAAATATCAATAACTTGAATATCGCGTGCTTTTACATCCTCTAACGTCTTAACCACTAGGGTTTCAACGGCTTTTAAATCCATACTCATATACTTATCTTCTCTTTTGTTAAATCTTAAATAGTTTGATACAAACCGTGGTGTTCAATCATTTTTATTACGGGGGGGGGGAGTAAATAATCCACCGCATCTCCGCGTTTTAGGTGCTCTTTAATCAAGGTTGAGCTGATGTCTAATTGCGTGACCGCTACCTCAACAATTTGCCCTGCTGGTTTGGTTAATTTATGAACTTGATGCGTTTGGTAAATGTCGCCCGATTCGCAAGTTATCGGAATCGGTTCATTGGGGCGATGCATGACCGCAATGTTTGCCAACGTTAAAATACCTGCCCAGTCATGCCAAGTATGAAACGTTGCAAACGCATCCGAGCCCATCATCAGTACCGAAGACTCATGTTTAAAACGTTGCTTTAATGCAGCCAAGGTCTCCACCATATACGAAGACCCTGCCCGATCAATTTCAATCGTTTCAAGTGCAAACGTGGGTTGCGACTGAATGGCACTCTCAATCATCTCACAACGTTGTTTGGCACTGGCTTGCGGTTGAGACCGATGCACAGGCTGATAACACGGCACAAACAGCACTTGCTGTAACCCTAGTTGTTGCTGTACCTCTAACGCAGGTCTCAAATGCCCGTAATGAATGGGGTCAAACGTACCACCATTAATGCCAATCAATGTCACTTAACGCCCTTAATTTCGAATATGTCCATCGCCCAATACAATGTATTTTTGCGAAGTAAGTCCTTCCAACCCTACGGGGCCACGGGCATGAAATTTATCGGTACTGATGCCAATTTCAGCGCCCAATCCATACTCAAACCCATCTGCAAAACGGGTGGAAGCATTGACCATCACCGAGCTGGAATCCACTTCTGCCAAAAAGCGACGCGAGGTTGAAAAATTTTCGGTAATGATGGATTCGGTATGTGCCGAGCTATACTGTGCAATGTGATCCATTGCCTCATCCACGCCTGAGACCACTTTAATGGATAAAATGGGGGCTAAATATTCAGTTTCCCAGTCGATATCCGTAGCCGCGTTGACCTCAATAATGGCTTGCGTTTTAACACAGCCGCGCAGTTCAACGCCTTTTTCGCCCAATAACGTAGCCAACTCTGGCAGTACCTTCGTGGCTTGTGATTCCGCCACCAACAACGTTTCCAATGCGTTGCACACACCATAACGATGCGTTTTGGAGTTTAGCGTTACCTTAATGGCTTTGTCGTAATCGGCATCGTCATCAATGTAAACATGGCAAATACCGTCAAGGTGTTTAATCACTGGCACGCGTGCGTGTTCGCTAATGCGCTCAATAAGTCCTTTTCCGCCTCGTGGAATAATCACATCCACAAATTCTGGCATGGCAATCAGCTCACCCACCGCATCACGATCGGTAGTCGCCACCACTTGCACCGCTGTTTCAGGCAATCCAACCGATGCAAATGCTTTTTGAATGCAACGTGCCAATGCTTGATTGGAAAACGCGGCCTCGGAGCCTCCACGCAAAATCGCCGCATTGCCCGATTTTAAACACAACGCCGCCGCATCAATGGTTACATTTGGGCGAGACTCATAAATAATGCCCACCACCCCTAAAGGCACACGCATTTTACCCACTTGAATGCCCGAAGGTAAAAAACGCATGTCGGTAATTTCACCAATTGGGTCTTGCAAATTGGCAATTTGTCTTAAGCCTTCTGCCATACTGGCAATGCCCGCATCAGTTATCGCCAAACGATCCAGCATGGCGGCATCTAAGCCATTCTTTTTGCCTTGCTCTAAATCTTTGGCATTTTCAATTTTCAGGGTGTCGGCTGATTGCTCCAACTGCTCAGCCATCGCCAACAGTGCACGATTTTTATCACCCGTAGTCGCTTTGACCAGTTCACGAGAGGCGGCTCGGGCTTGTTGCCCCAAGGTATTCATATACGCTTTTACATTCATAACTTTACTCACTTTATTCTTTTACTGCGCGAATCACTCAAATCGCCTTTTTTAGGAATCCGTTGCGTGGTTACTCGCCATTTTTAAAACCAACTGTGACATCTCCAACCACACCTCTTCGGAAGTTAAGGTTGGGCGAATGCCTTTAATCATTAAATCAATGGTTAACGCTAACTTTAATAAGGTTTGCCAACCAACCAAGTTTTGACGCTTTAACGCGAGGGTGTACTCACTCTGCTTAGACTGCCAAATACGGCACTGCTTAAATGCCTGTGCCATAGAGCCTTGTTGAGCACGTTGCGATAACTCAATTAATTGACGCAACTCTTTAGACAATAGCCATAAAATAATCGGTGGCTCCAGCCCCTCTTCACGTAAGCGCATTAACATTTGCAAACTGTACGCCACCTGCCCTTTTAATAGGGCGCTCGACAGTGCAAACAACTGATAGTGCGCTTGATCCACTACCTGCTCTAAAATCGTCTCCACCGAAATGGTGACTAGTGCGGCATTGGCAACATCCGAACCAAACACCAGCGAGAGCTTGGTCAACTCTTGATCGGCTGCAAGCAGGTTTCCCTCTACCCGCTCAGCCAAGAGTTGTGCGGCATCCAAGTCCAGTTGCAAGCCAAGGGTTTGTCCTTTTTGCTGACACCAACTGGGCAATGCGTTCAGAGGAACAGGCTTTGCCTGAACCACCAGCCCTGCCGACTCAATTGCCGTGACCCACTTGGATTTAAGTTGGCGGCTGTCTAAACGTTCGCACTGAAACACCACCACCATTTCAGGCAAAACGTCTGCTTGCAAGGTCTGTGCAAACGTACACCAATCTTGAATAAATCCCCCCCCCTCTCTTCCTGGCGATCCTTTGGGCATGTTCACCACAATCATGCGCTGATCCGAAAACAGCGACCCCGCTTGGGTTTCCATTTGCAGTGCTTGCCAGTCGAAGTGGGCTTCTACGTCATACACATCGCCCGTTAAATACCCTTGACGTTTCAGTTTAGCGCGTAAACCGTCGTAGCTCTCACGCAAAAAAAAGGGCTCTTCACCATACAATAAGTAAACGGGCTGTACACTCAACGCCTCATTTTGTAACTGCGTTAAAAAGGCACTGGACAGAATCATGGGGTTGCCGTCTTGGTCTTAGGCAGTGTAAATTGCTTTTGCACCGCACGATTAATCCGATCCATCATCTGCCTTGCTAAATTTTCGGCCATGCTTTGCTGCATTCCAATTAACTCTTGTTCGGCCGCCAATAATGCATCCGTTTCAATTTGGCGATCTCGATAAGTCTCCACCGAACCGCTTACCACGTCATTGCCCGTTAACACCCACACGGCGGTAAACGGTTGCGACATGCTCAACAACTCGGCCGTGGCATCGCCCAAACCAGAATAAGCGGTACGAGAGACTCTGTAACCGGTTGGACGCAACCGAATCAACACTTCCGCCTCACTTTCAGAAGCGACAATTTGAACCCCAGACAGTTCCAGTTGTTTACGAATCGCCAACTTAACCTCAGGACGAACACCCGCCTCATTTTGCAACAACACCGTTTGAAAGTGAACTTGCCCTACCGTATCATAACCGCGTAACTGAAAACCACAGCCACTCAAAAACAGCGTTAAGATTAACGCAACCGTACAGAACTTGGTTACGGTTTGCCTGCGAGTGAGTACAGCACTTAACACGCCATTTACCCTTTAACAACCAAGTTAACTAAGCGACCTGGTACCACAATCTCTTTAATCATCTCTTTGCCGTCAATAAATTTAACAACACTTTCACTCGCTTTTGCCGCACTCAAAATCGTTTCTTTGTCCGCATCCACCGCCACTTCAATTTTACCGCGTAGCTTGCCGTTAACTTGAACCATCAATTCAATTTCAGACTTCACTAACGCCGACTCATCCACCTCAGGCCAACGAACATCCACCACCAAGCCTTTTTTGCCCAGTGTTTGCCACAGATTTTGAGATAAATGCGGGGTCATTGGCGACAACATTAACACCAATGCTTCCAATGCCTCTTGCATCACCGAACGCCCTGCTTCAGAGCGGTCTTCAAATTTATTCAGCTCATTCATCAGTTCCATACACGCGGCAATGGCTGTATTAAAGTGTTGACGACGACCAATATCATCGGTGACTTTTTTCAATGTTTCATGTAATTTAAAACGCAAGGCTTTTGCAGCTTTGTCTAATGATTCGGACGAGCTGGCAGGGGCAACCAAGCCCTGCTCAACATGCGATTGAACTTGACGCCAAACACGATTCAAAAATCGAAAACAGCCTTCCACCCCTTTGTCTGACCATTCCAAACTTTGCTCAGGCGGTGCAGCAAACATAATAAACAAACGTACCGTATCCGCACCAAACTTCTCAATCAACCCTTGCGGATCAACGGTATTGCCTTTGGATTTTGACATTTTAGTGCCATCTAATAGCACCATGCCCTGCGTAAGTAACTTTTTAAACGGCTCGTCGGAAGAAACCAACCCTTGATCTCGCATGAGTTTATGGAAAAAACGGGCATACAACAGGTGCAAAATTGCGTGTTCAATGCCACCAATATATTGATCGACAGGCGCCCAGTAATCAGCGCGTTCATCCAACATCGCTCCTGCATTGTCCTTTGAGGTGTAACGTGCGTGATACCAAGACGATTCAAAAAAGGTATCAAACGTATCCGTCTCACGTGTAGCATCGCCACCACATTTTGGACAAGCACAGTTTTTAAAACTATCAAGTTTAGCCAAAGGCGATCCAGAACCATCAGGGATCACATCTTCAGGCAAACGCACGGGTAAGTCGGCTTCTGGTACTGGAACAGGCCCACACTCAGGGCAGTAAATAACGGGAATGGGACAACCCCAATAACGTTGGCGAGAGATGCCCCAATCACGTAAACGGTAGTTGGTCTGTTTTTCACCCAACCCTTTTTCGGCTAATACAGTTGCCATCGCATGTAATGCTTGCTTGGATTTTAAGCCATCAAATTGACCCGAATTAACTAAAATCCCTTTCTCGGTAAACGCACACTCCGACACATCCGCCATCTCATTCGTACTGGGTGCAATGACCGCTTTAATTTCTAAGCCATACGCCTTGGCAAATTCATAATCACGTTGATCGTGCGCGGGCACAGACATTACCGCGCCCGTTCCATAATTCATCAACACAAAATTAGCCGCCCACACTGGCACAATCTCGCCCGTAATCGGATGCGACACTCGAATACCCGTGTCAACACCCTTTTTCTCCATGGTTTCCATGTCCGCTTCTGCGGTGGAGACATGCGAGCACGCTTCAATAAATTGCGCCAATGGTTCGTTATTTATGGCCGCTTGAACCGACAGTGGATGATCGGCCGCCACTGCAAGATAGGTTACGCCCATTAAGGTATCGGGACGGGTGGTGTAGACATCCAATGTCTTAATAGAATTTTCTCCCCCCCCCTCCATTGCTTGAATAGGGAACGAAATTTGCAAACCTGTAGATTTGCCAATCCAATTACGTTGCATGGTTTTTACTTGCTCAGGCCAGCCGTCAAGTTTGTCCAGCCCTTCCAACAACTCTTCGGCATAATCGGTAATTCGCAAGAACCATTGGGCAATCTCTTTACGCTCAACAGGTGCGCCTGAACGCCAACCCTTACCATCAATGACCTGCTCATTCGCCAATACGGTCATGTCCACAGGATCCCAGTTTACCACTGATAATTTTCGGTACACCAAGCCTTCTTTTAACAACTTAGTAAACAACCATTGCTCCCAACGATAATATTCTGGATGGCAGGTTGCAACTTCACGCGTCCAATCGTAGCCTAAGCCTAATCTTTTTAACTGGTTGCGCATGTAGTCAATGTTTTCATACGTCCACTTGGCAGGCGCAACCTTATTTTTCATCGCCGCATTTTCTGCTGGCAAACCAAACGCATCCCAGCCCATTGGCTGTAAAACATTTTTGCCCAACATACGCTGGTAGCGCGAGACCACATCGCCAATGGTGTAGTTACGAACATGCCCCATATGCAATTTACCGCTGGGGTAGGGAAACATCGACAAACAGTAATACTTCTCTTTACTTTCGTCTTCTTGAACAACAAAGGTTTCGTTGTCGTCCCAAACGGTTTGAATTTCGGTTTCAATTTGCTGTGGGTTGTATTGAATGTCTGACATGTTTGTTTTCTACTTTCCAAAATTAAATCGCCAAAAGACGACTTGCTAATTAAATTAAATAAGTTCAATATTATAGAGAGTTTTAGATAACAGCACACAAAAAAGAACAGGAGAAACATCATGAGTGGCAATAAAATGCTTGAGGCTTACAAAGCCCTACTAAAAAGCGCAAAAGAATCCGCTATTTCGGTTGAACAAAAAACGTGGCAAATGTTGGGGGGTGCTATTGAAAAAGCCGAGCAAGCCGACCATGATCTTGCAGAACTTACCGCCAAAGAGTTTAAACAAGTACAAGAAGACCTTAATGCCGATGTGATGCAAGTGGCAGAATATTTAAGCGAAGTCGAACAAGGCATTGACGAGTTTTTGACAATGGATCTTCCCTTACTCGAAAAAATCTTAATCGACAAAGCGCTTTCACTGGCCGACCCCACCGAAATTACCGTATTACGATTGCGCTTAGCCGCGGCAATGGATGATAATCATCCTGTGTTTGAACACCCAAAATAATCCCCCCCCCCCGTTCAACCCTTAACGCGCCCCGTCAAAAAGTACCGCTTGCCTAAGACAAACGCAAACAAGAAAAATAGCATAAATAACATTGGGGTTTTACCCCATTCGGTGTAAAACGTTAAGCCTTCATACGGTTGAACGTTGCCTCTTAATACCCCGCGCTCATACGCAGGAATTTGCTGTTTAATTTTCCCTTTAATATCCACAATGGCGGTAAAGCCTGTATTGGTGCTGCGTGCGATTTCACGCCCCAGCTCCAATGCCCGCATTTGCACCTCTTGTAACTGCTGCGCTGGTTGAAAAGTATGGGCAAACCACGCATCGTTGCTTACGGTAATAAAATAGTTTGCCTCTGGCAGTTGCTGTGCCAGCTCATTACCAAATGCCATCTCATAACAGATACTCAGCCCAGCCAACTGCCCGCCTAACATCAAAGGCGGTGCGTTTTTATCTCCGTGGGTAAAAGTAGCAAAGGGAATATCAAACAAATTGCTCACGTAGTCAAACAGATCATGAAAGGGAAAAAATTCACTGAACGGCACAAGGTGATGTTTGTAATAACGCTGATCAGGCTGATTTAAATTAATCAAGGCATTGTAGTAGTGGTCGGAGTTTTTCTCACCCGCAATGGCACCCACTAAAACATCTTTGTCCAGCAATTGAACGTCTTTAATGAAAGTATTTAACACGCCCTTTTCAACCACATCATAGTACGCGGGAATCGCCGTTTCTGGCCAGACAATGACATCGGCGTCCATGTGTTGCTTTGTCATGGCGGTATACGCTTTTAAGGTGGGTAAAAAATTAGATTGCACCCACTTCTCTTCTTGCGGAATATTACCTTGCAATAGAGCAATCTCAATGGGATCGGCCATTGGCTTTACCCATTCTATGTCTTGCAACATGCCGCCCACTGACCACAACAGTGCCAAAGAGAGGCTGGCGCGAACCCAAGCCCGTTTTTGATACAGCCATAACAAAATACCCGCCGAAATGGCAATTGCCCAACTTACGCCCCACACACCAAAAACAGGTGCGTAGCCTGCGAGCCATGTATCAATGTGTGTATTGCCCAGCAATAAAAACGGATACCCTCCTAAAAAAGAGGCACGTAATAGCTCACTGCCTACCCAAACGGCAGGAAACAACACCGTCAGCACAAAGCCCGCACGGTAACGCGCCCGAAGGTATTGCGCCAACCAACCACTTAAGGCGATAAACAGAGATAAACAGAAGATAAATAAAAAGGTTAACAAGACCGCCACGGGTAATAACACGCCCGAGTAGAGGTAAATACTCGAAAACAGCCAGCTCACGCCCAAGCCAAAAAAGCCAAAGCCAAACCATAAGCCTAGCTTAACCCCTTCAAAACGATTTTTTGCATTAAACCAAAAGAAAAACAGCCCCATGATAGAAATCAAACTCACGGGTGAAAAAAAGAAGGGCGCAAACGAAAACACACCCAACGCACCAAACAGCAGGACCAAAAAATGCGTTTTATGCGGTACAAAAAGGCTTAAAAACAGCCTTGCTTTTTTTGAGACATCAATCTTCAGAATCTTTCTCTTCCACTTGCGCTTTAACCGCTTTGTCTAACAGTTTAATCTCAAACAACTCCACACGTCGCTCATTGCCTTTTAACACTTTAAAGCGAAACCCTTGTGACTCGATGGATTCACCCTGTTGTGGAACATGCCCAAACTGAGAAGCCAAGCATCCGCCCATGGTTTCACAGCCATTGGTTTCTATGCTCACGTTAAAAAATTCATTAAATGCTTCAACAGGTGTTAATGCCTGCATAGAGAAAGTACGAGCCGTTCGTTTTTGTATAAAAGCTTGCTCTTCGGCATCGTGTTCGTCTTCAATATTGCCTACAATTTGCTCCAAAACATCTTCAATAGTGACCAACCCTGCCAGCTCTGCATACTCATCCACCACCAACGCTAAGTGGTGTCGGCTGGCTTTAAAGTCTCTTAGTAAGACATTCAAACGTTTACTTTCAGGCACAAAAATAGGTTTACGGTAAATTTTGGCTAAATCTTCTTTGGTTTTCAGCTCGCCCTTAACCACAGCTCTAAACACGTCTTTGGCCAATAAAATACCAATAATTTCCTTATCACAAATTACAGGATAGCGAGAGTGTGAGCTGTCGAGCATGGTTTCAAGAATAACATCCAAAGGCTCATTGGCATCAATGAGTGCCATCTGTAAACGTGGAATCATAATGTCTCGTACACGAGATTCCGATACTTCTAACACCCCTTTAATCATCACCAAAGCATCGGAATCAATTAACCCTTTCGACTGGGCATCCGCTAATTGGTTTACCAAACTTTCTCGACTCTCTGGTTCGTCTGAAAAGAGTTTAACCACACGTTCAACCCACGAAGCATTGTTACTACTGCCATCCCTGCCACTACTGTCACTCATTAAATTTACTATCCTCTTTCATTCATTTTCGTACGGGTTAGCATACCCTAATTTTGTCATAATTTTAACTTCTCGTGCTTCCATCTCCATCGCATCATCGGGTTCAATGTGATCAAATCCCTGCAAATGCAATATGCCATGCACGACCATGTGCACCCAATGCGCTTCAAGCGTTTTATTTTGTTGCTGTGCCTCCTGTGCGACCACCTCGGCACAGATGGCTAAATCGCCTAAATACAGGGCTTGCTCGTCGGCTTCGATTGCATAGGGGGGGGGGGAGAATTCAAACGACAATACATTGGTGGGTTTGTCTTTATTGCGGTAAGTCTTATTTAAGGCTTGACTCTCTTCTGCACTGACAATACGAATGGTAAGCTCGGTGGCGGTCGTTACATCGACTAAACAGGCGTTACCCCATATTTCACATAAGCTTTGTGTGGGCATGGACAGAGAATCAATGCCCCACTGTAATTCAAGATTAAGTACCGTGCGGTTCACGTTTTACGTGCCTGAGTTCGATCGTACTTGTCATAGGCTCTTACAATTTTTTGCACCATCGCATGGCGCACCACATCTTGCGCTTGATAAAATGTGAAGCCAATGCCTTCCACCCCTTCCAGCACCTCAATCACATGACGCAATCCCGATTTTTGATGATGCGGCAAATCACACTGGGTAATATCCCCCGTAATAACGGCAGTTGACCCAAAGCCAATACGCGTTAAAAACATTTTCATCTGCTCAGTACTGGTGTTTTGCGCTTCGTCTAAAATAATAAACGCTTCATTCAGTGTGCGCCCTCGCATAAACGCCAAAGGCGCAATTTCAATCACATTTTTTTCGATTAAACGCTCAACCGTTTCAAACCCTAACATATCAAACAATGCATCAAACAGTGGGCGCAAATAAGGGTCTACCTTTTGGCTTAAATCGCCGGGTAAAAAGCCCAGTTTTTCACCCGCTTCTACCGCAGGGCGAGTCAAAATAATGCGACGAACCTGCTCATTTTCTAACGCCTCAACCGCACATGCCACCGCCAAATAGGTTTTACCCGTTCCTGCGGGGCCAATGCCAAAATTCACATCGTACGATTTAATCGTATTAATATAATGCGCTTGATTGGCGTTACGCGTTTTAAGCGTTTTACGACGTGTGGTAATTAGAACTTGCTCAGTGGTTAAGGGCTGTGGCGTGTCTAAGCCTTGCTCATGTAACATAAGATGCACTAAATCAGGCGTTAACGTTTGCTGCGCGGTTTCGTCATAAAGTTCACGAATCACCTGTTCGGCTGTTACCACACGGCTTGCCAGCCCCGTCACCGACAGTTGAAAGCCTCGGCTGTTAATTTCAACCCCCAAGCCCAACTCAATTTGCCCAAAATGTTCATGCTGCCAACCGCTTAAGTTTTGCAACCGCTCGTTATCTTCTGGAAACAGCGTAAATTGAATAGTATTTAACGTAGACAAAAGAGACCTCTATCACTTATCTAAAAAGAAGGGGGGGGGGATAATTTTTACAGCGAATACGCTTGAGGCGCAACGTTTCTGTCTGCTTCAGGCGTTGCCGCCACCTCTCCACGTAACGAGTTGTTTAACGCCTCAGTGATTTTAACGTCCACAAATTGGCCAATCAGTTCAGGAGACCCATCAAAATTCACCACACGATTATTTTCCGTACGCCCTGCCACTTGCTCAAACGATTTTCGAGACAAGCGCTCAACCAATACCCGTTGCACCGTTCCAATCATGGCATCACTAATGGCAGTCGTCTGTTTATTCAACTGTTCTTGCAGTATAAAAAGGCGACGTTTTTTCTTCTCTAAAGGTGTGTCATCAGGAAAGCCCGCCGCAGGTGTACCTGGGCGCTCACTGTAAACAAAGCTAAATGACCGATCGTAATTCAACCCTTCCACCAACGCCAACGTTTGTTGAAAATCCTCATCCGTTTCGCCCGGAAAACCAATGATAAAATCACCCGACAAACACAGTTCAGGACGTAACTCACGAATTTTACGAATGGTCGATTTATACTCGATCACCATATGATTACGCTTCATCATCGCCAAAACACGATCCGATCCCGACTGAACGGGCAGATGTAAATGCGACACCAGTTCAGGAATTTCGGCATAACAATCAATCAAACTTTGGCTCATCTCATTCGGGTGAGAGGTGGTAAATCGAATCCGATCAATGCCATCAATGGTTCGTACCGCGTGCATTAAAATGGCTAAATCGGCAGTTTCACCGTCCGCCATCACACCGCGATAAGCATTGACATTTTGCCCCAATAAATTTACTTCACGCACACCCTGTTCTGCCAAAATGGTGATTTCCCGCATCACATCCTCAAACGGACGACTGACCTCTTCGCCGCGCGTATAAGGTACCACACAAAAAGTACAGTACTTAGAGCAGCCTTCCATCACCGACACCATCGCCGAGACACCATTCACCTCTGGCTCGGGCAAATTATCAAATTTCTCAATTTCTGGAAACGAAATATCAATCACCGCTTTTTTCTTTTTAATCGAATCGTCACCACGCACGCGTAACGCCTCATCAATCATAGCAGGCAAACGATGCAAAGTTTGCGGGCCAAAAATCACATCCACACTCGGCGCACGCTGGCGAATCACCTTACCCTCTTGCGAGGCAACACAACCGCCCACGCCAATAATACGATTGGGTTTTTTCGCTTTCCACTTAGACCAACGTCCCAGCTCTGAAAAGACCTTCTCTTGCGCTTTTTCACGCACAGAACAGGTGTTCATCAACACCACATCCGCCTCTTCTGGCTCTGAAACCAGCGTTAAGCCATGGGTTTTAGCCAACAAACTCGCCATTTTATCCGAATCATATTCATTCATCTGACAACCATAGGTAATCACATATAATCCACCCGTAAACGGGGATGATTCTGATGATGAGAGAGGCGATTCTTGAGACATAATAGTTCCGTTTTGTGCATACTTAAAATTAAGGGGTGAGTATTTTAACATAGCTTTATTTTAAATCCGCTTCAGTTTTTTTTGCCTTAATTTCATCGATCTCTTTTTGCAAATCAAACATATTTACGATAACGCCATAAGTGTTCAAAAGTTGCACTGCCACTTCCTCTATTTGATTAGACTTACCTTGTACCAAATAGACCTTTGCCAAATTTTCTAAACTTTGCTGAGAAATATCCCCCCCCCTATCTTCCGCCCACCAAACAAACTGATTTAAATCGTATTGATTGTTGGTTTTTATGGCTTTATTGACCATACCATTCATTGCTTTGACCACTTTTTCTCGGTACAAAATGTTATCAGTCGCCGTTTCTAAATAGCGTTGGTTGGCAATCTCCTCTTTGGTTTGAAACTGGGTGTAAGACAAGCTGTTATCAAAAACATAGATTTCTTGAATGCTTTTTAATGTATGCCACGTGGCATACAGTACAACAGGAATTAAACTTAACGTGACAACTAAAAGTACTTTTTTTACGCTCTTAGACAAAATAAACGTTCGTTTTTTATGAAAAAACCGCACGCCAACATAGAGAAAAAAAACCAAGAGAAACAGGTGAATACTTGAAAGTGTAAACGGGTACGACAATTGAGATTGAATTAAAAAAGGCATCGCCAACGCCAATACCATCAACGCATAGGTATAACGCTGTTTAAACAGAATAAAAAGGTAAAACAACACAAAAAATAAGGGCGAAAACAGCGCAACCATGCCGCTTTGCAACATCCAATACAACCACTCATTATGAGGGTGAATAAAATGAAATGCCATTAATGCCGTATTTTTTCGTGCACGAATATAGTCGGCAAATGGTTCAGTGAAATTACCAATACCTAAGCCCACAAAAGGGGTAAGCATAAACATCTCAATGCTGTATTGATACAGTGAAACTCGTGCGCCTCCTGTTATTCCTGCCATTTTATTAACAACTAAATCTAAGCCGCCCGATAACCCTGGAAAATATACACTTAATACAAATGCCTGTGACAAGGTCAACAACCAGCATAAAAACAACACACGATGTCGCCTTACAAAAGAATACCGAGCCACCAACATACAGCCCCCTCCCACCAAAAATGCCAGCAACCCTGCACGCGACCCACTTAACAACAGTACATAAAAAGAAGATAAAATCACCAAAAACAGCCAAATTTTAAATACTCGGCTTGCCACCAAAAAGGTTCGGCTTAATATCAAATACAGAGAACTTACCAGAACCAACGCTAAAAACGTCGCCAGCATATTAACTTGTTGAAAGTTCCCTAAAGGTCGATACCCACTAAGCCAAAAGGCTTCGTGGGGAACCAAGGTATAAGCCACTCTATATGTATCATGACTTTGAATAATTCCAATCAAAGCCTGCATAAAGCCCACAGCACACAGTACGATCAATAGCTTTACCAAATGGCGCTGTGTGAATGGATACTGAAAAAGCGACCAGAAAAAAAGAGACAACACCAAAAAACCAAATACCATTTGCCACCACCCATCTAATTTAATATTAGCCGAAAAAGACCCTACTGCTAAAATGGCCAATAACATAATAAAAAAATAGAATGCTATCTTGGAGGTAACAAGGCCTTGGCAATAAATAACCTTTGCCAACGTCACAACAACAAATAAACACACCACTGCCCAGACCACAATGTTAAAAGATAAATGTAACCAGTTACCTCCATCATTTTGTCCCGAATACAATGAAGCAATTAAAATTAACCCTATCCAAACAACCAATGCGTTTTTTATAAAAACATGCCGTAATCGTACACTTAATTTTTCTAGCTGATTCCAGTGTAAATAGTTCATAACTTCCCTAACCATAAAAACAAAAAAACCCGCATTAAGCGGGTTTTTAAAAATCGATTTTCAAATGAACTCTATAGCTCTCGACAAACAAAAACTGAATCTGTACCTGTATAAGCAGTAGATAAAAACGTATCAGTGCTAGTGCCCGCTCGAATAATTCCTTTTTCTGGATCTCCATCGTCTAACTTAAGATCCATACCTTTCGCAATAACAGGGTCTATTTTATTTGCACAAATATGATTTTTTAGAAACATGGCTCCTGAATCTGCTCCACCTAAAACAGTAAAAACACCATCTAGTGCATGAACAGGACCAGACGATGAAGTTGCAGCTCCTTTAATAAACCCTTGGCTTCTTAATAGAGACCAAAAACCACTTGCCACTTCAGTCTTATCAATAATCGCATTTGATGTACTGTCACCCGGAATTTCACCTGTACGATCTTGGTAGGCATAATAAGCGGTAGCAATGCCATCAAAATCTTGCGTTACACTTTTAATCTTAGAGTTAGTAATCAACTCTTGCCCTTTTAACACCCCTCCTAATAATAAACCGATAATAACCAATACAATGGCGATTTCAACCAGTGTAAACCCTTTTTGATTTTGCATGTTATTCGTTTCCATAACAACTTCCTTTTTTAATTTGAAATTAATAATTTTTTTTGAGTACGGCTCTATCTTAACGAGGTTTAAAATTTAAAAAAGAGTAAAAATTTTTTACTCCCTAATTTTACCCCTATGTTCTACTCATTCAAACCAACTCATTATTCCGTGCACGCCCCTAGCTGAACCAAAAAACCAAATTGTTCTTGGTTTTGCTCAAAGGTTACCGCGCCATCCATCTGCTTTAATAACTCACGCGCCAAAAACAGCCCTAAGCCCATGCCACTGTCACTGGTGGTCCAAAAAGGTTCAAATAAACGCTCGGGGTACATGATTTCCTGTTGCGGATCTCGTTGACAGTTTATTTTTATAAGCTGTATGTTTTCATCCAAATGCATTTCAATCGTAATTTCAATGACTTGTTCTGTTAAGGCGTGGTCTCTAAAGTTGCCTAAAATATTTTTAAACACTTCTGTTAAAAGAACGCTTGGCAAGCAAACGGTTGCTTCGCCGACAATACGGGCTTCTAAACGGTACATGTTTACAACCTCTTGCAATACCGCTCTTAATTTCAGCTTGGAGCACTCATAATGCTGATCTAATGGGCGCTTCATGTGCAGTACGGTCTTTTGGGCTCTTTCTGCCATGGCGGGTAACGATTGTTGCAACCGCTCGATCAATCTAATTTTATCGGTCTCTTTTTCTAGGGTATTAACCTGCTCACAGAGCAGTTGAATAAACTGGGCAATGTTTTTAATTTCGTGCTGTACAAACAGTTGATACCGCTCTAGCCTTTTTTGAGAGGTGAGTATTTCGGCCTGTTTTAAGGCTAAATTTTGCTCTAAAATAGAAATAAAGGTTTTAACCACTAAAAAAGACAAACTTTCAGGCTCGGCGGCTTTGCGGTTGAGCATGATTTGCAATGAAAAAACCATATCGTCTCGCGCAACATCAAACTTGTACAATTTACCCTCTGCCCAAGGTTTATTGCCAAATACCATCTGTTTTTTTTCGCCAAACCATTGAATATTGACTTCTATTTTTAGGCAACCCAAAGACTCTAAAATAGGCCAAGATTGTTCAAAAAAATCCAACGCATCTTGGTTAACGGACTGGTTCAGCGCGTATAAATCAGAAAGCGCTTTACTTAATTTTTTGGACTGACTACGAAAGTAATAAGTGGCAAAAAAAAATGCCAAGCCTATAAAAATTAACCCAAGCCACATCCAATGAATTAAAAACGGTTCAAGAACGGACACGTTTAAGACTTTTTTTCAGTCGATACAGAGACGTCTGCACGCTGAAGCCCGTATTTTTTAATTAAATAGTACACGTTTTCTCTTTTAAGCCCCAAACGACGAGCGGTTTCATGCACATTAAATTCAGTATCCGCTAAAACTTGAGTAATCAACTTTTGCTCTGCCTGATTGCGAATTTCTTTGACCCCTTGCCCCAAACTCATCTCTATTTGGATGGTTTGAATGCCCTCTTCCTGTTTGAGTTTTTTCTTCTGTTGAGAAAATAGGTGCGCTCGTTTAATGGCGGCCAAAAGCGCATCCACCGATACGGGTTTTTCTAAAAAATCAAACGCGCCCTTTTTAAGGGCTAAATAAGAAATATTTTCCTCCTCTTGTCCAGTAAGCACCAGCACATTAACCTCAGGCTGATGTGCCGTTAACCAATCTAATACGGCCAAGCCTTCTTCTGGTGTGTACTGATGGGGGGGCATTCCCATGTCTAACAGTACAATTTGAATTTTTTGCGACTGCAAAACGTCCAAGGCTTCCAGTCGAGATTCGGCTTCAAAAACAGGATAACCCGCCAATTCTAATGAAAACGCCAGCATACTGCGCAGTGCATGATTATCATCAACAAGAAGAAGATTAGTGTTTTTCAACAAGATACATCCAGATTCAAAACGTAATTACTCAAATATCCTCTTACTATAACGTAAGATGCTCTCTTGTTCCGCTTTCCGTGCCTTTAAATATCACCAGTTCAAAACCATCAACACGCGACTGAAAAAAACTATCCGCCTGCCACACCGCTTTGGTCATGTTTTCTAGCACTAAAATATCATACCCAGCACCACCGTTAATAGGCGCATCTAAATTACCCGAAACATAATTTTCTTTACCCCCCAACCACACAACATCATCCCCATCACCCAATGTAAACGTAGCCGTGGACTCAACATTACCTTGGATCCAAATCTTATCATTACCAGAGCCCGCTGAAAGTGTTTCCGTTAAATTTGTGCCTAAAACAAAAGAATCATCGCCTTCCCCTAAGGTCACATTAGAGTTGGCTGCACCAACAATATAAACCGTATCATCGCCTTCTCCTGTATCTAATGCTGCCTGAGTACCTTTATCCGTGATCTCTCCTGTATTGTTGTTATACTCCAGCTCCGAAGAAAGATCGTTTCCCACAACCACTTGGTCATTTCCTGCACCCAAATTTAAAGCTACTGTAATATTACGGTTGACTCGAATCACATCTGGCGTATTTTCATCATCCATAGGGGCGTAGTCTCCAGCCTCTAAGTTATAGCCCTCAAGGGTAGAGGGTAAAGCTGGAGTTTGAATAGAATTTATCCAAACAGTCACTGGCGATAAAATTTTTGATTTGATTTCATAGCCACTAATCGTTACGATCGTATCGTCAAAAAAATTATTTTCTTGTGTTGTTATGGCTTGTTGATGGTAAAACGCATCTTGATTACAGTTTTCTGTATTAGCCCCTCCTGCGGCATTGCAATTATTGCTTAGAGCTAAATTTAAAATCTGTGCTCCGTCTTCGTTATAAGCAACCAATACCACACTAACACCATCACTTTGTAAATCAGTAGCTGCCGTACCATTGTTACAAACATTCACATTCGCATTACATATCCTATAATTCCCCGCTCCTGTGTTTCCTTGAGTAGGAGGAGTATCCACCAATGTAAAAACGGCACGATTGGCATTTAATGGATTGGCGACTGCATTACAAAAATAACTAGCAGACGAAGTGTCATCACAAATAACAACATTTACTTGATCATCAGCATCTTGATTTACGGCATAACGAATAAAGTTACCGTATGCATCTTGAACATCTTCTATTCTTAATCCAATGTCCAAATAGGGTACTGCACCCGTATCACTACTGCAAGTATCAATGATATCTCCTCCAACATTTACTGGCGTTCTATTCTCCCTACCATCTAAAGGTGTATCGATATCAGGGCACGGAAGATACCTATTTATCAAAATAAACTTCATTAATTGCTCTTTTATATTGGCTTGAATCGCTTGAGATTCTAACTGCTTAGCCACCACTCTCTGTTCAGGTAAGCTAGCAATACCACCTGCCACCAAAACCCCTAATACAGCCAATACAATCGCCATTTCAAGTAGCGTAAGACCTTTCAAAAAACGATAAGAAGTCATATTAATCCAATCCTTCCGTTTCAGGAATGCCATAAATCGCTTGTATTTTTGGCAAAGCGGGCACATCGGGCGGGTAAGCGTATAAAATGGCTTCGATATTACTGACCGTTACTTCTTCAGAAACATGCGTTGAAAACACGGCCAAATCCAATTTTACATTACCGCTTTCATCTAAATTAACATCAAAAGACAGCGTTTCATACCACGTATTATCCCCATCCAAGTCTTCATCATAATAAAAACTTTCTGTTACCTGATGATTGTCAAACCGAGCTACGCCGTCGTCTAAATCCACTAAGGAACCATTTAAATCACTGACATCCGATCCATTTAAACCCACCATAAACCGATCTTGAGTTTCAAGTTTTCCTTGCCAATTGGTTTCAGGAGTACCACCATTCACACCCGCATCTTCCCAGCCCCCTTCAATTATTGCATCAAATGTTAACGTAATAGTTTTGCCCGCATGTTCCTGTCCAAACTCCATAATTCTTGTCTCTACATTCACTCCAATCTTATCACTGAAACGGTCATTATCTCCAGTCCCCCCTGCAATAGCAACAACACCAGCCACGGTAGGATTAACAACTACATTTGATACAGGAACTATAGGGTTCTGATTTTCAATAATTTCCATATCAAAGCGTTTTTTTAATTCATTTCCTGAAATGGTCTGAATTAAATCATCAAAATAAGGGGCTTCTGAATATTCTGTACGAACAAAAAATTGAAAATCAGTGTTATTTAGATTCTCTGCTACATCTAAATTTTTAACAATATTACCATTTTCATTTAATGAAATTAATACAGCAATAAAATCATCTCCATCAATATTCGTCCCTGCTGTGGCTGCATTACAGTTTACAACACGACAAACTCGCAGATTATTTACGCCTGATTGACCCATAACAGGTAACGTTGTTAAATCAAACACAGGCGGAGCCATATTATTAAAAAAACAAGCAGAATCAATCGGGCAATTGGTCATATTTGCTATATTGGTTGCACCTCTATCAATCACATAACGAAATAGATTACCCCAACTATCTGAAATATCCGCCAAAGATAAATTTAAATTATTAAAAGGAACTGTACCCGCGCTAACCAAACAACTACCATTAGCACTTCTGTTTTCAAAACCATCACCATTAGCATCAGGGCACAATAAAAATTTGTTAAAATTCACATAGTTAATCAAATGTTTTTTTACTAACTTCAGTTTCAAGTCACTCTCTTGCCACTGTACATGCGTTTTTTTCTCTGAAAAAACACTAATAGATCCTATGCCCAATAACCCAACCACTAAAATAACGACACTCAACTCAACCAAAGAAAACCCTATTTGCTGCTTTAAAATTCGCATCGTAAACTCCTTTAAGTAACTCTCATATTACAAACCACTTTATTTCAAATAAACCTAGCCTACTGCAATGCTCTGCCAGATTTTATAATTGCGTACTTCACGTCATAGCCTGTTAACCAAAACAACTGATCATCAAACTCTTGTTTTTCCACAATACTGCCCTCCGCAAGCCAAAACACTAAATCGTTATCTGCATTTTCTGCTTCAGCATTCGCCAAATTTGTATTACCACCTCCTACAATTCCAGCCCAAGTAGTAGCGCCATTTTGACCAAAGCTCACTACAACAGCAACAGCAGAACCTTCAATTAAAACATTAGCAGTGGCACAGGCCGCTAGGTTAAGTGGCGTACGCTCACCACAAACACTATAATTACCAGCGGCTCCAGTAAGCGTATTTCCCACAGGAGGTGTATTAAATCCAAACACTGGCGCATTCTGATTATTAAAATAGCTTGCAGAATTTCCTACACTAGCAATATCAGAGGTACCACCAATATTATCTGTGTCTCTATTCACAGCATAAAAAATAGGTTGCCCCCATGCATCAGTTTCGGCTACACCTAAATCCAAAAAAGGAAGCCTGCCGTTTGCATCATTACACGCTGGTACAGCCAAATTTCGATTTTCTGTGCCATCTCCATTCGTATCAGGGCAAGGTAAAAAGCCGTTTACTTGCACAAATGTTAATAAGCTATCATGCACACGGTTCATATACTGCTTGTTTTCAGTATATTGCTCAAAGTTACGAGCTGTTTGAGCCGTATATGCAACACCAAACAGCAATACCGACATAATTAACAATGCAATCATAATTTCAAGCAGTGAAAACCCTTTATTTTTACGACTTGCCCTCGTCCCTATAATAAGAGTCCTCGTATACCGATTAAACAACATAATTAACACCCCAATGCAAAGCGCCAACCTTGCCCCTCTAAGTTGTTACCTGCACCAATAGTACATGGATAATTTTGCATGGCACCAAAAATACAGTTATCAAACCAATTATTACCTACAGGAATATCACACAGATCTGGCACTCCATTGGGCACACCATTTAAAACTGGAGAGTTAACATCACTTGAAACTCGGCTCAACATCGTAGCCTCCCACTCCTGTTTTGTTATTGTTATGACATAATCATTAAACGTATCTGGGTTATTACCTACCGAAACAAAATTAGCTGGTTGTCCAAGTGTTGGCAACACAGGTTGTTCCAAAAATCGATTCATATTCGTATTCGCATAACCTAGCTGAGCATTAACTGGGCGCACTTGTTGGTTAATTGCATCACCCGCATAAAACAACACCATAATAATGTCTCCTTGCCCATCTACCGTAAGAGGAGCAACGCAAGTAGCAGGTAAAGGATTCGTTGGGCCAGGTGGGTTGTCATCATCACAAAAACTACCTCCTGTTGTATCCACAAAAGCGGAGGTTAAGGTATTTAAAGACCCAACTCTCTGCCCGCCAGGGCGAACTAAATAACGCGAATCAACCGCAAACCAATACCGTCTCTGCTGTTGACTCGATGACAAAAAAGAAAAATTTCGGTTTGCAAGCCGTATTGGAACCATCCCTATCGCAAATAAAGCACCAGCAGCAACACAGTTTGTACCCGTATCAGTTTGACCATTGCCCGATGTATCAGGACAAGGAAAATAACCTGGTCCAGGAACATTCACTTGAGGAGCAAATAACTCAGGGTGAAAAACAGCATAAGTAAGCATCTTCTCCTTAATTCGCTCCAAATTTACAACATGGACACTTTGTGAAGACAGCTTCATCCCCTCTGAACGAAGGTTACCAGCCGTACCAAACCAAGCCGCAGCACCTAAGATCAATACAAGTAGCCCCATCAAAATCACAAAACCAGACTCTTTTGAGTGCGCTTTGTTTTTTATAACGCTTTTGTTTTTATGTACGATTCTCATTAATACGCCCCTAGTTTACAATACTTATGAGCCAACTCTTAACCACTTCACAACGGCTCATAAATCAATAAATTTCACTTTCATTATAAAACAATTTACCCTACTGTGAATCCGCAAAACTACAAACAGAGGTTCTACAACGTGTTTTACACACGATGAAAAACGGTTCACACGTCACCACAACGCGCGCCCTTTTGCTTGATTTTCTAACACCCACTGCTGAAATTCGGGCGGGCCATACGCCAAGGTGAGTGGATTTTTTTCCAGCATTTTGCTCTTAGAGTCCTGCTGTTGATAAATTAAAGGGCGCATATTTTTTTCGGCCAACTGCATTAACTGTGTTAGGTTTTTTTTTGGAATTTCTCGCCCGACTGGCACAGCTAAATCCACCGTTATCCCTTGCCAAACCAAAATGGATTCAATCACCAGTGTACCGCATTCATCAGGTTTTAAGTTTATCGGCAGCACACTGTTTTTCTTAACCCACGCACACTCAAATTTATGACAAGGGTCAATTGGTCGATTTTCATAATCATCACACCCCGCCCCCATACTGTGCGGACACGGCTTACCTGGATACGCCTCACACCCTTTAACCTTAATTTGAACCCAACCATCACAACACGCGGTACACGGTTGGCATTGCCGACTTTTCATAATAAGCCCCTTTATAGTAGATAAGCATAAAAAAAGCCCCACCTATAAAATAGATGAGGCTTTAACAAATTTAATCAAACTGACTTACGCCAGCGGTTGATTAAAACTTGTGGTTTAGACCAACAGAGAAAGCACTTTTTTCTGCTTTAGTTTTATCGATTCCATCAGTATTATCAAGCATTGCGTATTCTGCATACACACGAGTCTTTTTACCTAAAGAGTAGTCAAGACCTAGCGCGTAGTTTAAAGAATCTTCAGCATCGTTACCAAAACCATCTTCTTTACGATCTACTTGCATAATTTGCAATCTAGGCGTAAATTTACCTACCTTGTAAGCAACTCCACCACCGAACGTACTACCTTCTTGTAAGCCATCTTCAATAGCTTTACCGCCGAAGTCCTGATACATTGCGTTCGCAACTAAACCACCAACCGCATACTGAGCCACTAAACGCATTTCATTTCCAGCTGAACCGCCCAAGAAGTTTTTAGAGAAACTATTAACCGCACCAGAAAGGTATAATCCTTCTTTCTTAGAACCGTACATAACAGCCAATGAAGTGGCATCACCTAAAGAAGACTCTTTAGTTAAATCACCGCCCGTTTCTTTAGGAACAAAGGCACCCACTAACGTAACACCTGAGAATGAAGGTGAAACATACGCTAATACATTAGATGAACGAAGTTCACCACCGTTAGCTGTTACACCTAAACCACCTGCCATTTTGCCAATATCAGCCAATGGAGAGAAGTTAAACAAGTCTGTTCCTTGAGCCATTTTAAACGGTGTATCGTGACGACCTAATAAAACCGTACCAAACCCACCCGCTAAACCAACGTATTGGTTACGACTACCAAGAGTTGAACCAGTATCATCAAGATTAACTTGAAACTCAAACTTATAAACCGCTGTTAAGCCATTACCAAGATCTTCAGATCCTTTAATACCTAGTTTAGAGGCACGAGAATTTACTTGAGTACCAGAAGTAGAATCGATTGTCTTTCCGTCATAACCTTTATCGCTGTACTGTTCAACAGCCATGTTTACATCACCGTAAATGGTTGGAGCAGCCGCCATTGCAACTGGAGCAGTAACAACAGAAGCGATTGCTAGAACAATAATATTCTTTTTCATTTTAAAATCCTTTAAATGGTTAAATGTACCCACTACTGCGGGCTTGGATAAAACTATAGGGTATAAAATTACTGAGCGCAACTTTTTTTGGCAAAAAAACCACAAAGGTTTTAATTGTTGCTTTTTTACCACACTACCTACCTTAACCTTTTATCGGTGAAGGATTACAAGCCCACCGCCTTCAAGCACCCATAAAAAAACCCGCGATAAACGCGGGTTTTTAATAAAACGAATACGTTGTTTATAACGCCTAAGCGTATAACAATTAACGTTTTGAGAACTGAGGACGACGACGCGCTTTGCGAAGACCCACTTTTTTACGCTCAACCTGACGTGCATCACGAGTTAATAAACCACGCGCACGTAGTGCTGGGCGATTTACTTCGTCATACGCCACTAAGGCACGCGAAATTCCGTGACGAACCGCACCCGCTTGACCCGTTGTACCACCACCTTTTACGGTGATGCATGCATCAAACTGTCCAACCGTATCGGTGGCTTGTAAAGGTTGGTTAATAAGCATGTGATCGGTTTCACGTGCAAAAAATTCGGTCATATCACGACCATTTACAATCATCTTACCTGAGCCAGCACGTAAGTATACGCGTGCGACTGAGCTTTTACGACGACCTGTTCCGTAGTATTGTTCTGTTGCCATTTTTTAATTCCTTATAAGTCTAATGTTTTAGGCTGTTGTGCAGTATGTGGATGCTCTGCACCCACATAGACTTTTAGCTTTTTAAACATTGCACGACCTAAAGGCCCTCTTGGCAACATCCCTTTTACTGCGAACTCAACTGGGCGCTCGGGTGCTTTTTCAAGCAACTGCTCTAAGCTGGTTGATTTTAAGCTACCAATGTACCCTGTATGATGGTGGTAAATTTTCTTTTTACGTTTATTACCCGTAACTGAAAATTTATCGGCGTTGATGACGACAATGTAATCACCACAATCGGTATGAGGCGTGTATTCTGGCTTGTGCTTACCGCGCAAATGCGCTGCAATTTTTGCCGCCATACGACCTAATGTTTGACCTTCTGCATCTACAATGTACCAGTCATGCTTTACTTCTGCTGGTTTTGCAACAAATGTTTTCATAATTTGTTCCTAATATATTAAATAATCCAAATCCAAAAGACATCGCTTTTAATTTTAAAACGCTATCCACTTACTGTTTTAACGGGCAATAAGGGGGAAGGATTAACAAGCGCAGGATTATAACGC
>Ga0256834_1000590_pt1 | contig 25865 bp, 26 predicted proteins | sample 4281140metaG_FD_190536 | JGI IMG/M metagenome (GOLD analysis project Ga0256834, IMG submission 190536) | Hydrothermal vent microbial communities from East Pacific Rise, Pacific Ocean - 4281-140 | ecosystem: Environmental > Aquatic > Marine > Hydrothermal vents | place: Pacific Ocean: East...
TTCTTATCCTGGTTTTGAATAGTCTAGAGTTGGCTGGATTGGCTGCAATACTGGCGCTCTGTCTGGCGCTCTTCCTCGGCTATGCCAATCGTTTACGAAGTGGCTGGGTGGTGAAGGCGGCTGTTCGCGTGGCGGGGTTGGGCTATGCCGTGCCAGGTACGGTTATTGCTGTGGGTGTCATTATCCCTTTTGCTGCATTTGATAATAGTGTTGATGCATGGATGAGTGACACCTTTGGTATCTCAACGGGCCTGCTGTTGAGTGGAACACTGGTTGCACTGCTGTTTGCCTATCTTGTTCGCTTCTTAGCTGTGGCACTACAGACGGTTGAAGCGGGTTTAGGTCGTATTCGTCCCTCAATGGATGAGGCGGCCCGTTCGATGGGCTGTAAGTCACAGGAGATCATCAGCCGAGTCCATATACCTATGTTGAAAGGGAGTTTGCTAACAGCGCTGCTGCTAGTCTTTGTTGATGTACTCAAAGAGCTACCAGCTACCCTAATTCTGCGTCCATTCAACTTTAATACCTTAGCTGTTCGCGCCTATGAATTGGCCTCTGATGAACGGCTGGCTGACGCCTCTTATGCTGCACTCACTATTGTCGTGGCCGGTATTTTGCCGGTTATTCTTTTAAGCCGATCAATCACTCGTTCTCGTCATGAAGATACAACTTGAAGTCAATAATGCCTCTATCACCTATGGTGATAAAGAGGTGGTTAATCGCGTTAGCTTTAACCTACAGAAGGGGGATATCGGCTCTTTATTAGGGCCAAGTGGTTGTGGCAAAACCAGTCTATTGCGTTCAATAGCGGGCTTTGAACCCCTCTCTTCGGGGGAGATTTGTCTACAAGGTGAGTCTGTCGCTAGGCCTGGCCGCATGCTGGCCCCAGAGAAGCGTCGTGTTGGAATGGTTTTTCAGGATTTTGCTCTCTACCCACACCTGACGGTGGCAGACAATATCACCTTTGGTTTGCGTGGCCTCTCTAAAAAGCAGCAACAGGCACGGTTGGTAGAGCTTTTAAAATTGGTGGATCTGGAGCATGTGGCAAAGCACTATCCACATCAGCTATCAGGTGGACAGCAGCAGCGTGTTGCACTGGTTCGGGCGATGGCTCCCAGGCCCAATATATTACTGCTAGATGAGCCATTTTCAGGACTTGATGTCGAGCTACGTGAGCAGTTGGCTCGAGAGGTTCGTGAGATCCTAAAACGTGACAATATTACCGCTATCCTGGTCACACATGACCAGCTGGAAGCCTTTGCCATGGCGGACTTTATCGGTGTACTGGGTGATGGCCGTCTGCATCAGTGGGCTACCGGTTATGACCTCTACCATGAGCCTGCGGATCCCTTTGTTGCCGATTTTATTGGTCAGGGTGTGATGTTGCAGGGCACAGTAAAAGGTGACAACAGTGTTGATACTGCTCTTGGTGTTGTTGAGGGCGAGCTATCGGCCAATTTGCACGATGGTGACCGAGTAAAACTACTGCTAAGGCCCGATGACCTACTCCACGATGATGATAGCTTGCTACAGTTAAAGGTTGTTGATAAAGCCTTCAGAGGGGCTGAATATCTCTACACACTACAACTATCTGATGGTAGTCATGTTCTCTGCATGGTGCAGAGCCACCATGACCATGCCATTGGCCAATTTATTGGTGTGCGTGTGCATGCTGATCATTTGGTCGCTTTTCCAACGGAGTAGTCTTACTTCTTAAATTCTGGTGGGAATTTTCCTGTTAATAGATAGGCAAAGGCGATCACCTCAGCAACGGCTCGGTAGAGATTTTCAGGAATCTCATCACCCAATGGTATGCGTGAGAGTAGAGCCGCAAGTTCAGGATCACTATGCAACGGTATATCATGCTCTTCTGCGAGTGCAATAATCTTCTCAGCTAACTCATTTTGTCCCGTGGCAGCTACAGTGGGTGTGGTTTGCTGATCATAGTTGAGAGCTATCGCTATCACTGGTTTTTTTGAGGTATCGTCACTCATGCCTTTTCATCCAGTAGTGTGCTTTTCCATGTTGGCTGATCTGCCTCTGGAACCACACCATGATAGGCCTCTATCCGCCCTATTTTGAGACCTGTTCTCTCTAAATTACTACGCAGAAGAGGTAGATATCCGTTCAGAAGACTGAGTGTTTTTTGCTGTTTAGCCCAGAAGATAGTTGATAGTTCATCACTCCCTCTGAGTGTCAAACTAGCATGCATCGGGCCGAGTGGTTTTAGGTCAAATTTGATAGTTAATCTCCACGCATGTGAGATATCATCACCGCTAGAGTCGCTCTTTTGCCGTTCAATACGCATATCGAAAGTATCAGTTTGACTAGCATTTCTAATAGGTAGCTCAAGCTGCCAAACTGTCTTGTTGCTCTCTTCGCTCAGTAGCGTAGCCGCTTGATGCAGTTGAACCCTAGCTAGGGCCCCCTCTAAACTCTTAAAGAGATCGACTAACTGTTGAAGAAGAGGGTTGGGAGGTGGTGCTTCAATTTTTCCTGTGGTCACCGTTATAGGTGACTGTTTACCTCTCAATTGCAGGAGTGGATCACTCTTGAAGGTTGGGTTAATCAACCTCTTTGCTATAGCTGTTTCAGCTGCAAGAGGGGAAGTAGAATTTGTGGTGGTGGTCGTTAATAACGGTGCTTGAGTTGTAAGCTTGCCATTTTGCATCTGCCCAGAGTTTTCAAGCAGAGGTTTTAACATCTGAATCATCTTTAACAGTGTCGCTTTTAAATCCTGCCTAGGCACCTCACCTTTGGCTAAATAGGCCTCTAAAAATGGCCCTGAACGCTCGACTGCTGCCTTAAAATTTTGGCTAAATTTGGGGTCACTGCTGGCCAAAATAGATTGCATAAAATTACTGCTCAATGCCTTAAACGGAGGAGGCAGAGGGTCTCCACTTGCCAACAGTGTTGTCAAATTATGAAAGAGTGGTTGCAGTGGTTGTTGGCGGGGGAGTGCGTTTACGGTAGACCGTTGAAGAAGTTGTTTGGCTGTCAGTGAGGTGACAATTTGCAGTTGAGGTAACTCTCCCCCTTTGCGGACATTAAGTGTCAACGCTGTTCCTGCTGGTAGTGTGATATTGCTCTGTGCCATCAATACGGTACGGCCAATCTGAACTTGCATGGTGCCATTTTGTGTAGAGGAGAGAGTTGTAGCTTGGAGAACCTGGCCAGGGCGTAAATTATGTAACAGCTTGTCAGCTGTATTGGTCGACTGAAGCTGTAACTGCAATGTGGTATCAGATATCTGCATGGTGTAATTGGCCGTAATCTCGCTTTCCCAAAGCTTTTCTATAGGAACTATACTAGCTTTAAAAGATGGGTGGTTGAGGTTTCCCCCCTCCTTCCTGTTGTTCTAACCCCAATTGCAAATGGAAATAGGTGATGAAGAGTGAAAAGATGAGTCGTTCACCACCATTATGGTTCATCCGCCGTGATGGGTGTACGCGTGGCCCCTATCTAAGTAGTGAAATACGCCATCAATTAACCACGGGGGTTATTGCGGTTGATGACATGATCAGTGAAGATCAGCATGAATGGTTGGTGTTAGGAGATGTGCCGGAGGTGATACCACTTGAGTTAAGAGCTGAGCAAGGGGATCGAGCCGCTGAAGATTCATTAAAAGTACAGCGTGAGTGGGAGAGTGGGGAGGATGAACAGCGGAGATCAATGAAGGGTGTCTGGCTCCCCTTTGTATCACTGCTGACATTGGCCGTCACAGCGGTGGTGGTGACTACTTGGTTATGGGAGCCAGTGAATATTGATGACCCTCAGTGTGATGTACTACCAGCCCCAGGTGTTGATTGGCGCTACTGCCGTATGAGTGAGTCAAACTTGGCAGGTAGTGATCTCTCCGCTGCCAATCTGACGAGTAGCCACCTTCAGCAGAGCAATTTTTCAGGGGCTAATTTTCAACAAACCCTGTTAAATTACAGCAATTTAAGTGGTGCTGATCTCTCATATAGTGATCTGAGTGGTGCAGATTTGAAAGGGGCTAATTTAACCAATGCCAACTTAACTTATAGCAATCTAACCGCTGCAGATTTCAGTTTTGCTGATCTTACTGGAGCCAGTTTAGGTGGGGCAAAATTTGATGGAACACGCCTAGATAATGCTATTTGGTTTGATGGTCAAAAGTGTGTGGTGGGTTCTGTAGATGAGTGTAGAAGCCTAATACCCATCAACTAAAAAAGCAGCTAATAGGTAGTGCCTGGAGTTTTATCTTGAACTCAGGGACCAATAAAACAGTTAGCCCCGATCCCACTTTACCTTGCAATATTGAGTTCGTGGCCGTTTAAGGGTGCAGTTGATGCTGCGCCTGTCTGTTGGCTAAACTGCTTTTGTGGCTGCTTTTATCTTTGACGGGCTCAGAGGCCATCATGGTTTTAAAAGAGGGGTAGTCAACTTTTTTAAAATCCTTGTGTAGCGCTTGCAAAGTTAGCTCATCATCCAACTTTAATAACTCAGTCATCCCTCGGTAGAGCAGGCGGATAAGACGATTGAGCGAAATTTTATGTGTCTGACCTGTTGTTTCAAATAGCCAATCACTCAACCGCATAAAATTCTGGAAGGGGCTTTGAGCAAGAATAAGCGGCATGCTCTGTTTAAAACGACCTGAGTTGGCGATCATCTCCCAATAGCGAGCAAAACGGTTTAATCGCTGCATGGTGATGAAGTTGATATGGTTATTACAGAGCAGATTATAGGGCGGCATGGGGTTGTAACACATCTGGAATAGGCCGTCGTGACGTGCAACAGGTGCTCCCTTCAGACGCTTCAGAATACCCACTTGGATCTCATGTGGGTTGAGTGTAACCAGTTGGTCAAAACCCTGGCCAAAACTGGTCATATCTTCACCCGGCAAGCCAATGATCAAGTCAGCATGTAGGTGGGCATGTGATGCTTCGCGCAGCCAGCGTAGAGACTCTGCTGAGCGTTGGTTATTTTGTTTGCGGCTGATCAGTTGCTGCACTTCAGGGTTAAAACTTTGAATACCAATCTCCAATTGCAACGTGCCGCTAGGGAAACAACTGATACGTGCTTTTAGCGCATCAGGTAGGTGATCTGGAATCACTTCAAAGTGGAGAAAGAGAGAGTCATCAAGGCGCTGAAGAAAGAAGTCAAGAACAGCACAGCTGCTATCAATGTTGAGATTGAAGGTGCGGTCAGTAAATTTAAAGTGCCTAACGCCCCGTTGATAGAGCTGTGCCATCGCTTCAAGAAAATCGTCAATATTAAAATGTACGCAGCTTTTATCGAGTGCAGAGAGGCAGAATTCACACTTAAAAGGGCAGCCGCGTGAGGCTTCAACGTAGATGATTCGGTTGGCAATATCGGTATCGGTAAAATAGGGGTAGGGGAGCGCAAGATCCTCCAAGGCGAGTGGCGCTGCCTGGATCACCTTATCGTGTGGTCTATCGCCATTTAAAATAGTTCGGCAGAGTGCTGCAAAGGCTAAATCAGCAGCACCACAAATGAGGTAATCTGCCATCTCTACAACGGGCACCCCTTGCCACTCATAGCTCACCTCAGGGCCGCCAATCACAATGTTTGTCTCTGGGCTTATCGCCTTTATCAGTGCGATAAGTTGGCTGCTCTGCTCAATGTTCCAGATGTAGATACTGATGCCGATAATCTCTGGCTGATGAGCCAACAACTCTTCAGCAATATCGATTGGGCGTTGCTCTAGGGTGAACTCAAATAGTGCAGTATCAGCCTCTAACTCAGCCATATTGGCCAGCAGATAGCGCAACCCCAATGAGGCGTGAAAATATCGTGCGTTGATGGTGCTGAGTAGAATCTTAGTTTGTGGCACAGTGCATTCATAGATAGTGGCTGTAACGCTAGGATTCTACACGGGTTTAGTACTGAAAGTGCAGTTGGCTGGTTTAAGTTTATGCTGAAAAGGCTTTTATATTTATCATTTTCACTAGGAATTAAAGTGGCATGAAGTTAGGCCGCTAACATGCTGAGAAACCAAAAAATTGGGTTTAAGTGATGAATAAAAGTGAGAAATGGAAAATGGCTGTAGCTTTTCTGCTAAGTGTACTGCTACTCATCCCGTCAATGGTTGGGGCGGCCAATGTACCCAGCCAGGTAGATACACGTGTTTTGATCGATATCTCTGGCAGTATGAAAGAGAACGATCCTCAGAACCTACGTCGCTCAGCGCTACGGCTTTTGGTAGGGCTCTTGCCTGCTGAGACACGAGCAGGCGTTTGGACGTTTGGCCAATACGTCAATATGCAGATCAAACTAGGCGTGGTTGATGAATCATGGAAAAAACGTGCTCGTATCGCTGCCGGAAAAATTCACTCCAGAGGCCTATATACTAATATTGAACGGGTCTTACAGAAAGCTACAGAAGATTGGGGTGGTGAGCAAAATGCCTATCGCCGTAGCATCATTTTATTAACCGATGGCATGGTCGATGTCTCCAAAGATTCTGCAAAAGATAAGCGATCACGTGATCGAATTATAGAAGAACTCATTCCACACCTTAAATCACTGGGTGTAGCAGTACACACCATCGCACTCTCTAAGCGTGCTGACCATGAGTTGATGCGTAAACTATCAAAATCAACGGGCGGCTGGTATGAGCAGGTCAATAGTGCTGACCGGCTGCAACGTGTCTTTCTGAAAATGTTTGAAAAAGTGAGTAGGCCCGACACCGTGCCACTCAAAGATAACCGATTTACCATCGACAAAAGTATCTCAGAAGCAACGCTACTGATTTTTCGCAGAGAGGGGGGGGAGCCTAGCCGAATCATGCCACCCAAGGGGCACAGCTTTGAGGCTGATAATGCACCATCAAATGTTGAATGGCATCGTGACCAGGGCTATGACCTACTCACTATCAAAAATCCACCGGTAGGTGAATGGCGCATCCAGGCTGATACGGATCCTGATAATCGCGTTATGATCGTGACTGATTTGAAGATGAAATCAACAGCTCTGCCAAGCCGCCTGTTAGTGGGTGAAGAGATGCCGATTGAAGTGGAATTTACTGAACAGGGTGAGCGAGTCACCAAAAAAAGATTCCTACGTATGGTTAGTGTCACCTCTGAGCGTTGGGGAAAAGATGGCCTCTCTGAGCCACAACCTGTTGTTGATAATGGCAAAGGTGAAGATGAAATTGCCAATGATGGTCGCTTCACCTTTCGTTTTGGAGAGGGGGCTGATGAAGGGACTGGAGAGCTAATCATAAATGCCAAAGGGGCCACCTTTGTGCGTGAACAACGCCAACTTTATGAGATCCTTCAGCCAGGTTTTCTTGAAGTTATACCCTCTGTTAATGAGAGTGACCACTTGGATGTTAAGGTGACGGTTGCTGCGGACTTGTTAAAAACGGAGTCGATTAGTTTTGATGTTCAGCTTAAAGGTGATGGTGAATCAACAGAGATCAGTCTAAAACGGCAGAAAAAGGGTCTATATAGTGGCCAAATCGACCTATCAACATTTCAAGGTGAACAGACACTCAAAGTAAAACTGAGAGCCAAAAGCCAGAATGGACGTACTGTCACACACACATTTAAAAGTGTAAATGTTGAGGGAAGCGGGTCGGAAGAGGAGCCACCACCTGTAAAAGAGAAGGAGAAACCAGCGCCTGCTGCCGAACCTGAAAAAGAGGAGGTAGTTGCCAAAGAGGAAGCACCAAAAGAGAAGAGTGGAGGGCTGCAACAGGCGCTCATCCTCTTTGCTGCTGGGAATGTCATTCTTATCCTGGTTGGTGGTGGTGTCTACTGGTTTATTCGCCGGAAAAACAAGAGTAGCCCTACTCTTGAGGATGAAGAGATTGATGACAAAGATGAGTGAGGATAGCTTTTTCTGGCTAATGACCGCCGTAGAGATATCTTTAAGCATCATTGTTATCTTTGCCCTATTTAGGTACATAAAAAAACATTTAGGGAAGATTAATTTAGGCTTTGACCAAGATGATCAGGATAAGAAATAAGGAGAAGAGCAAATGATTGAAATAGATCCAATCATTCTCATGGCTATGGGTGAGGCGCTCCTAGTCCTGCTGATCACTATTATTGTGATGATTGTTCTTGCGATGAAACGCAAAAACAATGATAAAGCAGCAGCAGAGGCCTTAGTAAGTAAATTGAAGAAGGAGCGCAGTGCTAGAGATGAAAAGGTGCGCTGTATGCTGCATGGAAAATATCACTATGAAGATGGGGATTTAGATAGTTCAGTACGCAAATTTTCAAAATCTGAGAGACGCTTCTACCAAAAATTTATTACAACATACCTCAATAGAGATCATGAAAAACTCTCCAAACTTGATAGAGAGTTTGATGCAGCAACAGACCCTTTTTTCAATATAGAACTGCCCAGTTCAGCAGAGGGTAGTGATGATGCTGAAAAGGAGAATATCTCTCGACTCCAACTAGAAAATGAGAAGCTAAAAGAGGAGCTTGGGGTCTCAATGAAAACCCTTGGCCGGATGCTTGGTGAATATGCCAATATATTGGGTGAAGAGAAACAAGAGGAAAAAGAGAAGGTTGTAGAAGAGAGTGCTGATGAGGCCCCCACTACTGATGAACACATAGAGATTGCAGAAGAGGAACCCAGCAGCAGTGCAGCTATAGAGGTTGCCGATGAGGTGCCTAGTGTTGATGAGCTATTAGAGGTTACACAAAAAACAGCATCCGCTGATGATCTCCTTGATGAACAGCCAGAGGAAGAGAGTAGTAATGAACCTGGTGAGAATGAATCATTAGAGATCACTGAGGAGGTGTCTGCTGATTCTGTGGATGATCTATTAGAGTCAATCGGAGTAGCAGAGGAGGGGAAAGAGTCTACGACCGATACAACAGATGATCTGCCTAAAGAGGTATTGGAAGATTTAGAGCGAGTCGCCAATGAGATTGATGAGATGGCTGTTGAGGAGCCAAGCAAGGCTGAAGAGAGTGAAGTTGATGATATTGATGCGCTGCTTGCTGAGACAGCAACAGACGCAGCAGGGGTTGAAGTCGTAAAGACAAGTGAAGAGGCTGGTGACCCTGATGATATTTTAGATGAGCTTCAGAAGGCGCAGGATCTTGGTCAAGAGATCGAGAATCTCATCGAGATGGAAGAGGATCTAGAAGCCCCATTGATTGAAGATGTTGATAAAAAGAAGATCACCTAACGCCAACCAAGAAGAGTCTTCACCCAAGCCCCTACAAGCGTTATTATCCAATGTTCATAGAACATTGAAAGTATCACCTCCCACCTGCATAACAGATATTAATATGAAGAGTTACCTCGTTGGTGGAGCCGTTAGGGACAGACTACTTGGCATGACCCCAACTGAAGAGGATTGGGTCGTTGTCGGTGCCACAGAGCAGGCCATGCTTGAGCAGGGTTTTCGGTATTTGGATAGTGATTTCCCCGTTTTCCTCCACCCTGAAACAGGGGATGAGTATGCACTCGCCAGGAGAGAATTTAAAACAGGGGTGGGTTATAAAGGTTTCACCACGCAAGCAACACCGGATGTCTCTTTAGAGGAGGATTTAAGCCGCCGTGATCTCACCATCAATGCCATCGCAGAAGATGCTGATGGCAAACTCACTGACCCCTATCATGGCCAGCAGGATCTAATCCAAAGAAGGCTTCGCCATATCACCCCTGCCTTTGTCGATGACCCTGTTAGAGTACTACGCGTGGCACGTTTTGCAGCCTATCTTGGTCAATATGGCTTTGAGGTGGCTCCAGAAACAGTGCTCTTAATGCAACAGATGAGTCACAGTGATGATTTCAACTACCTAAAACGTGAACGGGTCTGGCGGGAGTTTAAAGGCTCATTAACCACCCCTGCACCCTGGCTTTTTATAACGGTGCTTCAGCAGTGCGGTGCATTACAACAGTTGATGCCGCTGCTAGATCAACATATTGAAACCGCCATTCCCACGCTGAAGCGTGCTACAGCAGCTAGTGATGACCCCGCAGTTCGTTTTGCTTTTCTCTTCTATTGGCCTGCTACCATTGATAAAACGAATATCAAACAGTTATGCAAAGCCCTATCAGCAGAGAGAGGTTTTGCCGATAAATTAGAGTGGGTTGTAAAAAATGGTTCTTTAGCACAAGCGCTACAAATAGATGATGCCGAAGGCGCACTAAATTTATTTGAGCAGAGCAGGGCAATACAAGACCCACAAGCCTTCTGCCAACTGACACAAATGATCCATATTTTGTGGCCAGAAAAGGGCGATTTGATCACCTGGCTAAGCCACTTACTACCCGTTGTGATGGCTATTACAGCTAAAAAACTCCAGCATTTAGATCTACAGGGCAGGGCGTTGGGTGATGCACTGCGCCAGCACCGTTTAGAGGCGATCATCACGGTTACTCACTCATTGCATAGTTCTCAATAGAGCTTCTCCCCGACCAAGCATATAACCACACAAAAACCCCCGATGAGTAGTGGCCAAGTGGTGTTACTGTTCATCCAATAGCGAGCCTGGATATAGCTCAATGTCATTTGTAAGGTGGGCAGGTTTTATTACCCATGCGGTTTCTTAAGTTAATGACATTGTGGTGCAGCTGGGTTGATGTGGGTATTTTAACCGGAACATCCAATGCAAATAAAAAATGATCAACAACACTATGGATCACTAGCGATAACACTTCACTGGTTGGTAGCGCTTATTGTACCGGCGATGTTTGCACTGGGCCTTTGGATGACATCACTCACCTATTATAATGACTGGTATCAACGAGGCCCACTGATCCATAAAGGTGTTGGCGTTCTACTTTTTGTCACCCTGCTGTTTCGTCTGCTATGGCGCTTTATTTCACCACCACCAGAGGGGCTGAGTTCATATAATACATTTGAAAAAATAGCGGGGCGTTTTTCACATATCCTACTCTATCTACTACTGTTTTTAGTGCTGATCAGTGGCTATCTCATATCAACAGCAGATGGTCGTCCACTAGAGTTTTTTGCTCTATTAGAGCTGCCAGCACTCATTCATGGTTTTGAAGATCAAGAGGATATTGCTGGAGATATCCACCTCTATTCGGCCTATTGCATGGTGGGGTTAGTTGCTCTGCATGCAATAGCTGCATTGAAACATCACTTTATTGACAAGGATCGAACCCTGCTGCGTATGTTGGGTCGATAATAGTAAACCGCTAATTAGGAGAAGTTAATATGCGCTTAACGCAACTATGTATCACAGCATTCATTAGTGGCCTGGTTTTGGTCACACCACTGCAAGCCGCCGAATATGTGATTGACACTAAAGGTGCTCATGCCTCAATTAACTTCCGTATTCCACATCTGGGATATAGTTGGTTAATAGGCCGTTTCAACACGTTTTCAGGATTATTTAGTTACGATGAAGAGAATCCGTCAGCCGCAAAAGTAATCATAAATATTGATACTAATAGTATTGATAGTAACCATGCTGAGCGTGATAAACATCTGCGTGGTAATGATTTTTTAGAGGTTAAACGCTATCCAAAGGCTGCATTTGTCTCCACCTCATTTGAGGAGTTAGACAATGGTAAGGCAATATTAAAAGGTGATCTCTCTCTACTTGGTTTTACCAAACCGATCACCATTGATGTGGAACACACGGGTCATGGCAGAGATCCATGGGGTGGTTACCGACGTGGTTTCAAAGGCACTACCAAACTACGGTTAAAGGATTATGGCATCATGTTTGAATTAGGAGCTGCCTCACAAGAGGTGGAGCTTGAGTTGATTGTTGAGGGCATTCGTCAGTAGCAATCATTAGCCAGGCGATCGATAATGCGCGCCTGCTCAAATCAACTAATTTTAAAGGAGCCGCTGTGGCCAATTTTGACCTACATGTCGACGCAACGGGGCTTGACTGCCCGCTGCCTATTTTGCGGAGTAAAAAAGCGTTGGCAGGTATGCAGAGTGGTGAGGTAATCTACATTACGGCAACTGACCCTGGCTCGGTAAAAGACTTTACCGGCTTTGCCCGTATGACAGGACATGAACTGCTTGAGTCTCGTGAGGAGGAGGGGGGGTTCCACTTCCTGATTCGGAAAGCTTAAAAAAGCTTGAGCAGTATTTAGGGGTTTGAAGTCCAACGGAACGAAAACTTACGCTAAGGAATATCGTTCAACCCAGAACACTAGGAAAAAATGAGTGGCAGTGGAAAGGGGTGGTGTTTGAGGGCAGCACTAATGATATAACCATAACAACAGAGTGCAAAAACCCCAGCAATGATGCGTATTCGACGGCTCCTCCCGAGCCGTAATGCAATGACCCCAGAGATGATATAAACCAATAAAACCAATACCTTTGCCGTTAGCCAGCTATTGATGAAGGGGTACTGATTGATGATGATGCTCATAGTGAGGCCACAAACCAGCAAAATTGTATCGTTGGTGGCAGGTAGCCGTCTTACCCAGTTGCCCCGACCTTGTAGTGTGCCGTTAATCATCCAAATAAAACGTACTAGGAAAAAAAAGCCGGTAAAAACAACGGTCGTGATATGCAGCATTTTGATAGAGGGAAAGAGGTCAACCAAGGTCATGTTTAAACCGCTTTGATCTCAAATAGTGTGGCCCTCTGCCCCTCCACCCGCCAACGCAGATTGAAGTTGTGCAAGTGCATTCCAAACTCACGTGGCTCTGAGTCATTTTTCATATAAGCGGGGCGTGGGTCTAACTCAAGTAGTTGTCGGATGAGCTGTGTCATCTGTGGCAGCTTGTCACCAACAATGGCTGCCAATGCCTGCTGGGCTTGCTCCTCAAAGATGATGTTGATCCCTTTGTGGTTGGGTGCCTGTGGTGCAAAGCCACCTTTGGCATCAGTAATTGCATCGACATAAGGGAGATAGGGTTTGATATCCAATACGGGTGTGCCATCAAGTAGATCAACCCCTTTTAACAGGAGTCGGCACGCCTTATGGTCGACCGTTGTCAGTTCGACGACAGATAGCCCCATTGGGTTTGGGCGTATGGGTGAGCGGGTAGCAAAGACCCCCATCTTTTTGTTGCCGCCAAGGCGAGGTGGTCGCACCATTGGCCGCCAAGGGGTGCTGATACTTTGATGGAATACAAAGCTGATCCAGAGGTGTGAATACTCCTCTAACCCCTGCAATGCCTCGGGCTTGTTATAGGGTGGCAGCAGCTCAAGTGTCGCCTCCGCCTCGGTGACCAACCCCGGTTGACGTGGGATGCCAAACTTCTCTTTGAAGCAGGAGTGAATGGTGCCGATGGCTTCAAATTGGTAGCTCATGGGTTACTTCTTTTTCACAACTTTCTTTAGTGGAGAGAGGTTGATCTCATCGATCACCGTGTGTGGCCCTGCATTGAGCATGCTTTCGATCGCCTTGGCCACCTCAAATACGGGAATGCTGTTGGCTGGATCATCACCTGGCTTGAAGTTGAGATCATCAAAAAAATGGCTCTTCACCATACCGGGGTTGATGATTCCTACGTGAATACCACGACTGCTACACTCCTCTCGTAGTGACTGAGCAAAACCGCGTAGAGCAAATTTACAGGCGCTGTAGATGGCTCCATAGCGCCCACCTGAGAGAGCAGATTCTGAGCCGACAAATATCAATGAACCACCCCCCCGGTGCTTTATTTGGGGAATAAAAGCACGGCTTATGAAGAGGTGTTGTAGCAAGTTGAGTTGTACCATTGCTTCAATCTGCTGATATGAGAACTGCTCCAATGCCCCAAAATGCCCAGCCCCCGCGTTGCAGATAACAGCATTGATATCAGGATGCTCTTTAGCGATCGCTTTAAGCTGCTTGGGCAGGTGTGCTGTTTGGCTGAGATCTAGTTCAATAATATCAATCTCACTAGGCCGGTTTGACCAATCGCTAAAATCACGCGCAATGGCCACCACCTGCCAGCCATTACGATAGAGTTGCTCTGCGGTAGCACGCCCAATGCCGCGACTGGCACCGGTAATGAGTATTTTTTGTTTACTGTCTGATGGCATGGAGTAGCTTGTCGATGGTGTTGAGATGGTTATTAATCAATAATTTTACCAATGGCCCATTGATCTGTTTGGCTGTATTTTCCACGTTATCGGAGACGACCTTTAATACAGTGGTTCGTGCGAGTTGGCCGTGCTCTGCCAGTCGGTCGATTATACCTGCAGCCTCCATATCGTAGAGAGCATTTTCTGGGTAATCTGTTATAGCTTCATTGACGGTAATCAAACGACTGTGTGGCAGTGAAAGAGCGTGTTGGCAGGGCAGCTTCCAGCTCTTTTCTGTCGACCTATTATAGACGTGGTTGACCTGAAATAACTCACCAATAGTTGCAGTAGGGTGGCCAGCAATACCGATATTAAGCCAATAATCAGTATCACTACCGATGAGTGATTGGCAGGCATCAGCTGCTTGCTCTCTGCCAGGCCCACTCAATAGCAGTTGAATATCATCATTACGATATATCGGGTAGTCACCATCTGGCTGAATGCGCTTTAAGCCAAAATATTGGTTGAGCGGTTTTGCTTCGGCAGGCAGGGCGACAATTAGGTTAATCATATTGAAGAGACCATGCTCTCATACTGTTTCATCAGTTCACGGTAGAGTGCGGCTCGTTCATATTTGCCTCGTTTTTCAGCACCGTTGGCCATGATTCGAGCCTTTTTGGTGAGTGTTTTGATTGCTGCTTGTTTGTCATCATCTTTCAACTGACCTGAGTTGATGATCTTCTCTAACGCCCTAATACGGAAACGATCCATTCCCCATAGCTGATGGGAGAGCTGATCTTCATGGCCACCATATTTGATGATCTGTGGCTGCTCAACATAGGCAACGGGCTCTCGTGAGCAGATGCGTAACCAGAGGTCATAATCTTCACAGACGATCATCTCCTCATCAAACAGTCCCACCTCATCGAGTAGTGAGCGTTTGAGCAGTGTGGCAGATGGGGAGATGGCGCAGAGTGGTAGACATTTACGGAAGATCCAGCCGCCACTTTTGGCATGTTTTTTCATCTGATTGACCCGTACACCATTCCGTATCCAGATCTCCTCGGTATGACAGAGACGGCACTCAGGCTGAGTGGCCAGCTCCTCAACTTGCATGGTGAGTTTACTAGGCAGCCACTCATCATCAGAGTCGAGTAGGGCGATCCAATCACCGCTGCTCTGCAAAATGCCTATATTCCTCGCGTGGCTAACCCCTTTGGTCTCTTCTGAGGTGTAGCGACACTCTGGAAATTGATCACTGATCATCTCCTGAGTGCCATCCGTGGAGCCACCATCAATCACGATCACTTCATGGACGGGGTGTGTCTGAGCATAGATTGAGAGTAGGGCCCGTTTTAGCACTTTGCAGCGGTTTAGGGTGGGGATAATGACCGATATCTTCATTGTGCTGGCGGGGTGGTGGCGCTTGAAAAGTGCAGGCTTAGGAACAGTATAAACATATCTTGAGCATTGATGGAGGGTGAAATGGTTTCCTTATATTTTTGCACTGACTTGGCACAGCTGAAGTAGGTTATTGCACCAACAAAGATCAAATTATAATGCCGGTATTGTCCTTAATAGATATATTTTATACCAATAAAAACAATGACTAACAATTTATTATATTGGTTGGCCTGCTAATTGCACAGGCATGTTTAGCTGTAGAACAGAGAGGCGTTATTTTAATTGTGTTTGTTCTCTCCGTTAAGCAGAAAATTGTGACTAAATATTAATCTTAGGAGAATCCAAGTGAAGCTATCCAAGCTTTCATGGCGAGTTGTTGTGCCGGCTCTTTTGCTGCTGGTTGCGTTGTTGCCAACGGTCAGTGCAGAAGAAAAAATTATTGAAGAGAAGCCTGTTGAGATCCTCAAGGGCTTCAAAAACCTCAGTCGTGAGAGTGCAGAGTGTGTCTCATGTCATCGTGAAAAGACCCCTGGTCTCTATGATATGTGGGGCAGCTCTAAACACTATAGTGCCAATGTTGGCTGTTATGAGTGTCACAGAGCAGAGACCAGCGATAAGGATGCGATTAAACATAAGGATTTTATTATTTCGGTGATTGTTTCACCCAAAGATTGTGGCGCATGCCATGAGAAATCCTGGAAAGAGTTTGATGCTAGCCACCATGCCAGTGCCGGTAATATTCTCGGTTCGCTGGATAATGTGCTGGCAGAAGTGGTGCAGGGCGCACCGACCTTTAAAGGCATGTCACCTGTAGTAACCTCTGGGTGTGCTGGTTGTCATGGCTCTATTGTGCGTGTTGAGTCAGATGGAACGCTCAACCCGGCCACATGGCCCAATAGTGGTGTGGGGCGGATCAATCCTGATGGTTCCAAAGGTGCCTGCTCGGCTTGTCACATGCGCCACACTTTCTCTATTGAACAAGCGCGTCAGCCAGAGAACTGTGGTCGTTGTCATCTAGGCCCTGATCACCCGCAGAAGGAGATCTATGAGGCGTCTATCCACGGCATTATGTACCGCGCCAATAAGGATAAGATGAATCTTGACTCTGATAAGTGGATTGTGGGTGAGGATTATAGTGCAGCACCCACCTGTGCTACTTGTCACATGTCAGCCACGCGTGATCTGCCCATTACCCATGATATCGGTTCACGTATCTCTTGGAATCTGCGAGCACCTGTCTCAACCAAAATTGATGCGAAAGCGATCAAAGAGGGCAAAAAGGTCAAACCTTGGTTGGAGCGTCGTAAAGATATGAAAAATGTCTGTAGCTCCTGCCATGCACGAAATATGGTCGACAACTTCTATGAACAGCTTGACTCAGGTGTGGAACTTTACAATGAAAAGTACGCCAAACCGGGCCTTAAACTGATGAAGCTGATGCGAGCAGAAGGGATGCTGACTGACACCAAGTTTGATGAGGAGTTGGAGTGGACATGGTTTGAGCTTTGGCATCATGAAGGTCGCCGTGCACGTCATGGCTTGGCGATGTTAGCCCCTGATTATGTGCAGTGGGAGGGTTTCTACGAGCTGGCAAAACGTTTCTATATGGAGCTGGTGCCACAAATTAGAGAGAACATCGAAGTGGCTGAAAAAGCGGGCAATCATGCCGGTGCAGAGAAGGTAACAGTGGCGCTTGAAGAGGTGCTTGACTCTGAAATGCACCGCTGGTTTAAAGGGAAAGAGCCACCGAAATCATGGTCACCTTTGGATGATGATAACCACGGTTTTGACCTCAATACAATGTAGTTAAGCCTTAACCTGAATCGGTCTCCCACCCTGAATTTTAGGGTGGGAGACCTTTTCTTATTGCCCCTATTTAGCTAAAAGATTTCAACCATGATAAAACGAGCCATCTCTCTCATCACCCTGTTGATTGCCTTTAATGTAACCGCTGAGCCACTGAGTGATGCGAGCTGCTTAGATTGTCATGGTGTTTCTGGTTTTGCTACACCGACGGGTGAACATGGCAACTCGCCAATGCGTTCACTTGATATTAATGCCAACGCCTTCAATGAGAGTGTGCATGGTGAGCTGGAGTGTGTTGGTTGTCATGAAGGGATTGAAGAGCTTCCCCATGGCCGAGATGATCTACAAGCAGTAGACTGTGTCACCTGTCATAGTCGAATGAAACTAGACCCGGTAAGCAACAGCTGGCGTCAGCAGAAACGCCCCTTCTCTGCCAGTAAAAACAGTACCATTATCAACTCCAGGCTCTACACCAGCTCCATTCATAGTGATACAAGCAAGGCCAATAATGCCAGCTGTAATACCTGCCATACGGCGCACTATGTCTACCGATCAGATGATCCACGCTCGCTAACGCACAATAGAAACTCGCCGCAGCTCTGTGGTGCTTGCCATGAAAAAGAGTTGAAGGCCTATAAAACCTCCCTTCACGGTGCCAACCTGATGCGCCCTTGGCTAGGTGATAGTGCTACCTGTGGTAATTGCCATAACTCACACCAAGTCACGGAGGGGGTCGTCAATCAGCGAGTTGTGACAGAGGCGTGTGGTGACTGTCATGAAACCGAAGTGAATGCCTATATGAACACTGCTCATGGCAAATTAGCCTGGCTGGGTAGTGGTGATGCGGCAAAATGTTCCAACTGCCATGAGACACATGCTACGCACAAAGTGGCTGATGCAGCCTCAAAAGTGAGTAGTGAAAATCGGCTTGAGACGTGTCAAAAATGCCATGAAGAGGCGAACGAAAATTTTATTAAATACCGTGTACATGGCAACACCCATGACTATGAGCAGTACCCTTTTATGTGGGTTGTGGCCAAGTTTATGGTTGGCATTGTTATTCTGGTATTGATCTTCTTCTACACCCACTCAATGCTCTGGTTCTACCGTGAAGCGGCCAACCGTGTAGTGGTTTGGCGTACACACAACTCTAGTAGCTACCGAGTACGTGTGAAAAAAGAGAAGAAACATAGCAAACAACACTTCCGTCGCTTCTCCTGGCAGTGGCGTATGAACCACTGGTTTCTCGCCACCTCTGTGATGACACTGGTCTTTACTGGGATGTCGGTGATGTATGCCGATGGCAGCTGGGCGGTTGATGCGGTAGCGCTGGTGGGTGGCCTGGAGACGATGAACCTGATCCACCGTATTGCGGCAGTTATCTTTATGGGGGCGATAATTGGTCATGCGATTGCCGTCATTCTCAACATCAAACGTGACCCCGATTTTGATTGGTTCGGCCCAGACTCTCTACTGCCTCGTATGAAAGATTGGCAGGATATGAAAGGGCAGATCAGATGGTTCTTCAATAAAGGTGAGGCACCACAATTTGACCGCTGGACCTACTGGGAGAAATTTGACTACTGGGCCGTCTACTGGGGTGCAATTGTGATTGGTATCTCAGGCATCATGCTCTGGTTCTCCGACACGGTGGGTAATATTCTGCCAGGTTGGGTGCTCAATATCGCTACGATTGCCCATGGTGTTGAGGCCTTCCTGGCAGTGGCTACGCTCTTCACGGTACACTTTTTTAACAACCATTTCCGGCCATCAAAATTCCCACTGGATACCGTGATGTTTACCGGAAGCTGGGATCTTGAAGAGTTTATCGAAGAGCGCCCTGAGCAGTATAAACGCCTAAAAGAGAGTGGTGAACTGGAGCAATATCTGGTTAAACCACCCTCCAAACGGGCAGAGATTATCTCCCATATTCTTGGATTCACGCTGTTGAGTATTGGACTGATTCTGCTAGTGCTGGTGGTGAAAGGCTTTATTCAAGGCGGTCTAGTGTAGCTTGCTATATAGGGCTCCAGTCTTCTCGTAAATAGTGCTCAATCAATGTCCATGTAGTTGATTTATCATATCCATGAAACCACGTCCTTAGGGCGTGGAATTGGTTCGAAGGCTCTGCCTTCGGATATTAGCAGTCTACTCATGCATCCTGTTAAAGAAGAAGCCCTATTGGGATTGCTTTGCAACATAACGACTTTCAGTCGTTCTTAAAGCAACCTATGGACTTTTAGTCCATAGTCGTTGAGTCTTGTTTGTGCTTTAGTTCGCGGCTAATGGTCGATTTGTGTACATTCACTATTTCAGTAATCTCAGTCTGATTAAGCTCTGCTTTTAATAGTGCTTCAATCTGATATTTTTGGTGTTGGGTAAGCTGCGTGTAGGCGCTCATCATTGCCTCTCATTCTTGTCGGAATGAAAGACACAGATGCTACTGCAGCTTGCCCTCTATTCTGATAAGTTGAGTTGCACTTACGAGCTGAATCCGCCCAAGGAGTAGGGGGGGTAAATTAGATTTGTAGTAGAATGAGCTGCCTAATAGAGTTAGTGAAGTGTTTATTCTGCCTATACTCTATGCCAAATCGAGATAACTCAAGATTGAATCACTTTGAATTTTCTACACAAGCTAGCCACAAAAGTTTTAAATAAATCAAGCAGGAGTTGAAGATGTATATAAAAATAACCATCTGGCACAAGCTGATTCTTCTTTTTTCGGCATATTTTTTTTCGGCACAAGCGCTTGCCAATTGCAATGATACCTGTGTGTTGGAGCGCAACAACTGCCAAAAGAGCTCAACCCAACAGCAAAATGCACGTTGTGTCGAACAATTCAGCGTTTGCACCCTGAGTTGCAACCGCCAAAAAACCATGAGTTGCGTCTACCTGGGCTTTAAAAACCATGACGGAACAGCCGACAGGGAAAAGGAACTTAATGGAATCACGGGTGGATTTGCGCGTGTTACAGATGAAAAAAATCCGCACTTCGCTGGCCTGTGCCGCAGTAACAATATGAGATGCGCATACGTGCTGGACTGGGACAGGGCCATGTACTCCTGTGGCGGAGTGAAGCGGGAACCTAGACGTGTTGCCTGCTGCCGTTAGGTATCTTTTGATAATCGGGGACAAATTACGGTTATTTTCGGTAATAATGTGCTTTGAGATGAGCTGTTTTTTCTAGGTTGGGTTATTACTTAACACAGCATCGCTTATAGTTGACCGCTACAAAGTGAGTGGTTTTCCCTTATCTAAATAGGCCAAAATAGATGGCAGCAAAATATGAAGCGTCTTGCTGCCCCCTCTGTAGCAGCCTAGATATCGCCCCGTTTTTTGAGGATAAGAGAAGAGCCTATATACGCTGTTGTGATTGTAAGCTGGTCTTTGTACCCAAATGCTATTGGCTCAATCGAGCGGATGAAAAAGCGGTTTATGATCTGCATGAGAATGATGCTCAGGATCAGGGCTATCGCCAATTTTTGTCACGACTGAGCAGACCACTGTTGGAGAGACTGGAGCCTAAGCAGAAGGGCCTTGATTTTGGCTGTGGCCCAGATCCAACCCTCTCTTGCTTATTGGAAGAGCAGGGACATCAGATAGATCTCTATGATCCACTCTATTTCAATAACAGTTCAGTCTTTTCTAAACATTACGATTTCATATGTAGCACAGAAGTGGTGGAGCATTTGCACAACCCTAATGAGGATTGGAACACACTGTTTAAGATGTTAAAACAAGATGGATGGTTGGGCATAATGACGAAGTTGGTTGCAGATAAACAGGCTTTCAGTCGTTGGCACTATATTCATGATATGACGCATATCTGCTTCTATAGTCGAGAGACCTTTGACTATCTTGCCCAGCGCTTTAATGTTGAGCCTATTTTCGTTGCGAAAGATGTAATTCTGTTCAGAAAATGAGGTTGGATGCCCCCAAGAAAATCTAGTGCTTCCTGATGATGTATTAGTGCAGTACGGTATTGAAGCCATAGATCCAGATGCATTTATTGAACATCAATTTGATCTGCACCAAGGCGCTGTTATTACCACATCAAAGCAGCACTGAGAGGTATTATGAATAGCCGTGGACAGACCACGGTTTAAATAATTAAAGAGCGCTTTGGGTTGTAGTTGCTTTGTCAGTTATGTGCCAGATATTTTAAGCTATATCAAACGTAGGGCAGGTTGTTCATGCCTACCAGTTCACATCGTAGCATTGATTTATATCATTCTGTGTGGGCAAAAAACTGCCCACCCTACCAGGCTGGGTAGATATCGAGAATTTCAGCAACATCCTGCGTGTATATGCCGCGTAGTGCTGCTGCCTTAAAGATATCTAAGTCCGACAGGCGGCTAATTGATCAGCTGCATGTGGCAGAACAATACTGGCTCGACGATGATTTCAAGACCGGAGGCTAAACGGGTCTTTTGTTGGTAGTCCCTAGCAGATCCTTGATACAGGGATCACCATCCAGCATCAATCCAACATGGCCGGAGCCGACATGGATCACCAGGGCGCGGGCATAACAATGTTTCACGGCAGACCCTTTATTGGGCAGGATATGTAGCTTCACCATTTGACCTGGATGAAGATCAATATCCCCTGCTTCAAGCTGCATGCCCTCCAGACTGACATCTGTGGAATAGGCTTTTCCGATTATCTGATTGCGCTGGACAAGTTCCACATCCAATTGGAGTGGGCGGCGGGGAGATAGTCGATGCTCCATATCTTACCCTCCATGCTGGAATGGTTCGGTATTGATCTGCGCCTCTGCGAGTAGCCAATCATCGAGTTCTGAGCCGGGAGTGAAGCCACGATGCTCTGCAACGAAGTAGGCGGCCTCGCTGATCATGTGCTGCTTTTTTTTGACTGTGGTGGTGCTATCCTGTGTGCTTGCCGGTTGCAGGTGTTTTTTCGATGAAGTGCTCTTGCGGGATCTCTTCTGGTTTGTCGTTTTTGACTCAGGCATGGTTTCTCTCCTAGCTGGTTAGGCAAAAGCTACGGTGATCAAACTTCACAACTAGACAGGATTTTAGTTCGCGTCAGATGCTTCAGCAGTAACCTAGGTTACATTTCGGTAAAAAAAGCTGTCACAGATGGTTATGTTCTCTATGGTTCTCGGCCTTCTCCAGCAGGCTAACCTGAATATTTCACCCGCTCACTGAGAAATCAAGTTAAGTGCATGTTATCTATAGATATTATTTTGAATATTAGCAATGTGTTAGTCGTTGCATAAGTATTTTCATGGTTAATAGCATCCATGCGCCATGTTCCAGCGATGCTTGCCGGGGATGTCCCTGTTGTCCAGGGAAAGAGGGGCCGAAAAAGTGACGAAAAAACTCATCACAAAAGGGTGAGGAGAACTCCATTGCTGACTGGTTTTGCACGCTCATCTCCACCTGATACCAAACAGGGGTTTGTGATGAGATGTGGTGTCGCACATCTCTATTCTCCTGTCAGTTTTCCCCTATAATTTCAAGCCAGCAGTCCTTTGCTGCGCAGCAGCCTGTAAGTCCCCATTTTTATTGCATCATTGACCACGAACCAGGCCAGGGCATAGGCCCAGATCCAGAGAGCATACTCCCAACTGATCGCGGTTATAAAGAGGCCATAAACGGCAATCAGTGTGCCCAGAATTTCGGTGCCAAAGGTGGCACCGAACAGCAGGGGGGAAGGCCAGGGGCGTTGCCAGAACCAGCCTTCGGCCCGGGTGATATAGAGTGTGCTGTGTCCTGCTACAAGTAGCTTTAAAAACAGCAATGTTCGTATGACATCTTCAGAGATCCCTTGTTCCTGAAGAATAAAAAATAGTAGAAAGGATGAGATGACACCGGCGATGCCCAGAACACTGGCCACCGTCAGCAACTCCTGCATCTTCCAGCGTACTGGCTTGCGGTCTACCTTGGTGTTGTCATAGGCGATGGCCAGAATAGGGATATCATTAAGTAGTGCCAGCAGGATGATCATCAGCGCGGTGATTGGGTAGAAGTCGAATACCACGATGGCGAGGGTCATGAAAAGGATGATGCGGATGGTTTCGGCAATGCGAAAGGTGGCATAGCTCTTCATCCGCTCAAAGGTGATGCGTGCCTGTTTGATCGCCTCATTAATGACCCCCAGGCCAGGGGCTGTCAGGATGATGTCTGCCGCTGCCCGTGCCGCATCGGTAGCACCCGAGACGGCGATACCACAGTCTGCCTTTTTGAGTGCTGGAGCATCGTTAACACCATCACCTGTCATGCCGATGATGTGGCCGCTCTTTTGCAGGGTATCCACAATGCGGTATTTATCCTCGGGCACCACCTCAGCGAAGATATCCACGTCGGTGATCATCTCAACAATGGCCGATTCGTGGGTATGAATGAACTCCCGATCCAGCAGACGGGTATCGTAGGTGGCCTGCACGGTCTCCATCACATCATCGGCAAAGCGTTGTGCTTCACGCTGAGAGACCTCACCGTTGAGATGTCGGTAGATGGCTGCTGTCAGTGCTGAGGTCAGCGCCAACATCTCCTGACTACCACTGCCTGAAAGCTGTCGGGAACGGATGCTCTCCTGCTCCAGATCCAGCAGGCGGCCCACCTCTTTGGCAATCGCCAGGTTGTCCCCGGTGACCATCTTGACCTGCACACCGTAGTTGATCATCTCGGCAATGACCGCTTTCGAGTCATCACGCGGCGGGTCATAGAGGGGGATCAGGCCGATCAGCTCCAACGGGGTATCTCCTCGCTGACGACCGACCGCCAGGGTGCGGTAGCCTTTGGAGGCCAGCAAATCCACTGTAACAGCCAGATCATGGGCGGTGGCATCGCTGAGTTCAGCCATCTCCATCACCACCTGTGCTGCCCCCTTGACCGCTAGAAAAGATTGCCCATCATGTTCGATCAGCGCTTCGGTGCATTTGCGCACCGGGTCAAAGGGGATGAACTGCTTTTGGCTATAGGCTCGCCAATCCACATCCGGTAGTTTCTCATCCAGGTAGTGGAAGATGGGTAGCTCAATGGGGTCGTTATTTTCTGCTTTTGATGCGAGTGCAGCGGTGAGAAACAGCTCCCGCTCACTAAAACCATTCAGCATGATCGGATCGGCGACCTTCATCTCGTTTTTGGTCAGGGTGCCGGTCTTGTCTGAGCAGAAGATATCCACCCCAGCCAACTCTTCAATTGCGGTGAGCCGAGAGACAATCGCCTGCCGACGGGCCAGGTTGATCGCCCCCACGGCCATAGTTACCGACAGCACCGCCGGTAGTGCCACCGGAATAGCCGCCACAGTCAGCACCAGGGCAAAGCGGGCAATCTCTATCAACGGTTCATGGCGGAACAGCGAAACCATGATGATCAGTAGTACCAGGGCGATAGTGATCAGGATCAAAAAATTGCCGATCTGAATTACCATCTTCTGGAAGTGGCTGCGCTCTTCCAGGCTGGCCTTGGCCACCAGTGAAACTACGCTGGAGAAGTTGGTCGCTGTACCCGTGTTGACCACTACCGCCAGCATCTCCCCTTGCTTGATGATGGTATTGGCATAGGCTACTTCACCGCTCTTTTTGCTGACCGGCAGGGATTCACCGGTGAGGGCCGCCTGGTCGATCAGCAGATAGTCACCACTGAGTAGCTGGAGATCAGCAGGCACGATATCGCCGATCTTGAGTTTGACGATATCGCCGGGCACCAGCTCGCGGGTGAGAATGGTCTGAAATTTACCACCACGCAATACGATGACCTCGTTGGTCAGGCACTGCTTCAACGTCTTTAACGCATTCAGGGCGCGGTGTTCCTGGAAGAAATCCAGACCGGCATTTACCAGTAGCATGATCAGGATGATGATGAAGTCTTCCCACTTCTGCACCAGGGCGGAGAGCAGGGCGGCCACCTCGATCATCCACGGAATCGGCCCCCAGAAGCGGCGGAAGATACGATGCCAGAGAGGCTCTTCCTTCTCCTCGATCTCGTTGTAACCATATTGCTTGAGGCGTTTGATAACCTCTGTTTTGTTCAGTCCCTGCTCAGCGTCGCTATGTAATAACCCAATCGTTTTCTCGATTGATTGCTGGATATAATCATCTGTTCTCTTTTTCATGAGTGTTCCTTGGCACTCTTGGTGCCCACTCTGCTGGAAAGAAGGATAAGTGCCCTGTTCACTAGAGAGGCTATTTAACCTTTATGCTGTAATGTTTTGCTGATTTAGCTGTTATTACTATCGTTTGTTATCCACTTCACTGATTTATCAAATTCACTGAAGCTGAATTTTTTAACTTCTGCATTGATGAAGTGGCTACCAATGTGCTCGGCAAATATACTTATTGGAGAGTCCGTTACAAAAGCCAAGTGAGAGACTCTTTTGTGATGCTCTTTAATGAATTTTAAATGGCTGACTAATGCTGCAAATGAGTCCCAACCAGGGAATGTTTTTACATGGATGATTACGCCATTTAACTCTCCTGATTTCCCCAAATATTGATCGATAATTCTAGCCGCAGAGGTGAAGTCTGATTTAGATAGTTCAGCATCAGGCTCTAATATGGCAATATTATTCACCTCATCAAAGTTTACGTTTAGCATCTATACTCCCCTCTACCATTTTAATGTGACATCCATCAGTCATAGGATGGAGGGATTTTCACATACCAAATGCAGCTTTTCTGCTACCTGAGTTACACATTATCCGGTTCTTGGTTTGACCTCTCTTTTAGCTATTTTTTTGCAGGGTAATCTCTGTTGTTGCCACAATGACAAAACCAATG
>Ga0256834_1000591_pt1 | contig 25845 bp, 21 predicted proteins | sample 4281140metaG_FD_190536 | JGI IMG/M metagenome (GOLD analysis project Ga0256834, IMG submission 190536) | Hydrothermal vent microbial communities from East Pacific Rise, Pacific Ocean - 4281-140 | ecosystem: Environmental > Aquatic > Marine > Hydrothermal vents | place: Pacific Ocean: East...
AACATTACAAAACCAACGAAGTTATTCCGATGGAATTGGTAGAGAAAATAAAAAAAGCAGCCAATTTTATGGAAGGTATGACAACACTTAGACAATTAAGTTTTGGTTTGTTAGATATGAATTGGCATGCTGGCGAATCACCAGAGATAATTTCTTCTGTAAAAGATTTTGAATCTACTTCTTTTAAAGACACACGATTATATCCTGATGTAGAAGAGAATTGTATGAGTACCGCATTTTCACATATTTTTCAAGGAGGTTATTCTTCGGGTTATTATTCGTATAAATGGGCGGAAGTTCTAGATGCCGATGCTTTTGCTTATTTTAAAGAAAATGGTATTTTCAATAAAAAAATTGCTTCTAAATTCAAGGAAATCGTTTTGTCGCAAGGTGGCACACAAAACCCAATGGATTTATACATAAAATTTAGAGGTAAAAAACCAGACGCAAATGCATTGTTGAAACGCGCTGGACTTTTGTAATTTTTTTTAATATAGTTGTCCTGTGATTGAATAATTTTTTTAACGTTACAGTATAAGCAGTAATGGTTTAAAATACCTTACTTCGTATCGTAAAAATAGCACAATTTTTTGAATTTTACAATTCAAAAATAAAATGCAAAATTTGAAAAATTTTGTGGACTTAGTTTTGCAAAACCAACTTCGATTAAGCAATTAGTCATATTGTTTTTATTGATTGTTAGCAAACGTTTTTTATTTTGGCTTTAAATATTTTCATCAATTCAATTTTTTACCTCTCGGTTTTCACTCTTAAAATTATAATTCAGTAATATTATTGCAAATCCAAGACCAGATAAAAAAGAGAAATTACCAGAATCAAAATTTCCGTTTTGAGTAAAATAATTATACAGAAGAATAATGAATACAGTGCTAAATATCAACATTAATAAAACAAGAATCAAAATACTATACGGATTGGGTTTTACAAATAATTCAATATTTACTCCTTTATTTTCATTAGAAATTATCCCATTCGCTATCGGAAGTAATGAAAATCTATTATTTAAAACTCTTTTTAATTTAAAATAATTTTCATCTATTGTTCCAATAAAATAATCTTCCTGTTTTTTATATAATTTAGAATAAATTACTTTTTCCGAACGTATATTTTTTTTCAATATACAGAAAATCTCTTCCATTGAAAGTTCAGTAGTCAATCTAATATTTTCAATCGGAATTATTTTCATAAAGAATCACTTAATATTTTTTTGAGTTCGGATTCAATGTTTGCTAACATCAAGATATGGTCAGTTTCAATTAATTATATCAACTGTCAAAACCCAAATTTAGAACAAAAAAAGATAAAAAATCAAATAAAGTCAACAAACTTTTATGAAAAAAAGGTTTACAATAAAAAAGAGCAAAGACCATTTAAAGGTCTTCGCTCTTTTAAATTAATTCAAAAGAATCAAACAAAATATTTTTAGAATAAATATTTAATACCAAAGTTTAAGTCAAACATATCAAACCCAATAGTGAAATTATTTGTAGAGTCGATGTCAGCATCATAATCAGTAACGTTGTAACCTAAAGCACCAAATTTTGCTTCAATTGTCCATTTTCCACCAATGAAATAATCAACACCTGGTTGAATATTAATACCATAAGTATTTGCAGTATCATTAAAAGTTAAAGGTACGTTTGCTTCAGCAAAAACAAAGAATTTATCTGTAGCGCCCCAATATTTTCTAACGAAAGGCATTACAATAAAAGTATCAACAGAATCGGCATCACCAACTGTTGAAGACATATAACCTATAGCGCCACCAATAGTAACATCGGCAGATATAAAAGTACCAACTGCTGGTAAAATTTTAAATGAACTTGTGTCGGTTGCTTCATCATCTGTGTAATTTAATGCTGCTAAACCGTACCAAGCACCTTTTAATCCTTCTAATTTTTCCTCTTGTGCAAAAGAATTTGTAAACGTAAAAATAGCAATTGCGGCTAATAAAATAATTTTTTTCATAATATCTGTTTTAAAATTTATATATAATTATAGCACAAAATTACAAGTATTATGAGATAAAAATTATGATTTTTATCAGTTAGTAAAATAAATGTTTATTGCATAAAAAACCTCAAAATTTTAAAATTTATGAGATTTAATATTTTTGAAGTTTTACTATAAAAATTTATTTTGCTGCTGCAAAACGTCTTTCTACTTCATTCCAGTTAATTACATTAAAAAATGCTTGTACATAATCTGGTCTTCTGTTTTGATAGTTTAAATAGTATGCATGTTCCCAGACATCTAAGCCTAAAATTGGTGTGCCGCCAAAATCTGAATTTGGCATTAATGGGTTATCTTGGTTTGGCGTTGAACAAACTTCTACTTTTCCGCCTTTATGAACGCAAAGCCAAGCCCAACCAGAACCAAAACGCGTTCCTGCTGCTTTTGCAAAAACTGTTTTAAATTCATCAAAAGAACCAAAAGCAGCATCAATAGCATCTTTTAATTCGCCTGATAAACGTCCTTTATCTTCAGGATTCATAACTGACCAAAATAAAGAATGATTATAAAAACCACCACCATTATTTCTAACTGCACCGTTTTTCATATCTAAATTTTCTAAGATATCTTCAATAGATTTGTTTTCTAAATCGGTTCCTGCAATTGCATTATTTAAGTTATTTGTATAACCGTTGTGATGTTTTGTATGGTGAATTTCCATAGTTCTTGCATCTATATTTGGTTCTAACGCATCGTAAGCGTAACCTAATTCTGGTAATTTAAAAGACATAATTATTTTGTTTTTAGTTAATATTATTATCTATCACAAAGTTAAGTACAATTAATCTTATTTAGAATGATTTTTGATAATAATTATTTATAGTGGAATAAATAAAACCTAGATGACATGAATTTATTTATCATAACGAAAATTTAGACCTTGAAGGTTTTTAAAACCTTCAAGGTCTCTTATTTTATTGATATTTTTTTCAGATTTCAAAGAAAAGTGAGAGTATTTCTGTGAAATCTGTGAGTTCTGTGTTTCCATCACTTACTACGTTCTCCAACAAAATAATCTAATTTGTCTTGAAAAAGCACATTAAAAGTAGTTAAACTACCATAAATACGAGTTAAATATTGTTGTAAATCAATTTTTTCTTGATCGTCTAGATTTTTACTTGAATTTATTTTTTGTTCCATAACTCTAATTCGATCTCTAACCATTACAATTTTATGAAAAAAGGTATCGATTGGTATTTCTTTAGATTGGGTATTTGTGCCAGGTTCTAAAATCAATTTTCCGCCTTTCCATTTTTCTGCAATTCCTTTTGCAGGCGAAATGTCTGTCCATTTTTGCAGTAATGCTTTCATCGATTTTTCTACTTCGTATAAACTAACCGTATCAATATCGTCATTTTCTAAAGCCTCTACGATTTCAAAATCGGAATCTATCTCAATAGTCTCTAAACCAATATCAAAAAAAGTAACCCAATAATGTTGTGCAGTTAAATTTGTGATGACACCTAAACCAAAGTCATTGTGTTTTATTCTTGAACCTATACCTAGTAATTTCATTTATTTTGTTTTTTACTAATTATAGCAGAATTAGTTGAACTGTTTTTGTAACTTCTGTTTCTTTTGTATTTGAATAAATTAATGCGATAAAACCCAAACACCAAATAAAGTAACCCCAAAATAAACCGCAATAGTCATTGCACCAGCATAACTTTTAGCAACACGTTGCCCAAAAAGCAATGCTAATAATACTTTGGCACAAATCACTGCACCAAGTAAGCCTAAGGTTTTGGAATCGTAAAAATAAACCTGAATCATGCCAGCAACACATAACAAACCACCAATAATTTCACTAACAACAATTATTACTAGTAATAAAGGTACAGAATTTTTTAAAAATGTGTTTTCAAAAACAGATTTTATATAAGAGATAGTTCCTTTCCAATCGGTAATTTTGTCGAATCCAGATTGTAAAAAAGTAATACTTAAAAAAGCAAGTACTAAAAGTTCGGTAGCATATTTCATGCTTAAATTGTATAATTCAATCATACGAAAAGATTATTTTCCACAAATATAAATTATAATTCTACACCTATAAAATTAATGTTCAGATAAAAAGTTTATTTCGTATTTTTATCCCATCAAAAATCAAATACTACTTTAATTACTACGAATTCTAATTACGTATTTAATTAATTAATAATAACCAATACTTTTGAGTCAAATTAAACTCATAAATACTAAGATTATGCTATCAAAAACTAAAAGTCTATTAAAAATTTCGTTATTAATTGCATTTACATTAATCACAACAATCTCTTGTAAAAAGGATAAAACCTCTAGCACAGATAATATATTCAAATTTAAAGATTATATATATTATACAACTTCAGGACGTGTTTCTGTAGCCGAACCTATAAAAATTGCTTTGGCAAAAGATGTTGCTACTTGGGAAGCAAATCAAGAAATAACCGATAATATTTTTAGTATTTCGCCTTCCGTTAACGGAAAATTATCTGCATTAAACAAACGAACTTTAATTTTTCAACCAGACGAAAATTTAAAACCAAATACCGAATATACGGTAACCATTAAGTTGAAAAAAATATTTAATGTAGAAGGAGATTTTAAAAAATACCAATTTGCTTTTAAAACAATCGATCAGAATTTTAATATCACCACCAAAAATTTACAATCATATTCTAAAGAGTACCAATATTTAGAAGGTAATGTACAATTGGCAGATGTTATTAAAGTTGATGAGGTTAAACAATTAATAAGTGCCTCGCAAAAAGGAAAAAAATTAAGTATAAAATGGGAAGGCAATATTGAGTCTGCAACTAGTTTTTATTTTAAAATTGATAGTATTAAAAGATTTGAAGACGATTCAAAAATTGATATAAAATGGAACGGAAATAAATTTAATATCGATTCTAAAGGCGAAAACACCTTTAATATTTTCGGAAAAAATAATTTTTCGGTAGTAAGAGTTAATGTAGAGCATTCACCTGAATTACATTTACAAGTAAATTTTTCAGATGCCTTAAAAAAACAGCAAAATTTTAGTGGTTTGGTAACTGTAAAGAATGCAGGGAAATTGCGTTTTGTGGTTGACGGAAACTTGTTAAAAATTTACCCAAGTAAAAGAATTGTTGGTAACGTAAATGTCGAAATTTTTAAAGGAATAAAAAGTACAGATAATTACAAACTTAAAAATGCTTATAACCAAATGGTTGCTTTTGAGCAATTAAAACCTGAGGTTAGATTAGTTAGTAACGGTACAATTTTGCCTTCATCAGATAATTTAAGGTTGAATTTTGAAGCTGTAAATTTAAAAGCAGTTGATGTTAGAGTAATTAAAATTTACGAAGATAATGTCTTACAGTTTCTTCAAAATAATAATTTAGATAGTGATAATAAGTATGAAATTAGACGTGTTGGAAGACGAATTGCGAAGAAAACTATTAGTTTAATTAAAAACGAAATTAATAATAATGGTAAATTTAAAACCTATTCGGTTGATTTATCTAAATTAATAAAAACCGAACCTGGCGCAATTTACAGAGTAGAATTCAGTATTAAAAAACAATATGCATTATATACTTGCGATGGTTCAGAAATCGATAATGATGATGACGAAGACGAATATTATGAAGAAGATTATTATTATGATGAAACTCAAAATTATACTGTCGAAGAAGCAGCAGCGTTAGATGAAAGAGAAGAACAATATTGGGACAATCTAATTTACAACTACCGTAATAGTAGTTATTATAATTGGCGAGATAGAAAAACCCCTTGTAAAGAAGCGTATTATAATAGCGATCAACGTGTGGTTGCACAAAATGTGATTGCTTCTAATTTAGGTGTAATTGTCAAAAAAGGAACGAACAAAAATTACTACTTTGCAGTAACCGACATTTTAAGCACCAAACCAGTTTCAGGCGCAAAAATTAGTTTGTATAATTTTCAGCAAAAAGAAATTTTAAGTACTTCTACGGATAGTGATGGTTTTGCAACAATCAATGAAAATAAGAATGCATATTTTGCTATCGTTTCAAACGGAAATAATTATTCATATCTAAAACTAGATGATGGTCATTCACTTTCGTTAAGTAAATTTAACGTTTCTGGTAAACGTTTAGAAAAAGGATTACTTGGTTATATTTATGGTGAACGTGGCGTTTGGCGACCAGGCGACACATTACATCTTAACTTTATTTTAAATGATAAAGCGAATAAATTACCAAAAAATCATCCAGTAAAAATGGAAGTTACCGATGCTAAACAGAAATTGATTTACAAACAAATTGCGACTTCTGGTAGTAATGGTTTTTACAAATTTGATGTGCCAACTTCAGCTATTTCGCCAACAGGAAATTGGAATGCAACCGTTAGCGTTGGTGGCGCAACTTTTAACAAACAATTAAAAGTGGAAACTATTAAACCAAACCGTTTAAAAATAAAAATTGACTTTACGGATGACGTTCTTCACGCTAAAAAACCAATGAAAGGCGATTTAGCAGTAAAATGGTTACATGGCGCACCAGCAAGAAATTTAAAAGCAGATGTAAAAGTAAAATTTTCTAATACATATACTGGTTTTAAAGATTATCCGAAGTATCAATTTAGAGATCCAACACGTGAATTTAATGGCGAAGAAATGACCGTTTTTGATGGTGTTTTAGATAATGACGGAAATGCCAATATCTCTAAAAATGTAGATTTTAAAAATAAAGCGCCAGGTATGTTACGTGCATCTTTCTTTACACGTGCATTCGAAAAAGGAGGCGATTATTCAATGGATGTTTTTTCAAAAAATTACGCACCATATATTTCGTTTGTTGGTTTAAAATCACCAAAATCTCGTTCTTACGGTTCGTTTTATACAAACGAAGATGTAACTTTTGATGTTGTTACTGTTGATGATAGAGGTAATCCGATAAAAAGAAAAGGTTTAGAAGTAAGAGTTTACGAAATTAAATGGCGTTGGTGGTGGAATTCGTCTTACGATGATTTGGCTAGTTATGTAAGTAATTCATATCATAAAACTTACAAATCCTTCAAAATTAATACCGATAGTAATGGTAAAGCATCTTTTAAAGTTAGAGTAGATGAAAAAGACGATTATTATGGCGGACGCTATTTAATTAGAGTTTATGATCCAAAATCTGGTCACGCAACTGGTAGAACTGCTTATTTTTATAGAGATTGGTGGAAACGTCAAAATAATGATGATCCTGAAGCAGCAAAAATGTTGGTTTTTTCATCGGATAAAGATAAATACAATGTTGGTGAAACGGCAAGAATCACTTTTCCAAGTGGTACCGAAGGCAGAGCATTAATTAGTATTGAAAATGGGAGCGAAGTACTAAGTAGAAAATGGGTAAAAACTATTAAAGGCGAAACAGTGGTTGATATACCAATCAATAAAAATATGGCGCCAAATGTATTTGTAAACATCTCTTTATTACAACCGCATGCTAAAGTAGAGAACGATTTACCTTTACGTTTATACGGAATTATTCCGTTACTAGTTGAAGATCCGAACACTAGAATTCAACCTGTTATAGATATGCCAAATTCGTTAAAACCAGAAGAAAATTTTACCATAAAAGTAAAAGAGAAAAACGGTAAACGAATGACCTATACTATTGCAGTTGTTGATGAAGGTTTGTTAGATATTACACGTTTTAAAACACCAAATGCGTGGCAAGAATTTTATAAAAGACAGGCATTAGGTGTAAAAACTTGGGATTTATTCGATGATATTATCGGTGCATATTCTGGTGCAATAGAACAGGTTTATGCAATTGGTGGTGATGGCGAAGCAAACGGTAAAAAAGCAAAAAAAGCAAATAGATTTAAACCTGTGGTAATGACTTTAGGACCATTTACTATCGGAAAAAATGCTAGTAAAAAGCACGTTATTAAAATGCCAAAATATATTGGTTCGGTTAGAACAATGGTAATTGCTGGTGATAATACTTCGCCTGCTTATGGTTCTGCAGAAAAAGCAACATCAGTTAAAAAACCTTTAATGGTCTTAGCGAGTTTGCCTAGAAAATTAAGTCCTGGCGAAAAAGTAACGCTACCTGTTGCTGTTTTTGCAATGGAAAAAAAGATTAAAAATGCGACTATTTCTTTAAAATTATCTAAAGGAATTAAAATCATTGGTAAACGAACACAGCACTTAAGTTTCGATAAGCCAGATGAAAAAATGGTGTATTTTGATTTAGATGTTTCCGAAGCAAAAGGCATCGGTAAAATTGAAGTTATTGCTCAAGGAAATGGCGAAAAATCTTCTTATGAAGTTGAGATTGATGTTATTAATCCAAATCCGATAACTAATAAAGTACATGATATAGTTTTAGAACCTAATTCGACTAAAACAATCGACTTTGCAACTTTTGGTATTAAAGGAAGTAATAGTGCAGAAATAGAATTTTCTTCGTTGCCACCAATGAATTTTTCGCAAAGATTGCAGTATTTAATTCAGTATCCGCATGGTTGTGTAGAACAAACTACTTCTAGTGTTTTCCCGCAATTATATTTAGCAGATATTTTTGATTTGCCAGCGCAAACCAAACAGCAAATGGAAGAAAATATTAAAAACGGAATTAAACGTTTGGGCAATTTTCAAACTACTTCTGGTGGTTTAAGTTATTGGATTGGCGGTTCATCAGCAAACGATTGGGGAAGTTCTTATGCAGGTCATTTTATGTTAGAAGCACAGAAAAAAGGGTATAATTTACCATTAACTTATATGAGTAATTGGTTAAAATATCAAAAACGTGCTGCAAAAGATTGGCGTTCAGATTCGCATAGATGGAATACCACTTTATCGCAAGCATATCGTTTATATACTTTAGCATTGGCAAATCATGCCGATTTATCGTCAATGAATAGATTGCGAGAACAAGATTTAAGTAACGATGCAAAATGGCGTTTGGCTGCTGCTTATGCTTTAGCAGGACAAAAAGAAGTTGCAATACGTTTAGCAAATACGGCAAATGTAGATTTTAAACCTTATAAATACGATTATTACAGTTACGGTTCAACCGATAGAAATAGAGCAATGGCTTTAGAAACCATGTTGTTAACTAAAAAAGCGTCTAAAGAAACGTTAGATTTAGCAAAACTAATCGCAAAACGTTTGTCTGGTAAAAATTGGATGAGCACACAATCCACAGCATATAGTTTGTATGCAATGGCTAAAATGGTTTCGGTTAATGGCGGAAAAGGTATTGTATTGAACTATAATTCCAATAATATTGGAAAACAAAATATAAGTACAAACAAAGCAATTGCACAACGCACATTGAAAATAAATTATGGTTCTAATTCCGTTTCTATGACAAATACGAATAATAATACGGTTTTTGTACGTGTGTTAAATTCGGGTATTTTGCCTTTAGGTCAAGAAATTTCAGAACGTAGAGGTTTAAATGTTTCGGTTACCTATAAAGATGAAGAAGGAAATTCCATAAACGTTTCTAAATTAAAACAAGGTACCGATTTTATGGCATCTGTAACTATTGAAAACGCAAATGGCGAATATGTAAATGATATTGCGCTAACTGAAATTTTCCCTTCAGGTTGGGAAATTGTAAATACGCGTTTTACGGATTATGGTAATGTAAAGTCGAGTAGTGCTGATTTTACCGATATTAAAGATGATCGTGTAAATTTCTATTTTGATTTAGGTAGTAGAAAAAGCAAAACGTTTAATGTGTTGTTAAATGCATCGTATCTTGGTAAATACTATTTATATGGCTTACAAGCCGAAGCAATGTATGATAATGATTACTTTACTAGAACTAAAGGGCAATGGATTGAGGTTGTGAAGTAGACTTTGGTTTTTAGTCTTTGGTCTTTAGTCAGGGTTTCACTTTGAGTGAAGCCCAGACTTTAAAATGTTATTCATACGATGACTTTGAGTCATCGTATGAATTAAAGGAATTAATATGTGCTATTTTGTTAATAAACATTTGATATTTTTTTTATAAAATAATATATATGATATCAAACTGATTTTTTTAACCTCAAAAAAAAATAGTTCTACTAAAAAACTAAACCCCATTTATTGGGAAAAAGATTTGTTTAGTAATGACATAGAAGCATACAAAAAGTTATCTGATATTTTTAGAACTGTTTTTCAACATTTGGGTGAGAACATACTAATTGCTGATCCTTATTTTATAGGGTTAATTAAATTAACAGAAACAAACGAATATAAATTAAGCAGATGTCAGTTATCTCTTATTAATGCTATTACTCATTTTTCTCTTGAATCTAAAGCAAATAATTTTACAATTCTTGGTTGTAATTCAAGAGCAAATAGTATATCTGATGGTATTGAGGATGATAACACTTCAAAAGCAGAACGCAGATTTGAGAACTACAATAAGTTCTTTAATAATTATATTTCACAAAATGAATTAAAAAATTATTTCCCATCAATTACTTTCAAAAATTCAAAAAAATCATTCCATAATCGTTATTTATTTTCAGTCACGAATGATGATGGTATTGAAAAATTAGATAAGTGTATTATATTCACTAACAGTTTTGGAAACATAGAAGAATTAGATATTGTTCCTTGCACAGATGAAGAACAAATAAACCTAATTACTTCAAGGTTTTTATCTTTAAGTAACAATTCAACAACAGAAGCAGAACTTAAATGAAAGACACATTCCTTAAAATATTAAAGACATCATCTGAAATTGATTGGTTTATTACACGTAAACTATCAAAAGAAGAATTTAATGATATTTCATTTTCTTTTGTTGATGGTGAAGAGCGGTATGATAATCCTTTTAAAACTAATTTAGGATATATTTCATTTAATAAAGAAACGTTTTTAAAGGAATATCAAAAAACTATTACAGAACTAATTAATGAATTAAAAAGCAATGATTTTGCGTTAGCAAATATTTACATACTTATAACTCGTACTTCATTTAAAAGAGAAGACGATAATGTTCTTGAAAACACATTTAAAAAAGAAATAGGTAAAAAACACACCAAAAATATTTATGAACTACTTGCTAAATCACTAAATGAAAACTATTATTCGCAATTACCAAAAAAAACAGATAATTACGAATCAATAAATAATTGGTTAGAAATTTTTAATAATACTGCCTATTTACACGACACTTCAAATACTCTATTTTCTATATTGCTATTAGCAGATATAAGTAGTTTTCAAAAAATAGAATATGAAAAAATAAAAATATTTAATCCACTAATAAGAGGTCGCCTTATTTCTTGGTACGGTACAAGCGTTGAATTTGATAAAGATAAATTATTAAAATTAATCAGTGTCAACTTAAAAGAAGCAAGTTTTTTTGCAGCATTATTGATTGAGAATGATGGTTTCCCTAAATGGGCAAATGATACATCTTTAAAAGTATTTGTCATAAAATATTGGGATACTATTGGTAAAGATTTGTTCTTGCACATATTCGGAATCAGTTACAGAAATAAGAATAAAGACTTTTCAAAATTAAAGACAATAATACATTCAATACTTTTTGAAAAAATCAAAACAAAAAATGATTTTAATGAAAATTGGTTTAATTCACTTGATTTCCCAAATGACTTTATTGCATTATTTAATTGGATACACGATAATAAAAAAACTCTTGAAAAAATAGATAACAGTAATCATAAACTCATAGCAAATTCACTAATGAGTTCACTTAATTGTATTGCTGATAACTTTAATGAATATATTTCATCAGAAAATAATTATTTCCCATTTAAATCATTTCAATTGAATGAAGTAAAATATCAAACTTCACTATCATATATTTTGTTATTCATTACAACTTTAGATGACATTGATTTTAAAATAATAAAAAAGAAATTCAATAGTTTAGCATTCAAAATAAGACCACAGTACTATGGGAATTACAGAAGTAAATATTTAGCAAGGAATTTTACTGAAATTCTTTTATTAATAGTTTTATCAGCGATTAACATCAGTAATATATCAGACCCAATCATTAAAAACATCAAAAATTTATTATCAATTTTAAATAAAACAATACTTATTTCGTACATTCATTTAACAGAAAGAGAAGAGGAAATATGGAATAAAGAAACCGAAAAAAGTAGTTTTCAATATAAAATAGGTGAATATTTAATAAACGATTATTTGAAAAAAATAAAGAATAATGAAAACAATGTAAAAGAGTGTTTCAAAGATTTATTTGAACTGTTTGATAATGTAAAAGTAGCCGAATGGCTATATGAACGATAAAACACTGCTGGCAACAAAGTATATAAATTATTGGGCAATAAGTAATTAATTCAAAGTTCGTGCATAAAACAAAGTGAGTAATAAACCAAAAATGTAGTGCTTTTAAATGCTTTTAAATGTCCAATGCTTCTTACACAAACCGACAAACGCAATTACAAAATATGGTTAATTATGCTCACATAACAAACTATCATTCTTTCAAAGAAAATTGCATCAAACAATAGTTTTACCCAAATACATCAATACATTATCTTTAGAAACTTCTTCTTCAATATTATAAGAGTCAATAATATAAATGCCCGATTTATTATCTTTAATAAAAATCGGAATTGCTTTTTCCTCTGCATTAATTTTAGTGATGATTTCTAAATAATGCTCTTTAGATTCAATTGTAATTTCGTTTACTTTTGGGTAATCACGTATTACTTCGTTTAAATTAAAGAAATCATCGGTTGCAGAAAACAAACCAATGGTTGGGTCGTTAGATTTGTTTCGCATTTCTTCTTTACTAATTAATCTGTGTGCGCCATTTTCGCCAAAAAACGAACTTAATTTAGTGATGGCATAATCGTTTACAGCATCGCTACCTGTTAATGCCATTAAATGCCCAATGTCATTTAACTCAATATTCTCGGTTAATTCTTCGGAATAAATATCACAAACAAGTGCATCTAAATTCATTTTTTTTGCGTCTTCAATACTTTTAGGGTTGCTATCTATCATCACAACGCGTCTACCATTTTGTTGTAGATAATTTGCAATTAATCGTGCTGGTTCGTTTGCGCCAACAATTAACAAGCCTTCCGATTTTTCTAATAAAACTTTTGCAATTCTCGCAAATAATTTTGCGGTTGTAGCATTTAACATTACGGTACCCATTACAATCATAAAAACTAGTGGTGTAATGTATTCTGCACCTTCAATATGCATAGATTCTAATTTTAAACCGAATAAAGATGCGATTCCTGCGGCTACGATTCCGCGTGGTCCAACCCAAGAAATAAATAATTTTTCGTTTAATTTTAAGCCAGATTTATGGGTACTCAAAAATACACCTAAAGGCCTTACTATTAACACAACAATTCCGAAAAGGAGCAACGACTGCCAATTATAAATAAGTGCTAAGTCCGACATATTAATATTTGCAGAAAGCAAAATAAATAACATAGAAATAAGTAAAATACTTATCGCTTCTTTAAAATATAGAACATCTTTTAATTCTTTAATATTTTTATTTCCTAAAACCATTCCCATAATTACTACTGCTAAAAGGCCGCTTTCATGTGCAAATAAATCAGATAAAACAAAAACGCCTAAAACAAGTGCCAAAGCGGAAACATTAATTAAATACTGTGGGATCCATTTTCGTTTCAAAGCAGTTGCAAAGGCATAAGCAGAAGTAAAACCAATAGAAAAACCGATAACTATAATTTTACCAAATTCGATTAATGCCTCTTGTGTGTAACTTTCGCTGCCATGCGAACCAACACTTATGAATTCAAATACCAAAACTGCTGCTAATGCACCAATGGGATCTATTAAAATTCCTTCCCATTTTAAAATGGAAGAGATATCTTTTTTAACCGCTAAATTTCTTAAAATAGGCGAAATTACTGTTGGACCTGTAACAATAATAAGTGCCGAAAATAATAAGGAAAGTGACCAACTTAAACCAATAACATAATGTGCTGCAACTCCAGCAACTACAAATGTTACAAAAGAACCTAGAGTGATTAATTTATAAATTACAGAACCTACATTTTTAATTTCGTTTTTCTTTAAGGTCATTCCGCCTTCAAATAGAATCAATGCAATCGATAAAGAAACAAAGTTAAATAGGCGCTTATTGGGGAACAAACCTGTTTCGCCATTCCAGATTGGTTCAATCCATTTATGACCATCTTCGTTTATTAATGTAGAAATTGGTCCAACAAATAAACCTATTAATATTAATGGTAATATTGCTGGGATTTTTAATTTCCACGCCAACCATTGTGCGATAATTCCTAAAATTATAATTCCTGCGAGTTCTAGCATTTTTTTGTTTTTTTTTATAAAAACCGAATTGGCAACAAATTTAAACTAATTTTTGAATAGTAAATAATCAAAAAGGTAGTTTTACAAAATAACCAAACAATTAAAAAAATGAAAACTATCTGCTAATGTTTATCATTAAAAAGAACATAAATAGACTAAACAGTATGTAAAGACGTTTTGCAAAACGTCTTTGCAATTGTTTTTTTAACCTTGTAATCTATACAAATACATATTAACCACATTTTGTAATCCTAAATATAAAGATTCCGAAATTAACGCATGACCAATAGAAACCTCTAATAAATTAGGAATGCTTTTAGCAAAAAATTCAATATTTTCTAAATCTAAATCGTGCCCAGCATTTATACCTAAACCTAAATTAGTTGCTAAATTTGCTGCTTTAATATATGGTTCTATAGCGTTTTTGTTTCCTTTTTTATATTCACTTGCAAATTCTTCGGTATAGAGTTCTATTCTATCTGCTCCTGTTTTTGCAGCGTATTCAATTAAATTTAAATCATAATCCATAAATATAGAAGTACGAATATTATTTCGTTTAAATTCGGTAATTACTTCCGTTAAAAACGATGAATTCTCTTTGGTGTTCCAACCTGCATTAGAAGTTAATTGAGACACACTATCTGGCACTAAAGTCACTTGTGTAGGTTTGTTTTGCAACACTAAATCTACGAATTTTGGTATTGGGTTACCTTCAATATTAAACTCCGTAGTTATGATTGGTTTTAAATCAAACGCATCTTGATATCTAATATGTCTTTCGTCTGGTCTTGGATGAATTGTAATTCCGTTAGCGCCAAACTCCTGAATATCAATAGCTACTTGTACTAAATTAGGTGTGTCGCCACCTCTAGAATTTCTTAAAGTTGCAATTTTATTAATATTTACACTTAATTTAGTTGCTGAGTTTTGATTTTTAGACATTTTTAAATAGATATAATTTATGCAAAATTACTACTTTGTTAGGATTTTTTACTTATTTTGCATGTAATTATGCAAACTATAGATTACATATCGAAAGACGTAAAAGCATTACAACTATCAGATACAGTAGATAGTGCAAAATTGCTATTTAATGAACTTATTTTTACACACTTACCTATTGTTGAGAATGGTATTTTTGTAGGATTAATTTCAGAAAGCGATTTACCTACTTCAGAAAATGACACTAAGAAACTAACAGATTTTCAATATCTTTTTCAACATTTTTCTACTTCCGCTAACGCAAATTGGTTTGATTTATTGAAAGATTTTGCTTCTAATGATGCGAATATTATTCCGGTAATAACCGAAGATAGAAAATATTTAGGCTATTTTGAATTAATAGACATTCTTCATTTCTTTAATAATACACCATTCTTAAAAGATGATGGCACCATATTAATTGTCTCCAAAAACAAAAATGATTATTCTTTAAGTGAAGTTGCTCAAATAATTGAACGCAATAGCGCTAGACTATTTGGCGCTTTTATTTCTAAATCCGAAGGGCAACATATTGAGATTACCATTAAATTAAACACCCAAAATATTAATGAAATTATTCAAACTTTTAGAAGGTATGAATATACTATTGTTACAGAAATTAAAGAAGATCATTATTTAAACGATCTAAAAGAACGTTCTGAATATTTACAAAAATATTTAAATATTTAATTTATGAAAATAGGTATTTATGGCCAACGGTTTCGAAAAAAATCTTTAATTTACATTGAAGAGTTATTAAGTGCACTACAAAATCACTCTATTGAGGTTAGTATTGAAACCGAATTTTATAAAAAAATAAAGCAACATATTGATATTAAAAACGATTATGGAACTTTTTCTAATCATAAAGATTTAAACAAAACTTATGATATGATGCTTTCGGTTGGTGGCGATGGCACTTTTTTAAGAGCAATAACTTATGTGAGAAATTCAAACATTCCTATTTTAGGAATTAATGTTGGTCGATTAGGTTTTTTAGCTAATGTCAAAAAAGAAAATATTAAAGAAGCGATTAAGGCAATTGTTAATAAGGAGTATCAAATTAAAAAACGCTCCTTATTAAAAGTAATTACCAATCCAGAAATGGAAGAACTAAATGATATAAATATTGCTTTAAACGAAGTTACCATTGTAAGAAAAGATACTACCGCAATGATTACTTTAAAAACGTATTTAGATAATGAATACTTAGCGACTTATTGGGCAGATGGTTTAATTTTCTCTACACCAACAGGTTCTACAGGTTATTCGTTAAGTTGTGGCGGACCAGTAATTACACCTTCGTCCAAAAATTTAGTAATTACACCAATTGCACCACATAATTTAAATGTAAGACCTTTAATTATAAATGATAATACCAATATTAAAGTAAATTTAGTTGGTAGAGAAAAGCAAGCATTAATATCTTTAGATTCAAGGATAATTACCATACCAAAAGACACAGAAGTAGAAATAAAAAAAGCTTCTTATTCTATAAAAACAGTCTTATTAAATAACCAATCTTTCTTAAAAACATTACGAGAAAAGTTACTTTGGGGCGAAGATGTTAGAAATATTTAGCAATATTTTAATTATTAACCGTTTATAAAAGTAAGCCGTTAATTTTTATCACTTATACGGTAAAAAACTACTTATAATTATTATCTTTGCAAACAATTTTTTTACAAATGAAGAAGCACATTTTAGTTTTATCGTTTTTATTTATTTCAACTTATTCATTTTCGCAAATAAGTGAATTAGGAATTTCCTTAGCAGGAAGTAACTATATTGGCGATGTTGGTAGTACACAATATATAAATCCTAATGATTTAGCAGTTGGTTTAGTTTATAAATGGAACTACAATACTAGAGTAGTTTATAGATTAGATGCTAGTTATATTAGAATTTCCGCAGACAATGCAAACGCAAAAAGTCAAGAAAGAAAAGATTTTCCGTTTAGTTTTAAAAATTCTGTCACAGAACTTGCCGTTGGTATAGAATATAATTATTACGATTATTCGATGACAAAAGAAGGTTGGTCATCCACACCATATTTAATATTGCAATTAGCAATAAATACCTACAATGTTGTGGATAAACAAACAGGTATTCAAACCTCTACATCTACTGCAACTTTCAATACTACTAATAAAGTTGGTTTTACAATTCCTTTTGGTATTGGTTATAAAACAAAGATTGGTAATAATATTGGTATTGGGTTTGAAACTAAAGTCCGATATACTTTTGCAGATGATTTAGATTATAATAATCCTGAATTCGAAGTTTTATCATTCGGCAATCCAAATAGCGATGATTGGTATGTTACCACAGGTATTACTATAGTCTTCGGTTTTGGAAGAAAAGGATGTTATAGTGGTGAATACTAATATATTGCAAGAAAAATCACTCTTAAATAAAGAAAAGTTACCGCAACACATTGCTATTATTATGGATGGTAATGGTCGCTGGGCAAAACAAAAAGGTAAACTTAGAGTTTTTGGTCATAAAAAGGGTGTTAAAGCAGTTAGAGATACCATTGAAGGTGCTGCGGAAATTGGTATTAAAGTACTAACTTTATATGCTTTTTCTACAGAAAACTGGAACAGACCAAAAAAAGAAATAGATATTTTAATGCATCTATTAGTCTCTTCACTTAAAAAGGAATTACCTCTTTTACAAAAAAACAATATTCAGTTACAGGCAATTGGTAATTTATCTCAATTACCAAAAAAAGCACAAAAAGAATTAAATGAAGTTATTGATAAAACAAAAAATAACACACATTTAATTTTAAATCTAGCAATTAGTTATTCTGCTAAAGAAGAAATTGTTAATGCTTTCAAAAATATTTCTAAAAAAATTGTTAATAATGAACTTTCCATCGAAGATATTAATGAAAATGTTATAAATAACCATTTATATACACGTAATTTGCCGAATGTTGACTTAGTAATAAGAACCAGTGGAGAAAAGAGAATTAGCAATTTTTTATTATGGCAAATTGCTTATGCTGAATTATATTTTATAGATTTATTTTGGCCAGATTTTAGAAAAAAAGATTTAGAAAATGCCATTATAGACTATCAACAAAGAGAAAGAAGATTTGGTAAAACCAGTGATCAATTATAAAATGAAGAATAGATTTAATACGTATATATATTTAGTTTGTATCCTTTTTAGTTTTGCAATACAAGCGCAAAAAACAGAAACTCCCATAGATTCTACCATTACTGCTCAAGGCGAATTAATTAACCTTAAAAAAGCAAAAAAATATATTTTAGGTGGTATTACCGTTAAAGGAAATAATAAATTTAGCGAACAATCTATCAAAGCATTTGCTGGTTTAAATGAAGGTAGAGAAATTAAAATACCTGGTGATAAATTATCTAGCGCTATTAAAAAATTATGGGAATCTAAATTATTTAATAATGTAGATGTTTATGCTGTAAAAATTGATAGTAGTAATAATATCTATTTAGAATTTGAAGTCGAAGAACTTTCAAAAATAAATAAGGTAACTATTACTGGTCTAAAGAAAAGAAGAATTAGTGATTTAGAAAAAGAGATTGAATTCAAAAAAGGCGCAATGCTTACAGAAAATCTTGTTACTACCACTAAAAATTATATTAAAAAGAAATATACAGATAAAGGATTTCTAAGTACTAAAGTAAGTATCGATTATAAAAAAGATTCTACACAACAAACCTACAAAGCTTTAATTGCTATTGATAAAGGAGAAAAAGTAAAAATTAAAAACCTTCGTTTTCACGGAAATAATGCTTTTACTGATAAAAAAGTAGCAAAACAATTAAAGAAAACAAAACAAAAAAATTTCTTCCACATATTTAAAGCATCTAAATATAGAGAAATAGAATACAACGAAGATTTAGAGCGTTTAGTAAGTAAATATAGAGAAAAAGGGTATCGTGATGCTCAAGTATTAAGTGATTCAATCTCTTGGAATGATGACAATACTATAAATCTTGATATTACTGTTAATGAAGGTAACAAATACCGTTTTGGTGATGTTTCCTTTATTGGAAATACTGTTTATTCTGACGAAAAATTAGCAGAATTTTTAGGGATATTTAAAGGCGATACTTATAATGGTAAATTATTAAACGAGAGAGTAAATGGTGATGGAAGTCCAGAATCACAAGATATATCTAGTACCTATTTAAATAATGGTTACATGTTTTCTAATGTAACATCTGTCGAAACTGCTGTAGTAAACGATAGTATAAATATTGAAATTAGAATTCACGAAGATGAACCTGCTTATGTAAAAAGAGTAAATGTTATTGGTAACGATAAAACAAACGATCACGTTGTTTATAGAGCGCTTAGAACAAGACCTGGCGATTTATTTAGCAAACAAAGTATTATTAGATCTATTAGAGAGATAAGTCAATTAGGTTTCTTTGATCCTGAAGCAGTTGTGCCAGATGTTAAACCAAATTACCAAGATAAAACAGTTGACATAGATTATAGTGTTGCCGAAAGAGGTTCTAGTCAAATAGAATTACAAGGTGGTTTTGGTGGCGGTACTTTTATTGGTACTTTAGGTTTATCCTTTAGTAACTTTTCGGTAAGAAATTTATTCAATAAAAAAGCATATAGACCTGTACCAATGGGTGACGGACAAAATGTAGCGTTGCGTTTACAAGCAAGTAGGTTTTCCAGCACCTATAGTTTATCTTTTTCAGAACCATGGTTAGGCGGAAAAAAACCTAGATCTTTGTCTTTTTCTATATATAATTCAAAACAATATAGATATGATTTTAATACTAGAGATGTTGATAAAAATCAAAAACTAGACATTATAGGTGTTACTTTAGGTGTTGGACAACAATTACAATGGCCAGATGATTTCTTTTCATTATCTACGTCTATAAGTTATCAGAGATTTAATCTTAAAAATTATCAATTAGCGGCTTTAAGTGAAGTTGGTGATGTATTTAATAATGGTATATCCAATAACTTAGCACTTTCTGTTAGTCTTAGTCGAAATTCCGCAGGACCAAGTAGAATTTTTCCAGTTAGTGGTTCACAATTCACTATTGGCGCAAAAATAACGCCTCCATTTTCTTCATTTCAAAATAAAGATTACGACAATATTAGTGTGGAAGAAAAATTTGAATGGTTAGAATTTTATAAATTAACGTATTCTGGTACATGGTATAATTCTGTTTATAAAAAATTAGTTTTAAAATCTGATTTTAATTTTGGTTTCTTGGGTGCTTATAATAATGAATTAGGAGTTTCGCCCTTTCAACGATTTTATGTTGGTGGCGACGGTCTTGGTGCTGGACAGTTTGATGGTAGACAAACTGTTGCCTTAAGAGGTTATCCAAATGCTAGTTTAACGTCAAATACTGGTGGAACTGTCTTCAATAAATTCTCAATGGAATTAAGATACCCAATAACATTAAAACCTAGCGCTTCTATTTACGTATTAGGTTTCTTAGAAGGTGGAAATTCATACGATGATATAAATAAATTTGATCCATTTGAATTAAAAAGGTCTGCTGGTGCTGGTATTAGAATATTTATGCCTGCATTTGGTGTCTTAGGTATTGACTTTGCGCATGGTTTTGATAATATACCAGGAGCATCGGTTAAATCAGGTTGGCAAACACATTTTATTATAAATCAACAATTCTAATTGTTTTAAAAGCAATAATTTAATATATTTGTAGTTATTCTATTTAGTTTGGCACGATTTTTACAATTAACCTTATACAAATTTATGATGAAGAAAATATTAATACTTTTAACAATTACATTTGTAATTAATTCTTTTGCGCAAAAACCTCAAAAAATAGGTTATATAGATATGGAATACATTTTAGAAAATGTTCCAGAATATAATAATGCGCAAACTAAATTAGATGCAAAAATTTCTAAATGGACTAGCAACTTAGATAAAATGAAAAGTGCTATTGAAACAATGAGATTAGATTTAAGTAATGAAAAAGCATTACTAACTACAGATTTAATTCAAGAAAGACAAGAAGATATAGACTTAAAACAATTAGATCTAAAACAAGCACAAAATAATTATTTTGGTCCAACTGGCGAACTATTTTTATTAAGAAAGCAAATAGTAAAACCTGTACAAGATCAAATATATAATGCGTTACAAGAAATAGGTAAGAATAAAAAGTATGACATGATTTTAGACAAATCGGATGAATTGATTATGCTGTATACTAATAGTAAATTTGATGTAAGCGAATTGGTTTTAAATAGTATTGTAAAAGATCGTAGAAAGAAAGATAATGTTAAGAAAAAATCGGATCGAGTTGAAGCAAACGAAAAAAAGAAAGAAGTTTTAAAAGAAAAAATAGATGCGCGTTTAAGTAAACGTGAACAAATGCAAAAAAAAGCAGCCGATTTACGTGCAAAAAGAATTGCTTTAAAAGATTCTATCCGTAATGCCAGAAATGTTGCTCGAGCAAAAAAATTAGAAGAGATTAAAAATCGTAAAAACGGTATCACAAAAAATAAAGAAACTAAGTTACCTACAAAATCAGAAGTTAAAACAGATACAAAAAAGGAAACGGATGCTGTTATTTTAAAAAGCGAAAGCAAAGAGGAAGAAGTTAAAAAAGAAACAGAAATAACTGAAGAGAAAAAAGTAACAAAAACTAAAGAACAATTAAGAGAAGAAAAACGTAAAGCATTACAAGATAGAATTCTTAAACAAAAAGCAAAACGTGATTCCTTAAAACAAATTGCTGCTGATAAACGTGCTGCAAAATTAGCAGAAATTAAAGCACGAAAAGAAAAATTAAAAAAACAATAACAATTAAATAAATTACAAATGAAACATTTTAAAACTTACTTATTAATAATAACATTAATTACTGCACTTTTTACAAGTCAAGCACAAATGGCACACATAAATAGTGAAATGTTAGTGCAAGCAATGCCAGAAACTATTGCTATGAGTGAAGAACTAAAAAGAATAGGGCAAGATTATGACACAGATTATAAATCGCAAGCAACAGAATTACAAGTAAAAGCTCAAAAATATCAAGAAGAAGCTCAAGGTAAAACAAAAGAAATTAACGAACGAAGAATTCAAGAAATTGAAGAATTAAAACAAAAATTACAATTGTATTTACGTTCTGCTCAAGAAGAACTTCAAAAAAAGGAATATCAATTATTAAGACCAATAATTGATAAGGCAAAAAAAGCAATTGAAGATGTTGCTGCTGAAAAAAGTATTAAATACGTTTTCGATTCTTCTCCTGGAAAAGGGTTAATCGTTATGGAAGGTGAAGATTTAATGAGTGCTGTAAAAGCAAAATTAGGTCTTTAATAAGAACTATTCTTACTAATAACAAACTAAAAGTCTAGATTAATTTCTAGATTTTTTTTGCATTATATAAAATATTATTTTGAATATTAAATTGATTTTATTTGTAGTCTAATTTTCCGATTTATGAAAAGCACTTATATTATTGTATTAGGTTTAATTATATTAAATTTTAGTTGTAAGACAACCGTAAATACAGATACTAATAACTCTGTAAATAATACGGTTCCAAAAAGAGAACATACTGTACAAGCATTATTGTGGCAACAGCAAAGTGCAGAATATAAAGCATTAACACATCAAGCATATAACTTAGCAAAAATGTATTTAGACAATGCTTTAGCAAATAAAAAAGAAAACTCAAAACCATTAGCAATCGTAACCGATATTGACGAAACTGTTCTAGATAATAGTCCGTATAATGCAAGAATGGTAAAATATGATGTAGATTATACTTCGTCAACTTGGAACGCTTGGGGAAAAGAAGCAAAAGCAAAAGCAGTTCCTGGCGCATTAGATTTTTTTAATTATGCCGACAGTAAAGGTGTTGCTGTTTACTATATTTCTAACAGAAAAATTATTCAATTAGAAGAAACTATCGCAAACTTAAAAACAAAAGGATTCCCTAAGGCAAATACAAACACTGTACTACTTAGAACTACAACAAACGGTAAAGAAATTAGAAGAAATGATGTTGAAAAAACACATGAAATTATCATGTTATTAGGTGATAATTTATCTGATTTTTCCGATTTATTCGATAACCAACCTACTAAAAAAAGAAATAATTTAGTTGAAGAACTTAAATCTAAATTCGGAAAAAAATTCATCGTTTTACCAAACCCAATGTATGGCGATTGGGAAACTAAAGGTATTTATGAAAGTAGTTATAAATGGTCTGGCAAACAAAAAGATTCTATTAGAAAATCAAAATTGCGATTACATTAAAATGATACGTTGACTTAAAGTCATCGTATCACTGGTCATATTTTACTCACACCGTGACTCAAAGTCACGGTGTGAGTTTTTTTAGGTTAAGATTTTAAAAAAGCAAAATCAACAAAATTTTGTGGCGTAATTATTTCAGTTTTTGCATCAGGATATAAATTAGTAAATGCTTTAGAAACTCGTAAGCGTTTATTTAAATTCCATTTCATCTCATAAGCAGCTAAGTTGTTATTTTCTAATTCTATATAATCTACTTCTTTTTGATTGTAATCTCGCCAAAAATAACTTTCTACATTACTATTTTTCCAAGCATTCATTTTTATTCGCTCGCTTATCATAAAATTCTCAAACAATTGTCCTTGGTCATTTCGGTTACCTAAATCGTTAAAGTTTCCGATAATTGCATTACGGATACCATTGTCCCAAAATAAAATTTTATTTTTTTTAGTTACTTCTCGCCTATGATTTGTTCGATAAGATTTTAACCGATAAACTACAAATGATTTTTCTAATAAATCAATATAACTTTCTACAGTTGCCGATTTTACTTTTAACTGATTTGCTAATTCATTTATAGAAACTTCTGAACACATTTGATATGCCAATAACTTTAATAATTTATCTAAAAGTTCTGGTTTACGTATGTCTTTCCAAATCAAAACATCTTTATATAAATATTGATCAGATAGATTTTTTAATAAGGTTTCTGCTAAAGTTCTTGTAGTGCAAATTTCTGGATAATTACCGTAAACTAAATGAAAAGGTAATTCTTGCTCTATCTCAAAAGGAGATTTTTTAGGATACATTTCTGCTAACGAAAAAGGGTATAAATGAAATAAAAATTGACGACCTGTCATCGGTTCAAAAATAGTGTCCGAAATTTCTAAAGCCGAAGAACCTGTGGCAATAAATTGCACATCTTTAAAATTATCGACCATTAGTTTTAATAATAAACCCACGTTTTCTATTCGTTGAATTTCATCTATTATCACTACTTTATAATCGCCAATAATATTTTTGATGTCATTTAACGTAGGATTTGTTAACCGTTCTCGAACATTATTTACATCTGCATTTAACCACAAATAGTCTAAACCGTAATTAAAGTTTTCTAGAAAAGTAGTTTTGCCAACTTGTCGAGCACCAATTATTATTAATGCTTTTCCTTTAAATAATAGTTCTTTGAATGATTTTTCTAAAATTCGATTAATTGTTTTCATAGTGTAAAAGTATGAAAATTAATTAAGTAATAGAAAAATTACCTGTTTTATTTCTATTATAATAGAAAAATTACTTGTTTTATTTCTATTTTAAAAAAATATTACTTAAGAACTTTGTCTAAGTTTAAAACTTTGACAAAGTTAATCTGTCGTTATATCTTATTCAATAACCACACGAACACCTTCGCTATGACTTGTAAATTCAGGTGCATACATAGATTGAATTGTAGTAATACCATTAGAGAAATCACCTTTATTATTTACTCTTAAATCGTATTCAAAAACATAAACGCCTTTTGGTAAAAAGTCTATGAAAAAGTTGGTTGATGCGTCTTTTGTACTTTCATAATACCCCAAACCGTCTTGCCATTTATATTTAGATATTACGTTTACAGGTTCAAATCCGCTTGCTCGCATATCTTTCATGTGGATGAATTCCATGTTTCTATCTACACGTAATTCTATCCGAACTCGTACCAAATCACCTAATTGTAATTTTGTTTTGTCTGTGATTTCAGTAAGTTTTTCGCCTCTATCTTCATTCGTTTTTAAGAATAATTTCTTCTTTAGTTTTAGTGGCGTTTCTGCAAAAGTAATTTTATCTAGATCTTCAAAATATTGCCAATACATTGCGCCCCAAGCGATGCCTTTATCTTCTTTTTTTATAGTTACTGTTGCCATTTCTGGAGTTATTTTACTAGTATTCCAACTTGTTTTGTAGTAACCTGTTCCTGCTTCAACTTTAGAATTTTCTAGTTCTAAAGGTTTTATGGTTTTATTGCCGATTGTAATATCTACAAATTCTGTGTTTTCTAACCAATCTGTTCCTTGTAAAAGTAAAGCGTAAACTGCTTCGGTTGTTGCTTTAGTAGTTTTCCAACGATTAGTTTGCTTGTTTTTTAATAACCAAATTTTTAGGTTGTCAACATCATTCCGACGTAGGACGGAATCTGTTCTACCTAATTCAATTTTATCAGATTCTACTTCTGTAAAAACTTCAATCATCAACGCTTGTGTTTCTATTGGTGCTTGGTACCAATAATATGAACTGGTATTGCTTTTCCAATACATAC
>Ga0256834_1000592_pt1 | contig 25834 bp, 24 predicted proteins | sample 4281140metaG_FD_190536 | JGI IMG/M metagenome (GOLD analysis project Ga0256834, IMG submission 190536) | Hydrothermal vent microbial communities from East Pacific Rise, Pacific Ocean - 4281-140 | ecosystem: Environmental > Aquatic > Marine > Hydrothermal vents | place: Pacific Ocean: East...
CATTACTGCCTAAAGATACTGCAACCATTATAGAAGCCAATGCCAAACTAGGGGCGAAAATAAGCATCTCTGGTGGTGGAAAATGTAACATTAGCAATACGCAAATGGGTACAGAATACTTTTTGGCAAACGATGACTTTATAGCACCTGCGTTAAAAAGCTTTTCGCAAAAATCGTTGCTTACATGGCTGGAGAGACAAAGACTTTTCCCCGTGATTCGTAAAGAAACCCAGTACTTTTGTGAACGCTCTGCTTCTGAATTGGTAGATGTATTTACCAAGGAAGTTAAAAAACAAAAAGTGCTACTGAATGAAAAAGTACTAGAGGTTAGAAAACGAGATGCACATTTCACAGTCACAACAAATAAACGAACGTATACAGCCAAATATGTAGTCGTCGCTTCAGGAGGACTCAGTTTTCCAAAGTTAGGTGCAAGTGCTATAGGGTATGAGATTGCAGAGTCTTTTGGACATAGTATCATAAAAATGGCACCAGCCCTTGTAGGCTTTACGGTGCAAAAAGAACAGTTTTTCTTCAAAGAACTTTCTGGTGCTTCTTGTGACGTGCGTATCACTGTAAACAGTCACATTTGTGAAGGGGCATTACTTTTTACACATAAGGGTTTGAGTGGCCCTGCTGTCCTTGATGCTTCTCTTTATTGGGAAAAAGGACAAATAGAAATAGACTTTTTACCTTGCTTTTCATGGAAGGGATTAAAAGGGAGTAAGAAGCGTATCTCTTCGTTACTTCCTTTACCAAAACGCATCACTAAGGCGTTTTTGGTACAATTAGCAGTTATAGATAAAGCTTTTGTAGAGTTGACGGAAGAGGAATTAATAAAGCTTCAAACACTTCATCGTTATGTATTTGCACCAGCAGGGACTTTTGGTTACTCTAAAGCAGAGGTAACAAAAGGTGGTGTTTGTACCGATGAAGTGGATGCTCAAACGTTGATGAGTCAAAAAGTCCAAGGGCTTTATTTACTAGGAGAAGTATTGGACGTTACAGGGAGATTAGGGGGGTACAACTTTCAGTGGGCATTTTCATCTGCTTATAGTTGTGCAAAAGCAATTAAAAAAACATTATAATTTGAGGAAGTTTAAATGCATAATAAAATTAAAATAATAGTAGCAATGCTATTTGCCATTGTATTAAGTGGCTGTGTAGGTACACCAGACAGTGAAGGATGGAGATATGGACAAAAAAGTGAGTTTTTAAGTATTTTAAAAACAGACAAATATATGTCTCTATGTAATCAAAAAGCACTTTATGAAAAAGTAAAATCAAGTAGAAACTCGCAGCTTATGACTAAATTACTCATAGCATATACAAATAACCTTGCCAATTCATGTATAAATATGAAAAGTTTCAAAGCATCACAACGTGCAAAAAGAGCTAGAAATATAGATACACATTTTGGTATAAATTACCAAAAAGTAAAAGCATCTGATATTCAAATGCAACTTAAATCAGGGCAGAGTATTAAACAGATTTTACAGCCATATATACCAACAACACCACAGTTTACGGCACTCATTAAAAAGTATAACATCTTACGTAAAAGTTCAGAGGTTAAACCAGAGCAGTTAAAAACCATACGTTTAAACATCGAGAGAACCAAACTCATGAAACCTGTAGTTGGGACACATTATGCACTTGTAAATATACCAGAGTTTCAACTTCGGGTAGTAGAAAATGGTAAAACAGCATTAAAATCTAAAGTGATTGTTGGTAAAACAAATATGCAAACACCTATCTTTTCTGAACGTATGAAGTATGTACAAATAAACCCCCAATGGAATGTACCAGATTCAATTATGAGAAAATCATATATTTCTAAAATAAGAGCCAATCCAGGATGGGTTGCGGCAAAAGGTATGGAGATACATAAAGATACTTATGATTTACGCTCAAAAAAAGTCAATCCTGCTTCTGTAGATTGGTCTAAGTATCCTAAAGATGGGAAAGGGTACATCCCTTATAAGCTTGTGCAAGTGCCATCACTCAAAAATGGGTTAGGTCGTATGAAGTTCATTTTCCCGAACAGACATGCCGTATATATACATGATACACAGTCGAAGTCACTTTTTAAACGAAAGTCTAGAGCATTTTCTCATGGATGTATAAGACTAAGTAAACCAAAAACACTTTTAAAACATGTGACTTCAAAATATAGTGCAAAAAGTCATGAAACGGTGCAAAATTGGTATAAGTCAGGGAAAACAAAACACTTGATACTCAATAAACCATTGCAGGTACATACTGCTTACTATACAGCATATGTTGATGAGACAGGTGCCTTGAAATTGTTTAATGATATTTATGGTTTTGATAAGTCTCAAAGACTTACGTTTTAAGTATGTGTAAATATGGTTTAATACAATGAAAAAAAAAGGACTATTCTCTCCTCGTGCACTGTTTATTTATATAGCAGTGCTTATGGGTTTAATGATCTATATCTTTGGACCTGCTTCCCAAACCAATTCAGAAAAGAAAATGACACCTCCCTCTCAACAAAATAAGCAACATAAAACAAAAAAAGAGGAATCATCCTCTATATTTGATTGGATGAAGAAAGAGGATTTATCTGAAGTAGATTTTGATGAACGCTTGGCTACGGTTGCTGCGAAAGTAGGTAACAAAGTTTTTATTCGTATTTTTAAAAAAGAATCTTTGCTTGAAGTATGGATAAAACCAGCACATGAGTATGTACTTTTTAAGCGTTATCCTATTTGTAAATATTCTGGATATTTGGGACCTAAACTTAAGGAAGGTGATAAACAATCACCTGAGGGTTTTTACAAGGTAAGTAAAGGTCTTTTAAATCCCAATAGTAAGTATCATTTAGCATTTAATTTAGGCTATCCAAATGCATATGACAGGTCCCATAAACGTACAGGCTCGTACCTTATGGTACATGGTGAATGCGTATCTATAGGCTGTTATGCCATGACCAATAGTAAAATAGAAGAGATTTATAAACTGGTAGATAAAGCTTTAAGAAAAGGGCAAAAGTACGTACAAGTACATGCCTATCCCTTTTTTATGACAGAAGAAAACATGGCACAGTATCAAGACAGTAAATGGTACGATTTTTGGACCCAACTTAAAGAGGGCTATGATTACTTTGAAGCAGAGAAATTACCTCCAACTATAAAAGTAGAAAATAAACACTACACCATACATGAAGCAAATCAATAGTAAAATATTTCAATAAAAATAAGACGGTGAAACATGGCATCTAAAGAAATACGTTATAAAGAACAAAGCTTTACTCTTTCTTATGAATTGGTAAATTCCACGCAAGAAAATGTACTACTTGTACTACATGGCTGGGGTTCGAACAAAGAGATAATGAAACAAGCTTTTGGTAAAACACTTCCTGAGTATAAGCACATTTATTTAGATATGCCAGGCTTTGGTAAGTCTAACAATGACATGGTATTGACTACTCAAGACTATGCACACATTGTGCAACTCTTTTTAGATGCAATGGAGGTTACCGCTACAATAGCCATGGGACATTCATTTGGTGGGAAGGTATCTACACTGCTTAACACGCCTTGTTTGGTACTTTTATCTAGTGCAGGGGTAGTGACAGAAAAACCATGGTCAATCAAACTTAAAATTGCTACGGTGAAGTTTTTAAAACCATTAGGCATGACATTCATACGTGATATGTTTAAAAGTAAAGATGTGGATAACATGAGTCATGAGATGTATGAGACTTTTAAAAATGTAGTGGATGAAGACTTTGAAGATAGCTTTGCCAAGTCTAACTCTAAAGCCCTTTGTTTTTGGGGTAAGGAAGACACAGCTACACCACTTTACACGGGTAAAAAGATAGCAGGGCTCATAGCAAACTCAGAGTTTTATCCACTAGATGGCAATCACTTCTTCTTTTTACACCATAAAGACTTTATAGCTCAAATTATTACAGAACAATGTACAGAACACTCTAAAGGTTAAACATGTTACAAATACTCAACGCTATTTTTTATGCACTTTTCATTCTCTCTATGGGGTACTACTTTATCACTAACTTACAGTGGTATTCATATAAACTCAACCGTGTACTTTTTCACCATACTAAAACATGGTGGCATTTTGTGTACTTTTTAGTGCCATTTGCACTTTACATGTTAGTCAATAGCATAAGTGACTATGGATTTGTTGTAGTCATTGCTTATCTAGGCTTACTTTTTCAATGGTACAGAGGACTTGACAAACCTTTGGTATTTACAGGGAGAGTAAAACGTTTTTTTGCAGCGATGTTACTTTTTGCAATCTTCATTGCGGTAGCATTTCAAGACTATACTGTGGTGATTCCTATCTTCTTAGCATACTTCATATCGCTCTTCATAGAAAAGATGCTTTTTAATGGCTTTAAAGTCAAAGCGAAGAAGAAGATAGACTCTATGACAGACATGAAAGTAGTGGGTATTACTGCAAGTTACGGTAAGACAAGTATCAAAAATTATGTAGAACATTTACTTAATGCTAAGTATAAAACCTATGCTACGCCACGTTCTGTAAATACGCTTGGCGGAGTAATGAAAGATGTTAACGATGACCTGCCAGACGATACAGAAGTCTATGTGGTAGAGATGGGTGCCAGAGGAGAGGGTGACATCTCGGAGATAAGTACTTTTGTCAACCCTCACTACGTGGTAGTAGGTAAAATAGGCCCTGCACATATAGAGTACTTTAGAACGATGGAAAACATCCGTAATACGAAGATGGAAATACTCCAAACTAACAGACTCAAAACAGCATGGGTACATGAGAGTGCTATGGTAAAAGCTGAATCTAATGTACATACCTTTGGAACAAAAGAAAACTTAGACATACGTACAAATGTAGCAGTCCCTGAGTACATTATAGAAGATGTAGAAGCGACATTAGACAGTACAAGTTTTACGCTTGATGGTGTACGTTACTCTGCTAGTATTTTGGGAGCATTTAATGCTATGAACTTAGTGTCATCCGTACTTGTAGCTAAAGAGTTAGGACTAAACGATGAGCAGATACAAAAACAACTAAGCACATTAGAACCAGTAGCCCATAGATTACAACGTATAGATGCAGGCGGGAAAGTCATACTTGATGACTCTTTCAATGGAAACATAGATGGCATGATGGCTTCATTTGATTTGGCAACTACCTATGAGGGCAGAAAAGTTGTCATTACTCCAGGTCTAGTAGAAGTAGATGACGCGCTTAATGTACAAGTGGCTAAAAGAGCCAATGAAGTCTTTGATGTGGTGGTTGTCACGGGAGACTTGAATTATGCTATTTTCAAAGAGCATATAGATGCAGAGAAGTTAGTGAAGTTAGCTTCTAAGGCAGAGATGGAAGAAATGCTCGTTGAACAGACACAAGTCGGAGATTTGATATTGTTTGCAAATGATGCTCCATCATTTGTTTAGTCTCTCTCCATCTTTTTAAAAAAAAGTTCATGTGTTAAACTTTTTATGGTGATACCTTCTATCCCATGCTTTTTTTCTTCTTTGAGGGAGAAACCTTCCTTAAGTGTTTTATGTAATTGTGTACTCACCCAGTTATGAATATTTTGTCTACATGCCATTTTGGTGGCTCGAATAAAAGGTATGTTTAGCGTATTTTTAGAAATCATTTTAAGCTTACCCGTGATGCGGTTACACCCGTCAAAGCCTGAAAGTTCTGCTTTCTTGTCATTAAAGGTAAAATCAAGAATAGCACGTGCTTTACGTACCTCCATACCATCCATAACACGTAAATGCCAAGTTCCATCAAATTGGCTCATATCATTAGGTAGTTCAGAGTAGGTGTGCTTAGTTACTTTACTTGTATTATTTTCATTGCTTGTATTGGTATCATTATTCTCTTTAGTGGAAGGATTCTTGATAGGGTGACTTAGGTTAAAGTCACTCTGTGTTTCATTGCTCTCATTACTTTCTAATCCAAAAAAGTGACTTATCGTTGTCCATATACCAGTTTCATTACTTGTGTTTGTCTCATTATGTTCTGCCCATAAAAAAGTACTAAATAGTAAAATAAAAATCCATTTTTTTTGTAACATAATGACTACCCTTTTATAAATGCAATTTAGTGTAGTATAATACAAATTATTTAATGGAGTATGTATGAGAGTTATTTTTACTTTATTGTTGTTGAGCAGTATGTTATTGAGTACAGAGATTAAACTTACAAAAATGCAAGCCAATTTCATAGCCAAAAAAGTATGGCAAAATGAAGGTGCTGGAAAAGACAAGTACCTTATATGGTGGAACAAAGGTGAAGACTTTGCCTCTCTTGGCATAGGGCATGCTATATGGTTTTCTAAAGGACACACAGAACGTTTTCGTGAAGTCTTTCCTATGATGCTAGCGTTTATGCAAAAAAAGGGGGTAAGAATGCCTTCTTGGCTTAGCCCTGAGAGTGACTTTCCTTGGCAGACAAAAGAAGAGTTTAATAAGGCTAAATTAACTAATAGTAAAAAATATAAAGAACTTTTTACATTTCTTAAATCTACATTTTCATACCAAGCAGAGTTTATGGCACAGCGTCTTAGCCAAGCACTCCCTCAAATGCTAAACAGTATAGATAATAGTAAGAAAAGAGAGACCATTCAAAGACGTTTTTATGAAGTCATGCACAACAAAGATGGCTCAGTCAATGAAAGAGGACTCTATGTCCTACTAGACTACACAAACTTTAAAGGTGAGGGTACACTAAAAAGCGAACGTTACAAGGAGCAAGGATGGGGACTTTTACAAGTACTTTGGAATCTAGATGACAAGGAATCCAATAAACAAAAAGCCTTTGCCCAGTCCGCTAGTCGTATGCTTAGTCGTCGTATCAAGAACTCACCACCATCACGTGGTGAGGAGCGTTGGCGTAAAGGGTGGAATGTTAGGTTAGATACCTATTGGAAATAAGAAGTATGCAAAACCTACAATTCTCCTACTACCTAGACCGCATCAGTAAATACGCAGGCTACATCGCTGCAATACTAGTAGTCATCCTCTCCCTCTTAGTTGTTTACGATGCTGCTATGCGTTATCTTTTTTCAGCAGGGTCTATTGCCTTGCAAGAGATAGAGTGGCATCTTTTTGATGTTATCTTTTTGCTTGGACTTACGTATACTCTAAAGCATGACAAGCATGTAAGGGTAGACATTTTCTTTGAACGCTACTCTCAAGACACACGGATGATAGTACAGATACTTTCTATGTTACTTCTTGTGATGCCCTTTTCACTACTCTTTTTAAATGATGCTTTTGATATGACTTTGCAAAGCTACCTACACAATGAAGTCTCATCAGACCCAGGAGGGCTTACGCATCGTTGGCTCATTAAAGTTATGTTGGTGGTTGCTTTTGTGTTGCTTGTGCTTCAGGCACTCTCTGAGGTACTAAAGGCGTACCACAGACTAGAGAACAAGATGGCACTTGTTAAAACCCTCGTAGGGGTAGCTCTTGTGGCTACCCTCATATACATCGCTTGGTTTAACAGAGTGGCATTTTGGTTTGATCCTGTGTTTCTCATGTTTGCTATGGCTCTTGTGTTACTTATGCTTGGGTTTCAAGTGGCATTTGTCTTTGCTGGGGTGGCTCTGTTTTTTGCACTTATAGCTGACGAAGTAGGGCTGGGAGTGTTAGAGATGCTTCCTTACCGAACCTATGGCATCATGGGTAACGTCACGCTGATGGCTGTACCACTCTTCATACTCATGGGACTCATACTCGAAAAGTCTAAGATGGCAGAGGGCTTACTGCTTAGTATGGGTAAACTCTTTGGCTCTGTACGTGGTGGCTTAGCCATCTCTGTAGTCCTTGTTGGTGCTATACTTGCTGCAAGTACAGGCATAGTAGGGGCATCGGTGGTGATGATGTCTCTCATCGCCTTACCACTCATGCTCAAGCATGGTTACTCTCCGTCACTTGCCAGTGGTAGCATAGCTGCGTCTGGTACACTAGGACAGCTCATACCTCCGTCGATAGTCCTCATCATACTTGGAGACCAGATGCACCTCTCTGTGGGTGATTTGTTCCGTGCCGCTGTAGTACCTGGGCTTTTACTCATTACATTGTATGTCATATACATCTTAGTTGTGTCATACTTTAACAAAGACATAGCCCCTGCCATAGTCTCTGATGAACCTTACGGAGACATCGTAAAAGAGGCACTAAAAGAGATAGTCCCTCCTTTACTACTCATAGGGGTAGTGTTAGGTTCTATCTTTGCAGGTATCGCCTCTCCGTCTGAGTCGGCTGCCATTGGGGTATTGGGTGCAGCAATGTTGGCGGTATATAAAAAGACTTTTTCTTACGAGATGCTACGCTACGCTGCTATAGAAACTGTGAAACTCACCGCGATGATATTTATGATACTCATCGGTGCTACGGTATTTTCACTTGTGTTTGGCGAACTAGGTGGGGGAGACATGGCGATGGCATTCTTTGCAGGTGAACAAGACGACGTGTGGGCATTCATCTTCATAGCAATGTTGGTCATTTTTCTACTAGGCTTTTTCATAGACTTCATAGAGATAGCCTTTGTCGTTGTACCCATCTTAGTACCCATAGTAGCCATGCTAGGTATAGACCCCATTTGGTTTGCCATACTTATAGCTATGAACCTACAAGCCTCGTTTCTTACACCACCTTTTGGATTTGCCTTGTTCTACCTAAAAGGTGTAGCGGGAGATAAAGTGAGTACGGGGAGTATCTATAGAGGGGTAGTGCCGTTTATTTTATTGCAGTTGGTAGCTTTGGGGATTATTGTTTTGTTTCCTGATTTGATTTATTTGTTTGGGAAATAACTAAAAAATGAAATATGCTATAATAAATCAAAAATCAAGGAGTTGAGATATGCTTAGCCAACATCAGATATTGTCAGCTCTGAGAGCATATAAGGAGAAGTACACACAACAGTATGGTATAGAAGAGATAGGTTTATTTGGCTCTTATGCACGTAACCAAGCCAAAGAAGAGAGTGATGTGGACGTCTTTATAAAACTCAAACACTCTAACCTGTTTTTACTCTCACGTATACGTATCGAGCTTGAAGAGCTTTTTGGTGTACATACAGATGTGGTGCAACTACGTGATAAAATGAATACCTATCTTAAAAGACATATAGAAAAAGAAGCAATAAGTGCCTAATAATCTTTTGGTGCAAGAGATACTTTCTCAAATAGATACTGCCATTAGTACTATAAAACTAAGATTTGAACCAGTTGATAGTATAGATTATTTTTTAGATACTCCAGCTGGTCAAGAAAAATTAGATAGTCTGTGTATGTTATTTATAGCTATAGGTGAGAGTCTGAAAAAAGTAGATAAACTTACAGAAAAAGAGTTGCTTTCTCAGTATGATGAAATAGATTGGAAATCTATCAAAGGTATGAGAGATGTACTTTCTCATCATTATTTTGATATGAATGCAGAGGCTATTTATAATGTGTGTAATGATGAGTTAGATGATTTACATAGGGTTGTTAGGAAAATTTTAGATAGCTTGTAAATATTGGACTTATTGTTTTCTTTCCTGAGTTGATTTATTTTGGGAATAGAAAATTGGTCACTAAACCAACATGGTACCCACCCTTGATAAACTGATTGAACTTTTTATCAAGAATACAAGATGGGAAGTCCATGATTTCTTTAGGAAGTGTAGCATAGTTTTTGTTATGCTCATTTCTCAATGATTCAAGAGGTGTGATGTTGCCTCTATAGCCGTTCTTTCTAAGTGTGTTAAATCCCCATTGATAGGCTCTAAACTTTTTTATAAGATTACCAATGTTGGGAGCTTGTACATAATCATACAGTTCCTTCTCAATAATCCAATGAGAAGTCTCAACCTCACTCTGCCATGTCTTAGCCCCTGGTGGGATAGTTTTATGTCTTGTGATGCCATTACGGCGTACTACTTGTTTAAAGAGTGTGTCTGCTAATGCATCTTTGTATTCACAAACTCTGTACCATTGTCTGTTTGTATTGTACGTGGCAACTGGGGTACTAAAGCTACTGCACTAATTGATTTTAGTTCCCTATAGCGTCTTACCATTGCTTTTCTAATCTCTAATGGCTCCTTTGAATCTTTTAGGAAGTCACTATACGTTAAAATATTACTTGCCAACATGTTTATTCTCCTTGATCTTTTATTGGTGTAAGAAATCTTGGAAATATTATATCCATCTTCTTTAGCTGGATACCATGTTGGTGTAATCTACATGGGAATAGAATATATTAGAGTTAATCTGATATACTTAAATAAAAACAAAGAGTTATAACAATGGAAATAGAAATAAATCAGTTAGGTAGGAAATCTTGGTTAGCATATGTAAAATTATTTGTATGGTATATTGTTACAGTCTTTCTTATTGAATTGGTACTGGCAATATTAAATGGATTTGAATTGATTCCTTTTAGTAGCGATATTATCTATAGCAAAGTTATTCTAATTGGGTTTCTAGTTCTTCTTTTGTATAGCTTATGGGATACTGCTAGTTACCAATTATATTATGATGAAGAGGGAATTTGGGTTTTTTCAGGTGTTTTACCTTGGTCTAAAGGTGTTAATGGAGTAAGATGGAGAGATCTGGATGGTGCCAGTTACAAGATAGGTGCTGTAGCTTGGTTCACTAATTCATATGATGTAATCATTAATCATAGATATACTAAAGAGAATGAGATTTATCTTTCAGATATGTGGAAAGGTAATAAAATAGTAGCAATCATTAATGAGGAACATAACAAATTAATTGTCAATTCTGAAATAAAGTAATGTATGTAGTTAACTAGAACTAAAACTTAGAAGGTGTTGTCGTGGGACAACACCCTACGGTAGTAATACATATTTTTGTGAGCGTATTTTAACTGTTCATCTTCCCAACAGCACAAGAAACAAAACTCTTCGCCGTAGTACTAAAACCTTCGATGGTTGACAAATCTTCATCACTCATAGGGTAGCCTAGCTTTTTGAGGCTTGTTCGTAGAGCAGGGATGTTAGCTTCTTCTATGTCTAGGGTGATTTGTCTGGGTTCTACTTCTAGGTTGACAGTCACTTCTCCAAATGCTTCAGCAAGCTTGCTAGTGAGTGTGTTGGCACAGCCACCACACTTTACGTTTAGTACTTCAAATGTTTGCTTCATGATGTGTCCTTTTCCTCTCGGGATATTTTACTATTGTAGCATAAACTGTGGAGAACAATAACCTAATATTTAATAGGGTATAATGGCACGTTATTTACACAAAACTAAAAGGAAAAAAGAATGACAAAAATTACACTATTATCGTTAGTAACGGCAACACTATTATTCACAGCTTGTGATGAAAAAACAAAAGATGCAGTGTCTGATGCAACTTCAGCTGTGACTGAATCTGTTAAAGAGAAAGCATCTGAAGTAACTTCAGCAGTAACTGAAACAGTAAAAGAAAAAGCAGCAGAAGCTGTAGAAGCAACGAAAGAAGCGGCAGGAAACGTTGTAGACTCTGCAAAAGAAAAGGTTTCAGGTGCAGTTGATGCAACTAAAGAAGCGGCAGGAAATGTTGTAGACTCTGCAAAAGAAAAAGTTTCAGGTGCAGTTGATGCAACTAAAGAAGCAGCTGGAAACGTTGTAGATTCTGCAACGCAAACAGCAACTGGTGCAGTTGATGCAACTAAAGATGCAGCAGGTAGTGTTGTAGATTCTGTAAAAGAAACAGCAACTGATGCAGTAGATAATGCTACAGATTCTGCAGTAGATGATGCAAAAGATGCACTTAAAGATCAGTTACAACACTAAACTTTAAATGTACGCCTACTTTTTAAAGTGGGAGGGAGTCATTAAGTAGACTTAATAACTACTCTCCTAAATATAACACTTCTTCTACTTTCATCCTGAACTATGGTCTAACATAATTATGTTAGAATTGTATTATGAAAGATACAATTAATTTAGAATTAAAACAAGACACAGTAGATAACCTTTTAGCGTTTTCTGAGATCCTCCATAAAGACATCAATAAAATGCTTGAAGAAGCACTAGAACAATACTTTGATAGTGAACAGCAAAAGTTGATCAATAAAGGCATTGAAGAAGATGCTACCATGACGAACTTAGATTATGACGAGTTTTGGGATGGTTTGGATATTGGGTAGATGAAAAAATGGAATTTAAAATCTATAGTTAAAGAGCTTGCAGTGGCAGGGCTAATAATTATTATATTAATAAATATTATTAACTATATCCGTCAACCAAAACTCTCTTCAAATCTCTTACCTAAAATAGAAGTCAAACTGCTTGATGGAAGTATGTATAGCGTTGATAGCACAAAACCTTTGGTTCTGCACTTCTGGGGAACATGGTGTCCTACTTGTAAACTAGAAATTGGGAATATTGAGTATATCTCTAAACAGTATGAAATGTTGACAATCGCTGTCAACTCAGATGCTGTGGGTACTATAGGAGAACAGCGTAACCTTAAAAAGTATATGAAAGACAGGGGACTTACTTTTCGTGTTGTCAATGACACTAAAGGAGAATGGGCGGAAAGATTTAATGTAGAAGCTTATCCGACGACATTTATATATGATGGAACGGGAGAATTGCAATTTACTGAAGTGGGCTATACAAGTACGGCTGGCTTATTGTCACGCTTAGCATATATTAAAAATAAATAATTTAGATATTAATAAATATTATATTTAAAAACTTAAAACTATTAGTGTAAAATACATAAAATTTAAAGGATATCCTTATGGCATGTGATTTATGTGGAAGTGGAGAAGGGCTAACTGCCTATGTGGTTTTACCAAGAGAAGAAACAATTACTATTTGTACGACGTGTGCAAGTAGCATAGTAGAGCCTATAACAAATGAGAAGCATTGGAACTGTTTACACGATTCTATGTGGAGTACTAATACTGCGGTACAAGTGATGGCATATAGGCTTCTTACAAAACTAGGGGCACAAGATCAATTAGATATGCTTTACTTAGAAGAAGATGTAAAGGCATGGGCCAAAGAAGGTTTAGTCGAAGAAAATGTGGAGCCTACACGTGATTCAAATGGACAAATATTGGTAGAAGGAGATGCTGTGAGTGTCATTAAAGACTTGGTTGTCAAAGGTGCAGGTTTTACAGCGAAGCAGGGTACAACAGTGAAAAATATACGTATGGCTCCAGGCGACCCGACACATATACAAGGTCGAGTGAATGGAACAATGATTTTTCTAAAAACAGAATTTCTAAAAAAACAGTGAGTGCTTAACTAAAAAAGTTATTTTCTTTTAGTATATCAATACCTTCTTGTATGGAAGCTACCGATATATCAAGTTTGGTTTTTGTTGCCTCATCAAGGTCAAGTTCAATGATTTTTTCAACACCTTTGGCACCCAATACTACGGGTACCCCTAAAGTTATATCTTTATAGCCATATTCTCCATCTAGTAGTACAGAAGAAGACATTACAATACGTGCATCATCTAAAATGGCTTCTACCATTACAGCAACTGCACGTCCAGGGGCATAATATCCAGACGTTTTGAGATGACCTACAATTTCTGCTCCACCTATTTTTGTTTTTTGTATGATTTCTTCTAAATCAGACTTTCCAAGAACTTGTTCAAGAGGCACTCCTCCTACAGTAGATACTTGTGGATACGGTATCATGTTTTCACCATGGTCTCCAATGACCATTGCTTTAATTTGACCTGAACCATAGCCAAGTTTTTGTTCTATTTGGTATGACATTCTAGCGCCATCAAGTGCTCCTGCCATGCCTATAATTCTATTTCTATCCCAGCCTGTAAGTTTATGGACTACATAATTCATGACATCAAGAGGATTGGCTACACAAAGTATGATGGCATTGGGAGAGTACTTTTTTATGTTTTCTACCACGTCAGTGATGATTTTTGCATTAATCATGAGTAGGTCAGCTCTTGTCATGTCACCTTTTCTAGGTACCCCTGCGGTAATGACAACAATATCACACTCTTTCATGTCAGCAGGTGTCTTAGCCGCTGTCACGATAGTGCCACTTGGGGCATATGGAGCAGCTTGTCCTATGTCTATGGCTTTACCTATTGCTACATCTGGTACAATGTCATAGAGTACAATTTCTTTACATGCTCCAGAGAGTGTCAACGCGTATGCGGCACTAGCACCTACTGCACCTGCACCAACGATACCTACTTTTCTTCCTTTTATCATGTCATGATTCCTTTGTGTTTTTAACTTAATGAAATAGTATAATTATTATTCTCTTTATTTTATCTTTAAAAGATTTATTCTTTTGGGTTTTAGTGTAAAATATTTTTTTAGTTACAAATATAAGCCTAGAACCCTTTCATAACTACTGTATAAAGATAGTCCACTTCGTAATCGTCTAAAAAAACAGTTTTTTTGTTTTCAAAAAAATCTAAAATCTTTTTTGTGGGCAAGGTAGGGCTATAAATACAAGAGGGATGTGCAGGTTTAAAGGCTTGCATAAGTGCAATATCTTCTTCTATACGTTGTTCACATATAAAGCAGTTTTCTTGCACATAGAGTCTACCTTCATAGTCTAATAATGTAATATAACTTTCTACCACTACACGTTTAGGGTTTTGTTTATCCCATCTTTTTGCAGCACGAAGAAGAAGGTCATAGTAAAAAGTTTCAAGTTCCTCTGCATCACGTAAATGTGGTTCAAACTTTTGAATGAAGTTATGCCACATTAGAAGTTTATTTTTATCAAAAATCCATGGGAACCCTATATGAGAAAGTGATCGGAGTCTGGGCATAAAACGTCCATCTTCACCTTCTACTTCAAAATCTACTAAATTACCTAGTTGTAAGATAGAGTGTCTTGCACCAAAAAAACGGTAATATGTACGTATTTCTGTTGCGGTTATCACTGTGGCAATGGAGTCTTCATTTTTGGCTTTTTTAACTGAAAGTATGAACCCTTTGATAGTTCTATCCTTGCTACTTAAAATATTTTATTGATTATAGCACAGGTTCGTTTTCAAATGTTTAGTCTGAATAAATACATGCTACAATCATATAATTTAATTTAATTTATTTGAAGGTGTCCAATATATGTTAGAAACAACTTATATCAAAGGTAAAGAATGTAGCTTAGAGTCAACCATTGAAATGATGTACAAGAAGCTACTAGAGATAGGCATAGAGATAGATGAAGTTTCTGCACTAAACCCGGTACCTTTTGTATACTCTCAACATATACGAGATAAAAGTTGTAACTTAATGTTTACCAACGGTAAGGGTGCTAGTGCAAAAGCATGTTTAGCTTCTGCTTTGGGAGAGTACTTTGAACGTTTAAGTTGTAATTACTTTTTTGCAGACTACTATTTAGGTGAAGAAATAGCCAATAGTGCATTTGTACATTATCCGAATGAAAAATGGTTTAACTTTGACACAGAAAGTGAGACAATGCCTTCTGGACTTTTAGATGAATCTTTATGGACCTACTTTGATCCAGAAGATGAGCTGCATCCGTCCCATATATTTGACTTGAATTCAGGTGTGGGAGAACGGGGTATTTGTGCTTTACCTTTTGTAAGACAAAGTGATGTAGAAATTATTTATTTTCCTGTCAATGTCATAGCTAACATTTTTGTAAGTAATGGTATGTCTGCAGGTAATACAAAGAATGAAGCCCGAGTACAAGCCCTTAGCGAAATTTACGAACGTTATGCTAAAAATAAAATTATCTCAGAGGGGATTTGTTTACCCCTTATTCCTATATCTGTGATGAAAAGATTCCCCGATATACAGGCTTCTATAGAAAAACTTGAGGCATATGGATATTATTTACGTGTGTGTGATGCATCATTGGATGGGGTATACCCTGTGATATCGGTCACACTTATAAACCCTAAAGATGGTTCTGTTTTTGCTTCTTTTGGGGCACATCCTTGTTTTGAAGTGGCACTAGAACGTACTGTGACTGAACTTTTACAAGGACGTAGCTTAGAGATGTTAGATGACTTTCATGCACCTTCTTTTAATGTAGAAGAAGTTGCTGATCATCATAATTTAGAAACACATTTTATTAATGCCACAGGGTTGTTGTCTTACGAATTTTTTAAAGACAAAAGCGATTATAGCTTTGTAGATTGGAATTTTAGTTCTGACACACAAAGTGAATTGGCATATCTTTCTGAAATTGCACAAAACCAAGGGTTTGAGATGTATATAGCAGATTATGAACATTTGGGCGTGTATGCCTGTCGTATACTTATTCCCGGTATGTCAGACATCTACCCTGTAGAAGATTTATTATGGAACAATAACAATGAAGGTGCTTATTTTCGAGAAGCCATACTTTCTTTAAAAAACCTAAAAAAAGTGGACATGTTAGCCATATTGGAAAACCTAGAAGAGGGTGAACACAGTGACATGCTTAAAATTGCAGAATTCATAGGTGTAGTTCCTGACGAGGGTACTGCTTGGGAGACTTTGCAAGCAGGTGAACTTAAAGCCATGCTTTACTTGGCATTAGGGGAACATGCACAAGCACAAACATGGGTTACCTGGTGTAATCATATGGCAAATTTAGACGCCCATCGTGCAAATATTTATAGATGTTTAGATGCAATGCTTATTATTAGGTTAGAGGAAAAGAATTTAAAACATTATCAAAGAAGTTTAGTACAGATGTATACCAAAAAATGTGTGAGTATATGTCAAGATATACTGCTACAAAGGGTGACTTTTTATGGGCTTCACTCACCTGGTTTGGGACTTGAAGGATTTAACAAACATTTACGTTTACTTGAAGGCTATAAGAAGGTGCAAAAGGCAAAAAGAGCATAGTAAGAATTAAAATGATGTTAAATATCTTAATAAACAAATTTTAACATCATTTTAGCTATAATCCATGCCATTTAAAGGCACTATATGATGCTTTAATACTACTATTTTTAAGGTTAAAATATGCAAGATTTATTTACTTCATTTAAAGACAATTGTGGATTTGGATTGTTAGCTTCCATTGACAATACACCTTCACACAAAAACCTAGAAGATGCAATTACTTCACTTTCACGCATGATGCATAGAGGGGCAATAGCCGCTGATGGTAAGACAGGAGATGGTTCAGGACTTTTACTTTCCCTTCCCAAATCTTTTTTTAACAAAGTTGTAGCAACAGAAGGTATAGAGCTTCCAGAAACATATGCTGTAGCGATGGTCTTCTCTCGGAATAGTTCAGACTATGATGTTATCAACGCTGTCTGTGAAAACAATGACTTAAAAATACTTTATACACGTACAGTCCCTGTAGATACGAAAGCTCTTGGTGAACAAGCATTGTCATCATTGCCAGATATTAAACAAGTATTTGTTGCTCCTCAAGGTGCAGTAGCAGCCAACAGGTTCGAAGCCTTAGTATACCTGTCTCGTAAAGAGATAGAAGCTAAACTTCAAGGTAATAAAGACTTTTATATCCCATCATTCTCTACTTCAGTGGTATCATATAAAGGGCTGGTCATGCCTACGCACATCAAAGAGTTTTATAAAGACCTTGCAAACCCTGATTTTGAAATTTCATTTTGTCTTTTTCATCAGCGTTTTTCTACCAATACACTACCTGAATGGCGACTTGCACAGCCATTTAGGATGATAGCCCATAATGGTGAAATAAACTCAGTTACAGCAAACCGTTTTAATGTAGCCTCTAAAATGGCAACGGCAAAATCTGATGTTTTTACAGATGAAGAGATGGATAGATTACGAAATGTGATACAAGATGGTATGTCAGATTCTGCAAGCCTTGACAACTTTATGGAGTTCTTACGTGTGAATGGTGTAGATTTCTTTAAAGCAGCACGTTCACTTGTACCAGCTCCTTGGCACAATGCTCCACATATGGACTCAGACCTTAGAGCATTTTATGAGTACGCAAGTACATGTTTTGAACCATGGGATGGACCAGCAGCAGTAAGTATGACAGATGGTCGCTACATCGGTTGTGTGCTTGACAGAAATGGACTTAGACCTTCTAAGTACATACGAACCACAGACAATAGGCTACTCATATCTTCAGAGTATGGGGTATTAAGTATTCCTGATGAAGAGATAGTAGAACGAGGACGTTTGCAGTCTGGTGAAATGATGGGTATAGACCTTAAACATGGAAAAGTTTTAAAATCGACAGATATTGATGAATACTTAAAGTCTGCACATCCTTATGACAAGTGGCTTTGTGAGAATATGTCTTACTTACAAGAACATGTACCCAATACGCAAGTAGAACAATGTTCTAAAAATCATGCAGAAAAAGTTCCAGATAAGATGGAAGCAAAACAGCGTTACTTTAATTATACGCAAGAAGTAGTCAATAAAATAATTAAGCCAATGATGCTTGAGGGGAAAGAGACTACAGGGGCTATGGGAGATGATACACCTATTGCTGCTTTTTCTACTCAACAACGTAACTTTACAGATTTTTTCAAACAAAAGTTTGCACAAGTAACAAATCCTCCTATAGATTCTATACGTGAAAAAACAGTGATGAGTCTCAATACAGGATTTGGAGAAACACAAAATATTTTAAGTGATGGTCCAGAACATGCTAAGCGACTTAAAACTGTTCTCCCTGTAATGTCTGCTGAAAAATTTTGTTTACTTCAAGAATTTGGTGATGTGTCCAATGAAAAATATGATGCGAGTTATAAAGCAGAAAAATACTCAACGATATATAGCACAGACATTAAAAAAAGTTTGGATATTTTAGTAAATACTATTATAGAAGATGTTAGAAACAATGGCATACGTACTGTTATCTTAGATGATAGAGATTTAAGTACAGAACATAAAGTACTTCCCATGCTTATGGTCATCGGTCGTTTAAGTCAGGAGCTTTTAGTCCAAGATTTAAGACACCTTACGAGTATTGTAGCAGTGACGGGAGAAGTGTTTGATCCACATACTGCGGCCGTAATGTTAGCATTTGGAGCAGCAGCAATTTTCCCTTATTTACTTTACTATACAGTGGGACAGATGATAGAAGAGCAAGAGGAAGAGGAAGCAAAAGCAACACTTAAACGCTTTAGACGTGCTATGGGTGCTGGACTTATGAAAATAATGTCTAAAATGGGTATTGCGACATTGTCATCTTATAGAAACTCTAGACTCTTTGATGTCATAGGGCTAAGTAATGAGATAGTTAAGGAGTGTTTTGTGGGGACACAGGGACTTTTAAATGGACTTGAATATGACGATATCGATGCACGCTTAAATACAAACTTAGTACGTGCCTTTGGTGAAGATGATACGAGAACTAAGGCACTCTTCAAAGGTGGGTACTATAAATATAGAAAAGGTGAAGAGTTTCATGACTTTTCACGCCCTACCATTACAGCCATTCAAAAAGCGTCAGAATCTGGAAGTAAAGAAGACTATGCTGAGGTTAAAAAACTTGTCAATGAGAGAGATAAAAAGTTTATACGTGACTTTTATCAGTTAAAAAGTGACAGAAAACCTATTCATATAGATGAAGTTGAACCATTGTCAAATATATTTAAACGTTTCTCAACGGCGGCGATGTCTATGGGATCCATTTCTGAAGAGTCACACACAACACTAGCTGTCGCCATGAATACTATAGGTGGAAAGTCTAACTCAGGTGAGGGAGGTGAAGATCCTGCACGTTACGGTACAGAGAAAAATTCTAGTATCAAACAAGTAGCTTCTGGACGCTTTGGGGTAACACCTGAGTACTTACGCTCAGCCACTGAAATACAGATAAAAGTAGCCCAAGGTGCAAAACCAGGTGAGGGTGGACAGCTTCCTGGAAGTAAGGTCTCCCCACTCATAGCTTCACTTAGGTTTACAAAACCAGGTGTGACACTTATCTCACCACCACCTCATCATGATATTTATTCTATAGAGGACTTGGCACAACTTATTTATGATTTAAAGCAAATTAATCCTAATGCTAGAGTAGCAGTAAAACTTGTATCAACAGCAGGTGTAGGCACTATCGCCACTGGTGTTGCTAAGGCATATGCAGATAAGATTATCATCTCTGGAGCAGATGGTGGAACAGGTGCTGCACCTATAGGCTCTATACGATTTGCAGGTAATCCTTGGGAACTAGGACTCATAGAAGCACATAACGCACTTAAAGCCAATAACCTTAGAGGGCAAGTTACTTTAGAGACAGATGGTGGACTTAAAACGGGTTTAGATGTAGTTAAAGCTGCTATATTGGGTGCTGAAGAATATGCATTTGGAACAGGAGCATTGGTTATAGTAGGATGTGTGATGCTTAGAGTCTGTCATCTTAATACCTGTGCAGTAGGAGTAGCAACCCAAGATCCAAAATTACGTCAAAAATTTAATGGTAATGTACAAAAGGTAATTAACTACTTTACATTGATTGCTGAAGATATTAGAGAAATTCTTGCTGAACTTGGGTACAAGTCACTCGAAGAGATAGTAGGAAAAAATCATTTATTAGAAGTGATAGATGATGAATTTGCTAAAAAATTTAACTTTAAAGAACTTCTTTATAAGCTAGATGGAGTCAACACTTGTCAAGTACCGTTTAATGAACCATATGATCAAAATGAATATGAAAAAGATATTGTTAAAGAACTTATGACTACTATAAAAGACCCATCTATACCTATCGTGTTAAACAAAGAGATATCTAATCTTAATAGAAGTTTTGCCACAAGAATATCTGGTGAGATAGCAGCAATTTATGGTAATGTTGGATTACCAGAAGGAACGATAACGCTTAATATGAAAGGGACGTCTGGACAGTCTTTGGGTGCATTTATGTCTAAAGGTATTAACATTAATATAGATGGTGCGGGAAATGATTATATTGGTAAAGGTATGAATGGAGGACAAATAGTTATTACTTCAGCCAAAGCAGGGCATGAATTCGCACTTGGTGGGAATACTTGTCTTTATGGTGCAACAGGTGGAACGCTGTATGTGCATGGTCAAGTTGGAGAGCGTTTTGCTGTACGTAACTCTGGAGCTACTACCGTTGTAGAAGGTACAGGGGATCATCCTTGTGAATATATGACAGGTGGGGTTGTAGCTATTTTAGGTGACACGGGTGTGAACTTTGGTGCAGGTATGACAGGCGGTAAAGCATTTGTGTATGACGAGGCAGGTAATTTTTATGAAAAGGTAAACCCTGAGCTTGTAGAAGCATTACGTATAGACACAGATGAGTGGGATGCAGAAATGTTTGAACTTAAAGCACTTCTTAAAGACTATGCAGAGAAAACCAATTCAAAAAGAGCCATAGATATTTTAGATAAATTTAGAACAGAAATTCGTAAATTTTGGATGGTAGCACCACGTGGTGCAAAACCTACACTTGTTGCAGATAAAAAAGGCGAATAGTTAATCAAATGACTGATTTCATACAAGCCTGTATAAATGCCAACGAAGAGATATCAAAAGCTCTCAAAGATGGTTTTGATGTTACTTGGTTTGAAAAGACATCTGTGGGTGCAGGTGGGGATGTGAGTTCTAAACTTGACTTGATGGCTGAGGTTATTTTTGTAAAATATTTAAGTTCTTTTGGGCAAATAGAGTCTGAAGAATCAGGGCTTATAGGAGAGGGTAAAGATAAAATAATTATTGATCCCATCGATGGCTCATCTAATGCTCTTTCACTCTTTCCTTTTTATGGTACTTCAGTGGCTCATGTTAATGCAGAAGGGATTTTAGATGCGGCAATTGTATGTAATTTAGCCAATGGAGATATCTTTTTTAAAACAATAGAAGATTCAATACAACAGGGAAAACTTTTTTCAGAAATATTTCATCCTCCACATACTGTACCAAATGCAGAAATAGGACTTTTTGAAAAAGCATACTCACATCCTAAGATAGTAGAATGTTTAGACAAAGAAAATTTAAAATTTAGATCACCTGGGGCTATTGCACTTTCTTTAGCCTATGCACAGACTGTGAATTATGTCCTTTTTGTTGGAGCATTTCGTATTTATGATTTTGCTGCAGGTTTGGCACTTTGTGAAGGGCTTGAAGTCATTGTTGAAGAGGATTATGTTATAGTATCAAAAGAAAAAAAAGTGGCACAAAAAATAGAACAGCTTATCAAAACAATAAATCATAAAATGTGAAGGAAAAAAGATGTTTGGAAATTTCTTTGGTAAAGATGAGACAAAAGAGAGCGCAAATCAATGGATAAAATGTCCAAAATGTACATCATTGATGTATTTTAAAGAAGTTGAAGCACATCAGCATGTTTGTCCAAAATGTAACCATCATTTCCGTATTTCTGCACAAGACCGTATTGACTCTATTGCAGATGAAAATTCATTTGTTGAACATGACATGTCGTTGATACCGGTAGATCCGCTTAAGTTTTCAGATAAAAAGTCTTATAAAAAACGTATAGAGGAAGCTTACGCAAAAACAGGTAAAACATCTTCTGTGATGAGTGGGTCATGTACTATTGCAGGAGAAGCAGTAGAAATAGCAGTATTTGACTTCTCATTTATGGGAGGAAGCCTAGGTTCTGTTGAAGGTGAAAAAATTGTTCGTGGGATTAACAGAGCATTAGAAAAACAATGTGGATTTATTATTGTTTCAGCTTCAGGTGGGGCACGAATGCAAGAGAGTACATACTCTTTACTCCAAATGTCTAAAACTTCTGCAGCACTGAATAGACTACACCAAAAAGGACTTCCTTTTATCTCTATCTTAACTGATCCTACTATGGGAGGGGTTTCTGCTTCTTTTGCAATGTTAGGTGATATTATCATGGCAGAACCTGGGGCACTGATAGGTTTTGCAGGACAAAGAGTGATTAAGCAGACTGTAGGTGTAGACTTACCAGAGGGCTTCCAACGTTCAGAGTTTTTACTTGAACATGGGCTTATTGATATGATAGTAGATCGTGAAGAGATGCATCAAACACTTGCAGGCTTACTAAAACTTTTTAATAAAAATAATCATGATTATGTAAAAATTTCACCTAAACGAAGAAAAACAGATAAAGAAAAAGTTGAGGTAGGTACTCCTGAAACAGATGCATTATATAATAATATAGAATCTGCATTAGAAGAAGAAACTACAAAATAACATTATTAATACGTATTATTTCTAACATAAATACATGTTGAATTAATACAATTTGTACAAATACGACTAACAAATCACTTTGTTTTGTATACTCATTTACGAGTTTTAGTAATAATCAACATAATCATTATATGAAAGCGAGTAAAGATGAAGTTATATGCTCCATGGGAAAAGAAATTTGAAAAAATAAGTACACCATTTGAAGCATTTTTACATGCACAGATGACAACAGGTATTATACTGATGATAATGACTGTAGTCGCACTTCTGCTTGCAAACTCTGCACTCAGTGAAGCCTATGAACATTTTTTTCATACGACAATAGATTTGACTATAGGGTCATGGGAGCTTTCTCATACTATACATCATTGGATAAATGATGCCTTAATGGCCATCTTCTTTTTTCTCATAGGTTTAGAAATCAAACGAGAAGTTTCGGTAGGAGAACTTTCTAATATAAAAGTAGCCATTTTACCAATACTCTCAGCTATTGGAGGTATGTTATTCCCGGCACTTATTTATTATGGGATTAATATAGGTTCAGAGGGAGAAAGTGGTTGGGGTATACCTATGGCGACAGATATTGCCTTTGCTATTTCTGCTGTGGTACTTTTAGGTAAACGTGTACCTCCTGCACTGGTAACTTTTTTGGTTGCACTTGCCATTGTAGATGACTTGGGTGCTGTTTTGGTTATTGCTTTCTTTTATACAGAACAGATAAACATGATTCCTCTTGCTCTTGCAGGAGTTACTTTTATTGCTATGGTTTTTATGAACCGTTTTGGTATACATAAAAATTTACCTTATTTTTTTGCAGGGGTTATCTTATGGTTTTTTATGCTTCAATCTGGTGTTCATGCGACTATAGCAGGTGTGATAGCAGCCCTTGCTATACCTGCTATGCCTAAGACGGATCCGTCACACTTAAGAGCTGAACTTAAGATATTACTAGATGAATTTGATATACATCCTATTACAGATGACTATATGATGAATGATAGACAAAAGTCTATACTTACAGAAGTAAAAAAGAAAATTGCTCATGTAGAGACTCCTGCGGCTAGATTAGAACATAGTTTACATCTTCCTGTTTCTCTTATTATTATTCCACTTTTTGCCCTTGCAAATGCTGGTATTGCTATAGATTTTAGTGCTATGAGTACTACGATTATGACACCTGTTTCTATGGGAATCATTGCTGGTCTTATTCTTGGTAAAGTTTTGGGTATTTTTGGTGTGGCATGGTTAGCCATTAAACTTAAAGTCGCAACATTACCACAAGGTAGTACCATGAATCAAATCTTTGGTGTGGCATTTTTAGGAGGTATTGGCTTTACTATGTCTATCTTTGTGGCAGACTTGGCATTTTTAAACACTCCAGAGCTTGTGTTTCAAGCCAAAGTAGGGATACTCGTAGCATCACTCTTTGCTGGGCTATTTGGGTATATGTGGCTTCGTTTTGTGGCTAAGTCAGCTATAAAATAGGATGAAGTGAGAGTTTATATATACTCTACAACTTCTTCAAGTATAAGTCGTTTCTTTTCTGAAATTTTACCTGTGTGATTTCCTAGTGCAACGAGAACAGCTATATCAAACTTTGTAGTATCTACACCTAAAATATCTGCTACTTCTTTTGAAGAATTAAACCCTTCAATAGGACATGAATCTATGCCTATCATTTTAGCAGCACTCATAATATTGGCTAAAGCGATATAACATTGTTTTTTTGTCCATTCGTTAATGTCGGGTTGGCTTTTAATGTAGTCATTGTAAAAATCAGGGCTGTATCCTCTTGACTCATAATGTTTTTTAATATATCCTTGTTCAAAAAGATTCTCTTTTGTACGAGAAAGTATGACTATGAGTTCACTTGCATCTGTAATTTGGTTTTGGTTCCAACATGCAGGTTTTAGTCTTTCTCTTGTCTTTGCATCTTTAATGACTAGAAATTTCCATGGTTCTAAGCCTACAGAAGAAGGTGACAATCTTGCCACCTCTAAAATAAAATCTAAATCTTCTTTGTCTATTTGTTTTGTGATATTAAAGTTTTTACAGGCAAAACGTGATTTGTGTACTTCTAAGGTTTGCAGTTTATTATATGTTTTCATTTTATCTCTTCTCTAAAGTTTCTATGATAGCATCAGCGATACTTGCACTTCCAAATGGGTTTTGTCCTGTGATGAGATTACCATCTATTACTACATGGTTAGCCCAGTTCTCTTTAGCCTTAAATGTTGCCCCTTGCTCTTTGAGTTTTGTTTCTAGCATAAAGGGCATCTTGTCACTCTTTTGTACTTCGTCTTCTTCTTTGTTGGTAAAGCTAGTGAGTGTTTTTCCTTTTACTAGGTAGTCTCCATTTTTGAGTTTTACATCTACAAGGGCAGCTGGTCCATGACAAATGGCTGATACTATTTTGTTCGCATCTGTAAATTCAGCTAGTACTTCTTTTACTTTAGCATTATCAGCCAAGTCAAACATAGCTCCATGACCTCCAGGTACATAGACAGCGTGATAGTCTTTACTTTGTATAGTATCTAGTTTCACAGAGTTCTTTAGTACATTTACTGCAACATTCCATTCACTTTTTATTGTCTCTAGGCTTGCTGGGTCTATGGGTACTTCTCCACCATTTATAGTAGCTACAGTCACTTTGTATCCTGCTTCTTTAAACTTCATATATGGTACAGCATACTCTTCTAGCCATACCCCTGTTTTGTCTCCACTTTTTCCATCTACACTTTTCATATTTGAGCTTCCTGTAACGATAACTAAAATA
>Ga0256834_1000593_pt1 | contig 25809 bp, 24 predicted proteins | sample 4281140metaG_FD_190536 | JGI IMG/M metagenome (GOLD analysis project Ga0256834, IMG submission 190536) | Hydrothermal vent microbial communities from East Pacific Rise, Pacific Ocean - 4281-140 | ecosystem: Environmental > Aquatic > Marine > Hydrothermal vents | place: Pacific Ocean: East...
TCGTAATTGATGTGCATGAACATGTCGCATACTGGCTCGATTTCTACGATCTTTATATCGTTACCTGGATATTTATCGTAGAGTATCTGCTCAGGCTCTGGGTTCACAGCGATATCCACAAGGTGATTATCGCAAATTACGAAGAATCAGAGTTTTTCGAGAAACCGTTCTCGCTATGGAAGGTATTCAAGCAGATATGTTCCGACAAGTGGGCATATATCTCCTCTCCGGCCGCCATTATAGATCTTATAGCGATTTTGCCGAGCTATCGGGAGATAAGGGTATTGAGAGTCTTTGTCCTTTTCAGAGCCTTCAAGATGTTGAGATACAGCAGGAGCCTGCTGCAGTTTTTCGACATACTTAGAAGCAAAAAGGTCGAGATCTATACACTTTTGACGCTCCTTTCTTTCTTTACGATGATCGCTTCGATCATGATCTACGTCTTTGAAGGGAGCAGCAACCCCAATATCACGAATCTCTTTGATGCCGTCTACTGGGCACTGGTTACGATAACTACCGTCGGATACGGAGATATTTCTCCGATAACTACCGAGGGACGTGCGGTAGCGATGCTCGTAATTCTTACAGGTATCGGGGCGATCTCTTTCCTGACATCCATAATAGTCTCCGCCTTCAGCGAAAAACTGCCGGAGATAAAAGAGACCCGCGTTATGAACCAGATAGCCAAAAAGAGAGATTTGAACCTTATTTGCGGCTATGGTAAAATCGGACAGTTGATAGCAAAAAAGTTCAAAGAGAACAAACGAAATTTTCTCGTTATAGAGAGCGATCCGGCAAAAGTCCAAAGAGCCGAACTCGACGGATGCAACGTCTTGATGGCGGATGCTACCAAGAGTGACACTCTGCTGCGACTGAAGCTCGGGGAGAGTGTCCGCTCCGTCATCGCGGTTACCCATGACGATATAATCAATGTCTTTATCACCATAAATGCCAGGAGCTTGTGCAGCGACGTGGAGATCATAGCAAGGTGCAGCGATAAAAGTGTCGCCAAGAAGCTGAGGCTTGCCGGAGCCAACCACGTTATAATGCCTGAAGAGATTGCGGGAATGCTGGGATCGGTTTATATTGGTCAGCCTGTGGCTTTTGAAGCTCTGCAGGCTATTATTACCCAGAAAAGGAATGCCAGGATTGACGAGGTGGAGATCAAGCTCGGATCGTTTCTTGACGGAGCCACGGTAGGAGACTTCGACTTTACCGCCAACAAGCTGGTACTTCTGGCCCTGCTTAAAAGATTCGATTCGAGTGACGGTAAAAACCATTACGTAATATTCAATCCGCCCGACGATACTCCGCTAAAAGCTGGTGATATTCTTGTGATAATGGGTTACAGCGTGAGTATCGCTGATTTCAAAGGAAGGCTGGAACAGAGTGTTCGATACAAAAAACAGTAATCTCGAAATAATTCTTTTCGGGTACGGCGTAACCGGAACCAAAATATACGAGATGCTCTCTACCAATTTTTCCAGAATCACTGTGGTTGACAAGGATCCTCTTCATATTGAAAAGGCCAAGGAAGAGGGGATCGTCACATCGTATCTTGTCGATATTACAAATGACAGCGAACTCGAAGAGTTGGGACTCGACTCGAAAATTCTATTCTGTGCGATGGATGAGATGTCGCTCAATATTTTTTTGGCGCTCTCTTTGAAAAGTATTTCAAACGATTCGACTCTGCTCTCCATCTCCACTTCCGCGGAGAATACAAGAAAGCTGAAGTTCATCGGAGTCGACAAAGTAATAGATATATATGAATCGAGTGCCAACCGTATCGTAGATATCATCACGAGGCCGGCCGTTACACGCGTAATGGACGAAATCATCTACGTCGACAACGGAATAAGCATCGAAGAGATCGAAATACCTGCCGGATCGTTTCTTGACGGCAAGTGTGTACATGAGATAAATTTCAGGGAGTACGGGCTTATTCTCATCGGAATATCCGACAAGGAGCTTGGTGAGGATTTTATCTTCGTTACAAGAGGGATCAACCATAAATTCGATGCCGGAGATATACTTGTTTTGATGGGAGAGATCCCGTCACTGGAGTCCTTTTACAAAAAACTTACGGAGAAAAGATGAGACGTGTCGCTGTAATCGGTGCCGGTAAATGGGGGCAGGCTCTGGCCTTCGCCCTCGGAAAAAGGTGTGACGTAGTGATCACATCACGGCGCAGGAGGGATATTGCAGGCTTTGTATCGCTGGAAGAGGCGCTAGAGCGTGAGTGGATAGTGATGACGATTCCGGCGCAGGCGGTAAGGGGCTGGCTAAAGGAAAACGGCAGCTTCGAAAACCATCGTATTCTTGTCGCGGCCAAAGGTATCGAGGCAAAGACGGGCGCTTTCTTGAACGAAATATACGAAGAGTTCGTTCCTCAATCCAATCTTACATATCTTAGCGGTCCCTCTTTCGCGAAAGAGGTTATGCAGGGGCTGCCTACCGCACTGGTGCTCAACAGTTACAATAGGATGGCCGCAACCCAATGGAGCGAAATGTTTCCGGACTTTATAAAGACTTATGTAAGCTCCGATGTGGTCGGGGCTGAAATTGCCGGTGCATACAAAAATGTCATAGCGATCGCGGGCGGAATCTGTGCCGGTTTGAAACTCGGCGAAAATGCACATGCGAGCCTCGTCTCGAGAGGTCTTGTGGAGATGGCCCGTTTCGGGCGGGAGTTTGGAGCCAGTGAAGAGACTTTTCTCTCTTTGAGCGGAGCCGGAGATCTCTTTTTGACGGCAGGGAGCAAGCTCTCGCGAAACTTCAGAGTAGGCCTCGGTCTTGCGCAAAAAAGAGCCGTAGAGGAGATACTCGAAGAGATCGGAGAGGTGGCGGAAGGGATTGGAACCGCCAGGGCGCTTCACAGGATATCCGAAACAAACGACATTTACCTTCCTATCGCAAATGAAGTATACGCGATTTTGGAAGGGAAAGATCCTATCAAGAGTCTGAAAGATCTATTAAGCAGAAGGAGAGATTAGAATGCAAAAGTATCTAAAAGAGGCTAAAGAGGCGTCAGCAGTACTTGCAACAATGAGAGGCGACAAGAAAAACAGGGTTTTGCACAAGATCGCCGATGCACTCGAAAAAAACAGTGCTTTGATTATAGAGCACAACAGGTTCGATATGCAAGAGGGTGAGCGCAACGGGCTCTCTTCTGCGCTTATGGACAGACTGTTTCTCGATGAGAGCCGTATAGCGTCCATGGCACAGGCCGTCAGAGAGATTGCGGCTCTCAAAGAGCCGGTAGGCCGGGTGCTTGACGGATGGGTAACAGACAACGGTTTGCGTATAGAAAAGGTCTCCATCCCTATCGGTGTCGTAGGAATAATCTACGAGTCGCGTCCCAACGTTACAAGCGATGCCGCGGCGCTCTGCTTCAAAAGCGGAAACGTTGCGATTTTAAAGGGCGGAAAAGAGGCGCAACAGAGTAATGAAGCGATTGCCGGCATCATTCAGAAGACGCTCGAAGAAGAAGGATTGCCAAAGGCTCTGATAAGCCTGCTGCCGGATGCGAGTCGCGAAGGAGTTGCGAAGCTTATCAAAATGGATGAGTATGTCGATCTGATCATCCCCAGAGGCGGTGAGGCCCTTATCCGTTTTGTCAACGAAAATGCGACGGTTCCGGTCGTCAAGCACGATAAAGGATTGTGCCATACATATATCCATGAAAAGGCCGACTTTGACGAGGCCGTAAAGATTGCGGTAAACGCCAAGTGCCAAAGACCTGGTGTCTGTAACGCCATGGAGACTCTTGTAGTGGACAGAGCGATAGCGGCAGATATACTGCCTATGCTAAAAAGGGCGTTCGATGCCGAATCTACCGAGATTCGCGGGGATGATACTACAAGAAAGATAATCGATGTCGAGACTGCTACAGAAGAGGATTTTTATACGGAGTATCTGGCCAATATACTCTCCATTAGAGTGGTTGACGGCCTGGATGAAGCGATAGCCCATATCCGCAAATACGGCTCCGGCCACTCCGAAGCGATCGTAACCGACGACCATAAGGCTGCGGAACGCTTTTTGAACGAGATAGATGCCGCATGTGTATACGTAAACGCATCCACGCGCTTTACCGACGGCGGGGCGTTCGGATTTGGTGCGGAAGTGGGCATAAGTACCAACAAACTGCATGCCAGAGGTCCTATGGGGATCAACGATCTTACTACCTACAAATACAAGATTTACGGCGAGGGACAGATCCGCTGAATATGCAAAAAGAGCTCATACTCGATATCGAGAATCTGACTTTTGGATATTCGAAGCAAAAACTTCTGTATAGAGATTTCTCTTTGAAGCTCCATGTAGGGGAGATAGTTACGATTCTCGGTCCCAGCGGTAGCGGTAAAAGTACGCTTTTCGAGCTTATAGCGGGAAACTTGACACCGTTTTCCGGGAAGATCGAGAGGGACTCTTTTTCGCAGGTTTTTCAGGATCCTTACAGCTCTTTTCACCCTACATATACCATATTGAACCAGATAGAGGATGTAGCCGATACATCCGGTCTCGAGGAGCTGTGTGCCCAGATGGGTTTCGATCCTGCTCTACTGAAAAAGAGACCTCACGAGCTATCCGGAGGACAGCTGCAGCGTGCCTCGATTATAAGAGCACTTTTGATGAAACCGCGACTGCTTTTGGCGGACGAGCCCACCTCCGCACTGGACAGTCTTATACAACTCGACGTCATGAAGCTTCTTCTTCGCACCCTCGACAGGGTAGGTATATTGATGATTACACACGATCGTGATCTTGCCAGGTGGTGCAGCGACAGAGTGATCGAACTATCCTGATATCGATAAAAGAGTATAATATTCGGTATGAAACGACTTTGTCTGCTCCTGCTGATATTTTCATCTACTCTATACTGCCGCGATATATACCCGAGCATGGAGTTTCGTGCATCCGGAATTGTAAGTGACTTTACGATATATGACGGGAAGCTCTATGTGGGTACGGACAGAGGAGTCGTGGATGTTTTCGACATAAAAAGCGCGAAGTTGCTATATCAGATCCCTCTTGATCCTGTAAGAAACGAAAGGTCGAAAATAGTGCCGGCGCGTATTTTGAGTGTGGATTCGAAAGATGGCGTTTTGTTGATACTCTCCATAGGCGAAAACGGTTTTAGAGATCTATGGATATATAAGAGCTTCGTGTTGAAAAAAGTGGTGGGCGTCAACAGGAAACTCTTCGCGAAGGAGGCGAGGTTTTCAGATAGAGGCGAAGCGGTTGTGGGAACATTCGGTTCGAGAGTGGCACGTTACAGTATCGAAGAGGGTTATGAAGCCTACAACATCAAAGCCTCTCAAAGCAGTATGGGGGATATGGTAGTGGTTGAAGGTGGAAAGAGAGTTCTCTTCAGTGACGAGGCGGGAGAGATCTTTCTCATCGATGCAAAAAGCGGCAGGGTGCTAAAAAGGATCTACTCGAAGCATCTTGACAAGATTCACCATCTCGCTTATTCGAAAGGTGTTTTGATAAGCGGAGGCCACGACAGAAGAGTCGGTGTCTACCTTAAAAGCTCCAAACCATACTATATCAGAACCTCTCTTCCTGTATTTTGTGTCGCAATCACCCCGGATGCGAAAACCGGTCTCTTTACGAGCGGCGACGATCAGGCAATACAGCTTTTCGACATAAAGAGCAGAAAAATGACCGACAGGCTCGTCGGTCACACTTCGATGGTCAATCAGATCAAGTTTATGGACGACAAGAGAGTGTTGAGTTCGGAGCGGGGACCGAAGGTACTTCTTTGGCGCATTCCATGAAACTATCAGTAGGTATTGTATAGATACTCTGCTATCTTTTTCGCCTCATCTTCCGAAATGGTACCTTTCATGGACGGCATTAGACCGAAACGCTCTATCGCCTCCTTGTTGAATAGTGATCTCTCCTTCGATGGATTCATAATATATCGACTTACAAAATCGATATACTCCTCTTTGCTTTTTAGACTCTTTTTGAGGTGTCTTGCCACTCCCCACATCGGTGGTGCCACCATATGCTTTACCTTTTCTGCCGTCGGATTGGACGCCATATGGCATGAAGTGCAGTGCTTCGTCATCAGATCTTCACCGCTGCTTCCTGCAAAAGCCCACGATATGGCTGCTGCCGCAAGTATGATGCAACGCTTTAAACTCATCTCTTCTCCTTGTTTGACAATACTTATAAAGATATTAACCTTTAATTATTTATGAAGAGTTTAAAAAAGCTCTCTTTTTCACTTTTTTGATTCAGAAGGTACAATATGTGTATGCTAAACTGACTGAAGGGAGCTGTGGGAGTCTATATGAATATAGCATACAGAGATTTTTGTGAAAAGATCGAAAAAATAAGATCGGACAGGATTCACGGTGCAACTTTTCTGGCACAGGAGGCTCTTGGGGCATTCAAGGTGCTGGCATCAAGCGGTGCATCATTATCCACGCTTGTCGAAGCCGCCGTATCGGTCGCAAACAGCCGTCCGATGATGGCAGCTCAATTCAGAGTGGGGAACGAGCTGCTGCACTTTATGGATAGTGAACGGAGCATCGATTCGTTGATAGCACATTGTGACACTCTTTCGACAAGAATGAAGCGAGCGCCCAAAGAGGCCGCGAAATATGCGGCCGACTATATATCGGGTAGAGAGAAGCTTCTTACACACTCATACAGCTCGGCTGTCAGGATGAGTATAGAAAGGGGTGTAGCTTTTGGAAACAGGCCTCATCTGTTTTGTACGGAGTCGAGACCGGCAAACGAAGGAAGAGATTTTGCCGATGTGCTTTGTAGAGCCGGAGTCGATACGACTCTCATTGTAGATGCCGCGGCCCCATATTTGTGCGGGAGGGTAGAGCTGGTTTTGCTTGGAGCCGACGGTATAGGTCCGTTCGGGCTGGTACACAAGATAGGAACATACGCCATTGCACTTGCCGCCAAAGAGTACGGAGTGGAGGTGGCCGTCGTGGCGGATAGTATGAAGTTTTGGCCTTCTTCCGTAAAAAAGCCTATCGAGCCCCCAAAATCGTCAAAAGAGTTGGCAGACGGGGAGTGCTTTGATGTTTTGAATCTATATTTCGATGTTACGCCGCTAAAATATATCGATACCGTGATTACGGAAGAGGGGATACTCGATTCGGAAAGTGCGGCTGAAGTGTGCCAAAATATAGAGCTTCATCATATGCTGGAGTAGAGGCTGGAGAAGGGCTTTTTGCGACTTCTATCTGCCTATGGCTTTGGCTTCGAGCTCTTTGTCTATAGTCTCTTGCATCTTGTCGCGCAGATTTTCGTACCACCCCTCTTTCGCTTTCGGGACCTCTATGGAGGGCAGGAATATGACTTTGACATCTCCGCCAAAGGAGGTTTTGTCGTGTTCGTTGACCACTCTTTTGCTTCCTACGATCACTACCGGCTGAACTGTCAGAGCCAGCTTTTCGGCGATGAATCTGGCACCGTCTTTGAAAGGCAGAAGTTTTTGCCCCCTGGCACGGGTACCTTCGGGAAAGAGAGCCACCGGTCTATGTAGCTCTTCAATCGATCTTTTTACATCTTTGAGCAGTTTGATCAAACCTCTTTTATCGCTTCTGTCTACGGGTATCATTTCTCCATTGCTCAACAAAAGACCGAACCATGGAACTTCAAAAAGCTCTTTTTTGGCTACCCAGTTCAGGTTTATCGGAAGCAGAGCTTCCATGGTGATAATATCGACGATGCCTTGATGGTTCATCAGGTATAGTTGCGCTTCGGGGTCCGGATCTCCCACCTTTTCGATACCGGCGAACATCAGTGCCATCATACTCTTGTTGCCGTAGTGCAGAATCTTTCCTTTATGGCGCGGGAAGAGCTTAAGCAGAGGAATCATGACGGAGACTACAAGAGATATTACAAAAGCGCAGTAATAAAATCTAATTCGAGCAAAGATCTTCATTTTTTACCCATCCTATGGTGCTGTTAGGCAGCTGTATCTTCGTATAGTTTTCATTTCTGTTCATCTGCTTGGCCACGGTGCGCTCATAAAGAATTGTAAAAGAGGTACTTTGCGGTGTCGGAAGCAGATAGAGTCGGCTTTCAGGCTTTATACATACGCTTTTAAGCGGTATCAGATATGTCGTAAGGTAACCAGCCGCAAGTGTGATCAGGATTGGATATATCCACTTTCTCTTCATTATCCACAAAACAACCCATACGAAAATCAAGAAGCCTGTGGCCATGATCTTGAATTTTGTAAATTCACTGGCCTGTGGATCGAGATTGCTCTGTGTGCTTACGCTGCTTCGTTTTACTATTATCGGGATCTGGAATTTTTCATAGCGGTTCTTTTTCAGGTTGAAGTAGCTGAATGTCAGCTGCTCCATTCCAGCCGGAAATATGGCGTAGTAAAAGAGTGTAGTGTCATTCAGATCACCGCTATAGGAGTCTATTCCCTGGTTTGAAGAGTTTTTGAGGTGAAAGTCGTCGAAGTTTCCGAACTCAACTTTCAGCTGAAGCGCGAGAATGTTGGTGTCGGATGTGTATGTTGATGCCTGATAGTTTATCAGCTCCATGTTTTTAGCCAGAACGTTACAAAAATCTCCGGGAGGATTTAGACGTACGGCTTTTATTGTCATTGAATCGGATCTGTACTCTCTTTCCGGTTCATCGGAGTAATATACTATAAACTCCGGCAGGCGAACGTCGCTGCCTGTTGCCTTGAAGTAGTATACGAGTCTGCTTATGGCTTTGGGCTCTATCGATTCAGGCTCTTTTACGGGGGCGATATTTTTTCCGTTGTCCGTTCGAACTTCAAACGCCCTGCCTCTTTCGAGGGAAGTCACCTTTACCGTTACCGGAAAAATCTCTCCGACATAGACCTTTTTCGGAACGTTTTCAAGGCTTATGTATATGAGCTGTTCTGCAGGTTTTTGGGGCTCCGTCTCTATCTCGATGTAGTCATCGTACGGTTCTGAAAAGAGGGACGGCTCTTCCACGTTTGCGAACAGAACCGTAGCGGCAAGCAGGATTGCGGTTATCAGCCTCATGGACAATTAGAGGAGGAACCCTTCGAGCATTTTCACTCCGTCTTGAGATCCCAGAATCGACTCCATCGCTCTTTCCGGATGCGGCATCAGACCGAAGACGTTACGCTCCTTGTTGCATATTCCGGCGATATTGTCAATCGATCCGTTTGGATTGTCCGGATCTCCGTTTTTGTCGCAGTATGTAAGAAGTACCTGCCCGTTGTCATACAGCTCCTTCAGGCCTTCATCTTCTATGAAGTAGTTCCCTTCGGCATGCGCGATCGGGATATTTAGAAGTTCTCCGACTTCACATTTGCGCAGGAATCTGTTGTCGTTGTTCTCCACTTTGAGATACTGGTGTTTGGAGACGAAGTGGAGATTTTCGTTTCTCTTCATGGCGCCTGGAAGCAGGTGACTCTCAAGAAGTATCTGAAAACCGTTGCAGATTCCAAGAACATATCCGCCGTTATCGGCGTAGGCCTTGATCGCCTTCATGATAGGACTGAAGCGCGCTATGGCACCGCTGCGAAGGTAGTCGCCGTAGCTGAAACCGCCTGGAACAACGACAAGGTCGGTGTTTGATGGCAGAGTCTGCTCTTCATGCCATACGATTTCTACATCCTCTCCGAGCCTTTCGAAAGCATAAACGGTGTCAAATTCACAATTGGTGCCTGGAAAGCGGGGGACGACGATTTTCATTGCACGATCTCTATGCTGTAATCTTCTATTACGGTATTGGCAAGAAGGGTTTCACACATCTTCTCTACCTCCTTTTGCGCACTCTCCTTCGAGGTCGATTCGAGATCGAGCACTATCTGTTTGCCTACCCGGACGTTTTCTACATTTTCGAAACCGAGAGCTCCGAGGGCGTGGTGTACCGCCTTGCCCTGCGGATCGAGGACCCCCTCTTTGAGGTAGACGTTTACGATCGCTTTCATCTATCTTCTCCAACTATTCGTTTCAATACCTCTTCATATGCAACCTTCACACTGCCAAGGCCCTGTCTGAAGCGGTCTTTGTCAAGCTTTTCATTGGTCTGCATATCCCAGAAACGGCAACTGTCGGGGCTGATTTCGTCGGCGAGGATGATCTTTCCTTCGCTGTCGTAACCGAACTCCACTTTGAAGTCGACGAGGTTTAGCCCCTTTTTCGCGAAAAATGCCTTCAATATCGTATTTATTTCGCGTCCGAGCCGTTTCAGCTCTTCGAGATCGGCTTCGCTTTTTACAAGATCGAGAATCAGACAGTGTTCGTCGTTTATTATAGGATCGCCAAGATCGTCACGCTTGTAGTAGAACTCTACCAGTGAAAAGGGAAGTACCGTACCGTCTTCTATACCGAGTCTTTTGGTAAGGCTGCCTGTCGCAATGTTTCTTACTACTACCTCGATAAGAATGATATCGACCTTTTTTACCAGCATATGGTTGTCGTCTGGCTTCTCCACAAAGTGTGTAGGTATCCCGGCACTCTCGAGAAGTCTGAATAACTGGCTGCTGATCTCGTTGTTCAGAGCCCCTTTGCCCTTCTCCTGTGAATGCTTTTCGCCGTTGAAAGCCGTCAGATCGTCTTTGAATTCCGCCAGAAGCAGATTTGGATCTTCGGTTGTAAACAGACGCTTCGCCTTTCCTTCGTAAAGCAGCTCTTTTTTTGTCATTTTCTCTCCTGTGTAATGATAAGTGCGCGCAGAATATCCACACCCTCTTTGAGTTGATTGTCGTCATACAACTCTTCTGTCGTAATCACGTTCTCTTTGGAGGGTTTCTCCTCCTTCTGGCTCTCCTTTTTGCCGTCAATCTTTTCGAGCTCTCCCTTTAGATGCTCTTTTAGTTGAGACTCTTTGAGCTCGAAATGGTTCTCTTCGACTGTGACTTTGCCGAAGGAGACTTTGATATCAGGAGTCACTCCGACGGCCTGGATGGTTCTGCCGCTCGGAAGGTAGTAACGTGCTATCGTGAGTCTTAGAGCTTCTGATTTGTTGATCGGCATGATGATCTGGACACTGCCTTTTCCGAAAGTCTTCTCTCCGACTATCACGGCCCGTCTATGATCCTGGAGGGAGCCGCTTACGATCTCGCTCGCGCTTGCGCTGCCGCCGTTTACAAGAACCACTATCGGAATCTTTTTGTACGTTCCTTCGCTGTGCGCTTTGTATACCTGGTTTTCATCTTTTATTCGCCCTTTTTGCGAAACGATCACCCCTTCGTCTACGAATAGATCCACCATACCAACCGCCTGATCGAGCAGGCCGCCGGGATTGTTTCTAAGGTCTATTATGAGACCTTTTGCATGCGGGTTTTCCAGCAGAGCCTTTTTTATATCCTGTACAACTTTCTTGTCGAACGAGACGACTCTTATGTAGAGAATGTCGCTGCCCACTTTTTTTGTATATACTGACTGGATCTTTATGATATCCCTTATGATCGTTATGACAAGAGGTTTGGGCTCGTTCTTTCTTACTATCGTCAGAGTGATTTTGGTTTTCGGCTTGCCTCTCATCAGGGATACGGCTTCATCGAGAGTCATATTGAGCGTCGACTTGTCGTCGATTTTGAGTATTATGTCTCCCGCTTTCAGTCCGGCCTTGTATGCCGGAGTTCCTTCCAGCGGGGCTATCACGGTCAAAGCACCGTCTCTCATGCCTACCGTGACTCCGAGTCCGCCAAATTCGCCGCTGGTCTGGATCTTCATCTCTTTGAAGCTTTTTGTGTCGAGGAACGAGGAGTGGGCGTCGAGGTTCGTCATCAGCCCCTTTATAGCCTTGTCTATGATTTCGTTTATCGTCAAATCGTCGACATAGTACTTCTCTACGGTTCCGACTACTCTGGTGAACTTGCTCAGTGCCTCAAGCTTGGAAACGGTGGTGTTGCTGTCGCTTTTGGCGAATAGAGATGGGGCTCCGGCTACCGTCAGTACGGTCAGAGTGGCAAAAAAACCGGCTGTCATCAACCCTTTGTTTCTTTTCATCATAATCTATATTCCATATCCGATCGAGTTTTATGAGAGGCTATTATACCACCTGCAACTAAAAAAGGGATAAGTATCTCTTCGGTGATGGCCGATTTTTACCATATCGATTCGACGGATGCGCATTATTAAATTGAATAGATAAAGAAACTTGACACAAGTGGACTAAACCTGATATAATTACGGAAATTTGACCCTTGCTTTTTACAACTGCGACAAATGTAGCAGATATTATGTTCTGTTTCAGGTAAGATTATGGAAAGGGTTTGAAAAAAGGAGATGATATGAGTATATTCGAGAAGTTGACACACCAGATGACCGAGTCGATAGAATCGGGAGTCAGTCTGGCACTGCATAATAAAAATCCGGAGGTTGAACCGGTACATATAGTATGGGGACAGTTGACAAATTCCGGCAGTGTACTAAACCAGGCACTGAACAGGATGGGAATCGACAAGGCTCCCATAGAGCTCGAGGCCAAGAGTGTGGCCGACAGGCTTCCGAAAGTTTCGACCGTTACGAAAGAGAGTATCAAGCTATCGAGAGCACTGCAGGAGAGTCTGCAAAAAGCCGAAGGGCTGATGGCAAGACAGGGAGATCAGTATCTGGCTGTCGATACATGGCTTATGGCCAATCTCGACCAGCCTCAGATCAAGGATGTTCTCGGCAAGTATGTCGATATGATGGAGCTTGGAAAGACTCTCGAAGCGATCCGCGGAGGCAAGAAGATAGAGAGCCAGACAGCGGACGAGACGCTTGAGGCACTGGAGAAGTACGGGATAGATTTGAACAAGAAGGCGATCGACGGAGAGCTCGATCCTGTAATCGGTCGTGATGAAGAGATCGAACGTGTGATGCAGATCCTGATCAGAAAGACCAAAAACAACCCGATACTTCTCGGAGAGCCCGGTGTCGGTAAGACCGCAATCGTAGAGGGGCTCGCACAGCGCATAGTAAACAAGGAGGTTCCGCTAAGCCTTCAGAACAAGCGAGTCGTTGCGCTCGATATGAGTGCGTTGATCGCAGGCGCCAAATATCGCGGTGAGTTCGAGGATCGTCTCAAAGCCGTGATCGAAGAGGTCAAAAGCAGCGGAGACATAATTCTCTTCATCGACGAGATCCATACTATCGTGGGTGCGGGTGCATCAGAGGGAAGTATGGATGCGGCCAACATGCTCAAGCCGGCACTCGCTCGCGGAGAGCTGCACACCATTGGTGCGACGACTCTCAAGGAGTACCGCAAATATTTCGAAAAAGATGCGGCTCTTCAGCGCCGATTCCAGCCGGTCCATGTAAACGAGCCTTCCATCAATCAGGCTCTGCAGATTCTTCGCGGTCTGCGTGAGCGGCTCGAAGCCTTTCACAATGTCACGATACTCGACAGTGCGCTGGTGGCGGCTGCCAAACTGTCGGCCCGTTATATTACGGACCGCTATCTGCCGGACAAGGCGATAGACCTCATAGACGAGGCGGCCGCAGAGCTTAAGATGCAGATAGAGAGCGAGCCGAGCGAGCTTGCGAGAGTCAAACGCGAAATCAGTCAGCTTCAGGTGGAAAAAGAGGCGCTGACTATGGAGGAGTCCAAAAAGAACGAGCAGCGCCTTGAAGAGATAGAGAAGGAGCTGGCGGATCTCGAAGAGAAGAAACGCAGACTCGAAGCTCAGTTTGAAACCGAGAAGAAGGTCTTCAACGATATCGCCCACATCAAGGTGGAGATAGACAAGCTAAGAAGCGAAGCGGAAGCTGCCAAGAGAAACGGTGACTACAACAAGGCCGCCGAAATCGAATACGGCAAGATTCCGCAGCTCGAAGAGGAGCTAAAAAGGCTCGACGAGCAGTGGGAGCGTATGCAAAAAGAGGGTACGCTGCTCAAAAATGCCGTCGACGAAGAGATGATCGCCAAGATCGTCAGCCGCTGGACGCAGATTCCGGTAACCAAGATGCTTCAGAGCGAGAAGGAGAAGATTCTTCATGTCGAAGAGGTATTGGCTGAAGATGTCGTAGGACAGGATCAGGCGATCAAGGCGGTTGCAAGAGCCATCAAGCGAAACAAAGCAGGTCTGAGCGAGCAGAACAGACCGATAGGAAGTTTCCTGTTCCTCGGACCTACCGGTGTCGGTAAGACCCAGACGGCGAAGACGCTGGCGAAGTTTCTTTTCGATACCGAAAAGTCTCTCATTCGTATCGACATGAGCGAATATATGGAGAAGCATGCGGTAAGCCGTCTGGTAGGTGCGCCTCCGGGATATGTCGGCTATGAAGAGGGTGGACAGTTGACGGAGGCTGTCAGGCGAAAGCCATACAGCGTAATCCTCTTCGACGAGATCGAAAAGGCGCATCCAGATGTGTTCAACGTACTTCTGCAGGTGCTGGACGACGGTAGGCTTACCGACAACAAGGGTGTGACGGTAGACTTTAGAAATACCATCATCATCCTTACCTCCAACATCGCAAGTGACAAGATAATGGAGTTCAGAGATCCGGAAGATCGCGAAAAGGCGGTAAGGGACGAGTTGAAGATGTACTTCAAGCCCGAGTTCTTGAACCGGCTCGACGATATCATTATCTTCAATCCGCTTGATCAGGCGGCCATTACGAAGATTGTCGACATACTCTTCAAGAATATCGAGGCGAAGCTTGAAGAGCGCGATATCAAAGCTTCACTCACGGAAGCGGCGAAGGCTCGGATCGCCGAAGCGGGCTTCGATCCGGTATACGGTGCCAGACCGCTAAAACGGGCACTTTACGAGCTTGTAGAAGACAAGCTGGCCGAATTGATCCTCGAAGAGAGGGTAAAAGAGGGCGATACAGTCGTATTCGATGCCGAAAACGGCGAAATCGTACCGAGAATAAATCCGTAACTTCCGTGGCGGGGTCGAATTCTCTTCGGCTCCGCCTGATTTTTTTCTCTCTTTAAACTATTAGTGGTAGAATCACCGTATGAACTTTTACAGAACTCACTTTGCTGTTTTCTCTCTTTCATTTATTGTCGTGTACAGAGGTACGAAAGAGGAGTGCTCGCGGTCCGGGCGGATTTCTTTGCAGGAAGCGACGCATATGATCCCGGATAGAGGTATGGTTCTATTTTTATGATCAGGTTTTTAATCGCGATACTGTTTGCCATCGGCTCTCTTGTCGGCGCCGATCTCCAAAAAATCATCGATTCGTCTCCTGCAGGATCGGTCATAGAGCTGCCCGAAGGCATATTTTACGGCCCGATTACGATAAAAAAACCCCTCATACTCAGAGGAGGCGGCAAAAAGAGTGTAATCGACGGAAACTTCACATCGAAAGTCATCACGGTTCTCTCTTCCGACGTCACGATAGAAAATCTCGCTATAAGAAACAGCGGACGAAGGCGCCACTCCCTTGACAGCGCCATCTTCATCAGCGGAACGAAACGTGTAAAAGTGGAGCGGTGCAGAATCGAAGATACCCTGTTTGGCATAATAGTATCTCGCAGTGACAATACCGTTGTCAGAGAAAACAGTATCTCATCCTATGACGAGCCTGTAGCGGACAATAGGGGAGACGCAATCAGACTCTGGCTCTCAAACGGCACTATCATCGAAAAAAACCGTATCTCGGGCAGCAGGGATATCGCTCTGATGCGCTCCGATCACAACATTATAGAGGCAAACATCATTGAAGGCAGCAGATACGGTGTCTATCTGCAGATGTGTGAAGACATCCGGATATCGAAAAACCGAATTTTCTCCAACTATGTAGGGGTGCTCAGCAGCGGTTCCAAAGATGTGAAGATAGAACGCAATACGATAGTGAAAACCCATCTTGAAACAGGTGTGGGGGTGGTCATAAGAGGAGGGGGCGTTCATGAGATCAGGCAGAATACCCTCATGAGACACGCACAAGCCTTCTATATCGACTCCTCACCAGCCGAAAGGGGAATGAAACGCTTTATAGAGAGAAATCTCATCTCTCTCAACAATGAAGCTTTCCATTTTCATGCGATCATAAAGAACAATACGATCAGGTTCAACAATATCTCTGACAATCTGACCGAGGTTGTCAAAAATATAAGGCACACGAAAAGCTATGACAACGATATACGCTTCAACTACTGGGACAGATACGAAGGGTTCGACAAAAACGGAGACGGCATAGGAGATACGCCCTATCTGATACTATTGTATGTTGACAGACTGTGGCATTACGATCACCACCTGAAGTTTTTCCGCTTTACACCTCTCTTTTCGATAGTGGAGTTTATCGAAAGACTCGCTCCTTTTAGCGAGCCGATACTTCTTATGAGGGATAATGCGCCACAGCTCTATCCGGTAGAAGATGCCGGAGCCGGTGCTTCAGATGTGTTATAATCCTCTTCAAATCAACAAAAGCGAGGCTCAATGAAGGCTGTAGTTTCCGTTTTTCTGCTTCTACCGTCACTTTTCGTATCTCTTTTTGGCGACTCAGGCCTTGAGGATAAGATCCGTATCCAGAATATGAAGGTTGTAGAGGCTGCCGCGGGTGAGCTTGGCAAGGATCTGCCAAAAAGAGTCGATCCTTTCACGAAGCTCGTCGCCGTTGAAGCCGAGGGTGAGAAGCTGGTATATGTTTTCGAGATCGATGCCGGCGGAAAGAGTGATGAGAGTATCGTAAAGGAGGGAAGAGAGAGAATGAAAAGAAATGTCACCGCAGGTATCTGTTCCACTTCACAACGCTTCCTCAAAAGCGGTATAGTCATATCCTACAGATATGTTTCGGCTGCAACCGGAAAATCTCTTTTTGAGTTCAGTGTGGATAAGAAGGAGTGCGACACTCTCCGTTAGATTCGGCTGTTGCCGATATCCGAAGATACAGCTCAACCCTAAACTGCTATTAAGCGAAATTTAATTAAAATATCGGGCTTAAATCCAATGAAAGAAGGACGGATAGATGAAACGAACCTATCAACCGCACAATACTCCGCGCAAAAGAACGCACGGTTTCCGCACCCGCATGAAGACTAAAAACGGACGCAAGATCATAAACGCACGCCGTGCCAAAGGGCGAAAGCGATTGGCGGTCTAATCCACTTCGAACCTTTGCGGGGCAGTGCAGATTTCGACCGGGTATACAAGTCCGGCAAACGTTGGCACGACCCGGCTTTCGTGCTTTTCGTACTGCCGGGCAAAGATAGATACAGAGTCGGATTTGTAGCCAGCAAGAAGATCGGCAATGCCGTCAAACGTGCAAGGGCCAAGCGAAGATTGCGGGCACTGTTTTTGCAAACGGCTCCGCTCCTTAAAAGAGGCGACTATGTCTTGGTCGCCAAACCGCCCGTACTGGATGCCCAGTTCAAAGAGTTGGAGAAGGCGTTCAGGCGAGGTATAAAACGTTTGAATGTTGGGCAAGTGAGATGATCAGAAGCGTACTATCGGGGTTTTTGAAGATATACCAGAAATTTTTTACACTTTTGGGCTATGGAAGCTGCCGATACTACCCCACATGTTCAGAGTATGCCAAATGGCAACTCGAAACGAATCCAAACATCATAAAAGCTCTCTTCTCTACTATGCTCAGGATACTTCGATGCAACCAGCTCTTTGACGGCGGCATCGACTATCCCAAAATCTCTCTCAAACCTGACTTAAGCGCCGGATTCAGCTCCGCTCCTACCGATATCAGATACTGGTTCGTGCCGGAAGGGGATGAAAAAAGGTGCAGAGTCGTCAAAAATATCTTTTCGAAAGGCCATTCGTGATAGACAATATGAGCACACAGACACGGGTCGTAATAGCGACCGTACTCTCCCTGATAGTTTTCATGGCTTACGACTATCTTTTCATGCCAAAGACCATCCCGGCAACAGAAGCCAACAGAAGTGTTGCCGTTGCGCAGAGTAGCGATCCGTCTCTAACGGCAGCACCCAGATCGGTCGAGACGGCCGCCTCAGACTCCAGGAGCGCTTCCACAGCGCCTGTGCAAACAAGCGAGCTCGATAGAGTCATAGCGACGGCGGAGATGTCGAATATGACGATGGAGTTCGATGCGCTCGGCAGAATAAGTCAGGTATACCTCAAGGATCGGCAATATCGTGACGAAGAGGGTGAGGAGCTCAAACTCTACAACGAGCCGAAGATACCGAGGCCGCTGGAGATAAGATTTGTCGACCAGAAACTGAATGAACTCGCCTTCAAAACTCCTTACACTGTATCGGTATCATCCGTAAATGTTTCCGACAAGCCGGAAAAGATCGTATTTACCCAGAATCTTGACGGACTGATCGTCGAAAAGAGTGTCGTAATATACCCGGATCACCATTACGAACTGACTGTAAAGCTCAGCGAAGAGAGACCTTTTTATATCTCTCCGGGTGTGCGTCCGGACATAAGAGTCGACGCCTATACTGTTCATGGAGCGATGGTAGAGGAGGCTGACGGCACTCTCACCATCATTGAGGATGGTGACGCCAAGGGTACTGAGGCTTTCAGAAAGGCAAAAATCGCAGTCGCTTTCGATCGCTACTATGCGACGGCGTTCTATGACTTCGAGAATGGTCTTGACGTAGTGGTGAACAAGGATGCCGAAGAGAACCCCATACTCTTTGTCACCGGTCAAAACGGCAGAACCGTAAACGGATATATAGGACCGAAAGAGTATAAGATACTCAACGCGATCCATCCGAATCTTACAAAGGTCATCGAGTTTGGATGGTTCACGTTCATAGCCTATCCGGTATTCAAGATATTGATGTGGATACACAACTATATCCCCAACTGGGGATGGGCGATAGTGGCTTTGACCATTCTGGTGAGGATCGTTCTATATCCGCTCACCTACAAGGGCATGGTCTCCATGTACAAACTCAAAGAGCTCGCTCCCAAAATCAAAGAGATTCAGGCAAAATACAAGGGTGATCCACAGAAGATGAATATGCATATGATGGAGCTGTACAAAAAGCACAAAGCCAATCCGCTGGGCGGCTGTTTGCCTATGCTCCTTCAGATTCCGGTATTCTTTGCGATATACAGGGTCCTTTTGAATGCCATCGAGCTGAAAGGTGCCGAGTGGATTCTCTGGATCGAGGACCTCTCCGTAATGGATCCCTATTTTGTGCTGCCTATCTTGATGGGTGCTTCCATGTGGGTACACCAGGTCGTTACACCGAGTAACTTTACAGATCCGATGCAGGAGAAGATTTTCAAATGGCTGCCGGTAGTATTTACATTCTTCTTTGTAACTTTCCCGGCCGGTCTGGTCCTTTACTGGTTTACCAACAATATCTTCTCGATTGCCCAGCAGATGCTTGTAAACAGAATGCTGGAGAATAGAAAAAAGGTCGACTGATGAAAAAGTTTGAAGCCGGAACACTTGAAGAGGCGTATGCGGAGGCTGCAAAAGAGTTCTCCTGCTCGGTAACGGAACTGGATATCCAGATTGTGCAGAACCCTTCAAGAGGTTTTCTTGGCTTCGGACGAAAAAGTGCGATAATTGTAGCAGCGTACAAAGAGAGGACTTTACAAAAAGAGCCTGAAGATACGAAGATTTCAAAGGGAAAAGTCGAAAGACCCGTACAGAAAAAGACTCCAGTCAAAGAAGAGAGTACAAAAAGAGTAGAGTCAGAAGCGGATGAAAACCAGCCGCTTGCAAGAGGTGAAGGCGAGAAAGAGAGAATCGCAGAACCTGTAGCGGATACCGCTTTTAAAAAGGAGCAAAAGAGATCTTTCGCCGATAAAGAGGAAGATATATTCGGCAACTTCTACGATGATGCAGTCGATATCAATGTCGTGGTTAGAGAGGTTGAAAGAGAGATCAATTCGCTCTTCTCTTCGGCATGTTTCAGGATCGAACCGATCAGGGTATTCGCGATCGACGACGAGACTCTCCAGATAGAGTTCAAAGGAGAAGATGCCGCGCTTCTCATCGGCAAAGAGGGGTATCGCTACAAAGCGATGGCCTATCTGCTTTACAACTGGATACACGGAAAATACGGCTATAAGGTAAGGTTGGAGATAGCGGAGTTCCTCCGGAACCAGGAGGCTATGATGGATAGCTATCTTGAGCCGATAGTTGAGCGGATCGAAAACGAGGGACGCGCACAGACCAAGGTGCTTGACGGAATACTGGTACAGATAGCTCTTCAAAAGCTCAGAGAAAAATATCCGCAAAAGTATGTCGCTGTACGCACCAACAAAGAGGGAGGACGATACGTTATCGTCAACGAGTTCATGGAGCGCAGGTGAGCGATACGATAGCCGCACTGGCCACTGCGAGTGGAGTCGGCTCCGTGGCTATCGTTCGACTTAGCGGCCCCAAAGCTCTGGAGATTGCCAAAAAAGTTACAAAAAGAGACTCCTTCACTCCACGATATGCACACTTGAACGATCTTTTCGACAAAGATGACCAAATAATAGACGAAGCTATCGTAATCTACTTTCAGGCTCCCCGCAGTTTCACTACCGAAGATGTTGTAGAGTTCCAGTGTCACGGCGGCTCCATCGTAGCTGAGAGGATACTCGATACCGTCATCGGCCTCGGAGCGAGGCCGGCGGAACCCGGTGAATTTACAAAGCGTGCCTTTCTCGGCGGCAGAATCGATCTCAGCGAAGCTGAAGCTATCGCAAAACTTATAGAGGCAAAAAGTGACGATGCAGCGAAGATCCTTGCCCGTCAGATGAAGGGGGAACTAAAAGAGTTCGTTGAAGATGTAAAAGAGCGCCTTTTGAGAGTCGTAGCCTATGCCGAAGTGACAATAGACTATGCCGAGGAGGATCTTCCTGACGATCTTGTAGAAAACATGCTCCATCAGCTTGAAGAGCTCTCGGAAAGAATGGAGAGGATCGTCTCTTCGAGTCAAAGACGCAGGGGGCTTATAGAGGGGTTCAAAGTCTCTATCGTCGGCAAGCCCAATGTGGGAAAGAGTTCGCTGCTCAACTCCTTGCTCGACTATGAGCGTGCCATCGTCAGTTCGATTGCCGGAACTACCCGCGATACCATAGAGGAGCAGATAAGGGTCGGAAGCCATCTGGTCAGAGTCGTGGATACGGCCGGCATTCGCAGCTCTGAGGATACTATCGAAAGGATCGGTATCGAGCGCTCCGTCACAGCTATCGAGCAGAGCGATATCGTAGTTGCTCTTTTTGATGCAAGCAGGGAGTGGGATGAAGAGGATGAGCGGATACTCTCGCTGCTCGAGCGTTTCGAGAGTGAAAAGGAGATAGTGGTAGCGCTCAGTAAGACAGATCTTCCAAAGAGACTGGAGAGGTCCAGGGTAGAGCGATTCGCCCCATTGCTTCTAAATAGCCAAAACAGAGCCGATGAAGTTCTTGGCGAACTTGAAAGAAGGCTTTCCAAAATGGCTCAGGCCGATGAGCTGCTTCTTGTATCTACCCGCCAGATCGATGCTCTAAAAAGAGCGCAAAGTGCACTCAAGGATGCACTGGAGCCTTTGAAGGCTGGAGAACTCGAGATATTTTCCTATTATCTTAACGAGGCGATAAAAGCTGTAGGCTCCATATCCAAACCAGTTGATTTTAATGATATTATGGATAGAATGTTCGGTGAATTTTGCCTGGGAAAATAGGAGTTTTTATGTGTGGAATCGTCGGTTATATCGGGAAAAGAGAGATCAAAAGCAGATTGATAGAGGGGTTGAGGGAGCTCGAGTATAGAGGATATGACTCCGCAGGTATAGCAGTCATGCAAAATGGCCGGATCGACTCGTTCAAAGCGGTCGGCAAGCTCTCCAACCTCGAAGAGAAGACAAAGAGTTTCTCTACCGACGGTCTTGGCGCCGGCATCGGCCATACAAGGTGGGCTACACACGGCAAACCTACCGAACTCAACGCCCACCCACATATGGGTGAGTACAGCTACGTAGTACACAACGGCATTATAGAGAACTACAGAGAGATCAAGCAGATGCTTCAAGAAGAGGGTGTGGCTTTTTTGAGCCAGACAGATACCGAGGTGATAGTGCACCTGTTTGAACTCGAAGCGCAGCGCCGAAGCGATCTGTTTGACGCTTTCAAAGCTACCATAGAGCAGCTTGACGGAGCATATGCGGTGCTGCTTGTCACCCAGAAAGCTCCCGATACGATCTTCTTCGCCAGAAAGGGATCTCCCATGATTATCGGCAGAAACGACGAGGGAGAACTCTTTTTCGCCTCATCGGACGCTCCGCTGATCGGCGAAGCAAAAGAGGTTGCCTATATGGAGGACGGTACTATAGGGTATGTGACGCCCGATACCATCCATGCGGAGCCTGAAAACCTCGTGTTCGTACCGCTTTCAGGTGACAAGGCTACCGCTCAAAAAGGTGGCTACCGCTTCTTTATGGAGAAAGAGATCTACGAGCAGTATGACGTCATGAGCGATACGATGATGGGAAGAGTGCTTGATAGCGATATATTTTTCGAAGAGATAGGCGACTCCTTTCTTGATGGGATTACCCGTATCAAACTTTGCGCCTGCGGTACCAGCTACCACGCCGCTCTTGCTTCCGGCTACCTTTTCGAGAGATTGTCGAAAATTCCTGTCAATGTGGAGATAGCCAGCGAATTTCGGTACAAAGAGCCGCTTCTTGGAAGCGATACCCTCTTTATCGTCATAAGCCAAAGCGGTGAGACGGCGGATACGCTCGAAGCGCTCAGGATGGCCAAAGAGGCCGGTCTTAAGACGCTGGCTATTTGCAATGTGGACAACTCCTCCATAGTGAGGCTCGCGGATACGACGATTTTGACCAGGGCCGGAATAGAGAAGGGGGTTGCCAGCACCAAAGCCTTCGCGACGCAGGTGATGGTTTTGTGGATGCTCTCTCTCTATTTCGCAAAACGAAGAGGCAGTATGGATACGGAGGCGATAAAAGAGGAGCTTCGTTTCATGCACTATGTTCCCAAAGTGCTTCAGAAGTCTCTGGAGGTGCATGAAAAGTGCAAACGCCTATCCAAACGCTATCTTCACGGCCACGGCTTCTTCTTCATCGGCCGTGACATCTTCTTCCCTCTGGCGCTCGAAGGGGCGCTGAAGCTAAAGGAGATCAGCTATCTTCATGCCGAAGGATACCCCGCGGGAGAGATGAAGCACGGTCCAATCGCTCTCGCGGACGCTGAACTCTTTACGATAGCACTAATGCCGAAGACTCTCCTGTACGACAAGACAAAGAGCAATGTAGAGGAGCTCAGTGCGCGGGATTCGACCATTCTATCCATCTCGCCCGAGATGTTCGATCTCGCCGACGACTTTATACTGACTCATCCGCACAACCACCCTATGCTGGAGTTCTTCGAAATGATGGTCGTCGAGCAGCTGTTGGCAATGGAGATTGCGATACGTCTTGGCAACGATGTGGATATGCCGAGAAACCTGGCAAAAAGCGTTACGGTGGAGTAGAAGATAAAAACCACTCCATCTGTAGCTATCAGGATCGTACTGTGGGTTGTCATGCTCGTAGGCGGTCCTGCACTCTCGGTCTACTTCGATCTGATCTATTTCAGGCATCTCTTTTTGGATCTATCCTACCATCTATTGACCTTTCCCTTCGGTGTTTTGCTGGCGGTCATGGCTTTTAGAGCCGCATCAGCGGGAGGAAGGGAGTTGGCCAAACACGGCAAAAAAGATGCACAGACTCCGAGACTGGAGACGGATACTCTTGTAACCACTGGAATATACGAAAGGATGCGCCATCCGATGCTTTTTGGATTGGCACTTCTTCCTATGGCTCTGGCTCTTATAGTGGGTTCGCCTACTTTCATATTCATAGTCGCTCCTTTGGAGATGATCTTTATAGTCGTAATGGTTTTGACGTTCGAAGAGAGTGAATGCAGAAGAAAGTTCGGAGTCGCTTACGATGAGTATGCAAGCAGGGTTCCGGCCGTCTGCTTTAAAAAGGAGTGCCTGATAGAGCTCTTTTCAAAAAAGATGTAGCCTGGATAGAGTCATGCGGCTACATATATTTGATCCTGGAGCTACCATTGCTTCGATCTTTCAAGAGCGAGTTTCGCCGCGGTGGATACCGCTTCTATATAGCTTTTCAGCGAAACTTCACTTTCTGGAGTGTAGGCGATATCGAATGCGGTTCCATGGTCGACAGAGGTCCTTATTATAGGGAGATTCAAGCTGATATTGATACTCTCGTCGAAATAGAGCGCTTTCAAGGGAGCGAGTCCCTGGTCGTGATACATCGCCACCAGATAAGAGTATGACTCTCTGGCTCGTGGAGTGAACGCGATGTCCGGAACAAGCGGTCCCTCAAATATCGTGAAATCTCCTTTTTCGGATAGACTCCCGTTAGCCTCTCTTATAGCTTCTTCTATGATTTTTTCTTCATCTCCGAGAACACCGTGGTCACCGGCATGGGGATTCAGTCCAAGGACACCTATCCTTTTTGCCGCAGTCTCTTTATACAGATCGAGAAGAAACTTTACAAGTTTGTCTTTCTGTATCGCTTTGGGGACATCTTTTAGGGGTATATGCTCGGTAAAGAGCGCTACATACAGTTTACTGCAGCCAAGTACCATTATCGCATCTTTTTGAAACAGTTCTCTTAGAAACTCGGTATGTCCCTTGAAAGCGAGTCCGGCAAGTTTCCACGCTTCCTTGTTGACAGGAAGGGTTACTACCGCCTCCGTCTTTTTGGATCTTACGGAGTCGACAGCCTCTTTGAAAGATGCGAAACTGTAGGCTCCCGCTTCTGCCGTCACTTTGCCGGGCTCTATCGATGGAGCGGCAAAGGGGGGATTTAGTACTATCTCTTTTGGAACTTCAAGACGCAGCCTTCTTGCCGCCTCTTTTAAAAGATCCATGCCTGTAAAATAGAAAGGTGTGCAGATCGAGGAGATCTTTTTGTGAGCCTTGAGGGCAATCTCCGGCCCGATGCCGTTTGGATCGCCTATGCTGATCGCGATTTTTGGTTTCATCCAAGAAGTGCCTTCATATCCTTTATCGCCCTTTCGAGCCCGGTATATATACTTCTTGCTATGATACTCTGACCGATATTGAGCTCTTCAATCGCTTCAATGTTTGCTATCGCCTCTACATTTTCATAATTGAGGCCGTGGCCTGCGGCAACTTTGAGTCCCCTCGATGAGGCATGTTCTGCTGCGCTTTCAAGAGCCGATAGGCTTTCATCCAGTTTTGTTTTCAGAGTACTGCGCGGAAGCTCGAGCTCTTTTATGGAGTGGTGGGAGCGATCGAGTTGTGAAAAGAGCATGGCATATATGTTGGCATAGGTTCCTGTATGCAGCTCAATCCATTCGACATCCAGACTATCGGCCGCGGCTATACTCTCCATATCGGGATCTATAAAGAGAGAAACTTCGATTTCATGGGCATGAAGCCTCTCTATCGCCGATCGGACACTTTTTTCATATTTGACAATATCAAGTCCGCCTTCTGTCGTTACCTCCTCTCTTTTTTCCGGTACGAGAGTCGCTCTGTGAGGTTTTAGACGGCAGATTATATCTATGATGTCACTCTGTGTGGAGCACTCCAGATTGACAGGCAGCCGGCTTCTTTGTACGATGCGAAGAGCATCTTCGTCACATATGTGGCGCCGATCTTCGCGAAGGTGGATCGTAACCTGATCGGCTCCCGCGATCTTCAAGATTCCAAGAGCGTCGAGGGGATCCGGGTCGTTGACCTTTCTCGCCTCTCTAAGTACCGCTATATGGTCTATATTGACTCCAAGTTTCATAGGCCGCCCCTTATTGTTTGTATACTTTTCGTGCGATTATATCGTATCCGTCTTTATCCGGGAATACTCTCTTTGTCAAGAGTATCAATCAAGAAGAGTCCGCATCGAACCGGAGAGACAAAAAAGATCTTTTTGCCGGCGGTTTCTTCTTGAGAATCGACGAAGATTACCGTAGGCGACTCCGTTTCGCTATTTTGTCTCCACTCTGTTTTTTCC
>Ga0256834_1000594_pt1 | contig 25806 bp, 25 predicted proteins | sample 4281140metaG_FD_190536 | JGI IMG/M metagenome (GOLD analysis project Ga0256834, IMG submission 190536) | Hydrothermal vent microbial communities from East Pacific Rise, Pacific Ocean - 4281-140 | ecosystem: Environmental > Aquatic > Marine > Hydrothermal vents | place: Pacific Ocean: East...
GGTATGCTGTTTACTTCGGAAGGAACCATAAATATAAAAAATGCCAAATGGAAAAACGATTTTAGTCCCATTGACCCTATGGGTATTACTTTTGTAGATACCGATTACAGCAAAGCTTATCTGAGACACTTGTTTGCCGCCAACGAATTTTTAGGTAAACAAATTGCTTCTATTCACAATTTGGGTTTTTACCTTTGGTTGGTGCGCGAAGCCCGAAAACATATCATAGCCGGCGATTTTAAACCGTGGAAAGAAATGATGGTAAAAAAAATGAGCAGAAGGCTTTGAGCATATTACCCGATTGAAATAACAAGCAATTGCAATTTGTATTTGGGTATGGTTTACCGGATAAAAAATTTAGAAAATTAAATTACGGATGTTGATCGTCAAAATTCTCTTGTTTCTATTTACACATTAAATTGTAAATTTGCCAAAACGCAATCAATTTGAAAATAATAGACAAATACATATTAAAAAAATATTTTGGAACTTTTTTGGGCTTGATGTTGCTTTTTGTGCCTATTTCCATTATTCTTGATTTGTCGGAACGTATCGATAAATTTTTGGAACACAAAGTTCCTTTTCACGAAATTATTTCTTATTACGGCGACTTCTTATTGTATTTTTTTAATATTCTATTTCCTATATTTTTGTTTTTATCGGTTATTTGGTTTACTTCTCGTTTGGCACAAAAAACCGAAATTATAGCCATGCTTAACACAGGTATGCCTTTTATGCGACTGTTAAGACCCTATTTGATAGGTGCGTTTGTTATAGCTTTAACTGTTTTGTTGTTAAACTTGTCAATTATACCCAAAGCTCGTATCGGTTATAATGAATTTTGGATTAAATACGTGCATAGCAAAAGTTACAAAGCCCGTGAAACCAATGATGTTTATCGCCAAATTGATTCTATACATTATATATATGCCAATAGTTTAAATCATGCCAATAAGTCGGCAACCAATTTTGTATTGGAAGAAATAACCGGCGACAGTTTAAAAATTCGCTTGTTTGCCGATAGAATTGTTTACAATCCGAAAAAAGAAAATTATACTTTGCACAATGTGCGAAAACGTGTATATCTACCTGATAAAGAAGTTGTTATAACCCAAAAAACGCTAGATACGGTTTTTAATTTTACGCTCGACGATTTGACACCGGTCAATTATATCGCCGAAGGCTTAAATTATGCAGAATTGAACCGGTTTATAAAAAAAGAAAAATTACGCGGTTCAAAAAATGTCAAAAAATTTGAGCTCGAAAAATACAAACGAATGAGTTTGCCCGTTTCGGCTTTCATTCTTACTTTTATTGCGGTAGCTATGGCTTCACAAAAAAAACGCAGTGGTATGGGGGGCAATTTGGCTTTTGGTATAGCCGTTTCCATGATTTATATCTTGTTTGATCGTATTTTTGGTATTATGGTTATCAAATCGGGGTTTAGTCCGTTTTGGGCGGCATGGTTGCCTAACATTGTATTTGGTATTTTGGCTGTTTATTTGGTAATTCGGGCAAAAAAATAAAAAACTCTGAGAATGCCGCATACCGGTTCATCACATATCAAGGCGTATTTGTCCCTTCATTTTATTATATTTATTTGGGGTTTTACCGCTGTATTGGGAGCGCTTATTCATCTCGATTATCTCAGTCTGACTTGGTACCGAATGGGATTGGCTTCATTGATACTTTTGAGCTATATGGGAGGAAGCCCAAAAGAACGAAATTTATTAAAATATTGGAGTTGGCGCAATCAGTTGCGTTATTTGACAGGCGGTATTATTATTGCACTGCACTGGTTGGCGTTTTTTTATGCCATCAAAGTATCCAATGTATCCATTACGTTGGTAACCTTATCAAGCGGGGCTTTTTTTACTTCGTTGTTAGAACCTTTGTTTTTTAAACGAAAAATTTTCATTCATGAAATCTTGCTCGGAATTTCAATTCTTGCAGGTTTTTTTATTTTATTAAAAATTGAAAAGGTAGATTTTACAGGCGTATATTTTGCACTTGCAGCTGCTTTTTTGTCGGGATTATTTTCGGTGATAAACGGTATTTTTGTTCAAAACCAATCGGGAGTGCAATTGTCTTTTTTTCAACTTTTATACGGTTTTTTGTTCTTGAGTTTGGTCCTGTTTTTCATGAGAGATTTAAAACAAATTCAGACACCCGGTATCAATGATTGGATTTATCTGTTTATACTGGCAAGTATTTGCACGGCTTATGCTTTTACCCGTTCTATCACTCTTATGAAATACCTCAGTCCCTATACCGTGATGCTGTCTATCAATTTGGAACCGGTTTACGGAATTGTATTGGCAGTTCTTTTGTTGGGTGATAATGAAAAAATGACCCGAAATTTTTATCTGGGTTCTTTTATTATATTGATTATCATCGTTTTAAATACGATTGTTAAACACAAAAAAGAAAAAAATACAGATAAATTGTTAAATTCATAGGCTTTTTTAAGAGATTTTTTTACTTTTACAAAATTAACCAAAGCACAAAACTATGGAATATTTGGATTTTGAAAAACCGATAGAAGAGCTTGAAAATAATTTGAAAAAATGTTATGAAATAGCCGAAGAAACAGGGATTGATGCCGGTTGTAAAAAAATTGAAAAAGAAATAGAAAAAAAACAGAAAGAAATATTTAAAAACCTAACGCCTTGGCAACGTGTGCAATTATCACGTCATCCCGATCGTCCTTTTACTTTGGACTATATCAAAGCTCTTGCCGGTGATACCTTTTTGGAATTGCACGGTGACCGCAGTTTCGGTGACGACAAAGCCATGATTGGCGGGCTGGGCAAAATAGGCGATCAAACCTACATGTTTATAGGTATGCAAAAAGGACGAAATACCAAAGAACGAAAATACCGAAATTTTGGAATGGCCAACCCCGAAGGATATCGCAAAGCCTTGCGCTTGATGAAAATGGCTGAAAAATTCGGAATTCCCGTAGTTACTTTAATTGATACCCCCGGAGCTTACCCCGGTATAGAAGCCGAAGAGCGAGGTCAGGGCGAAGCAATTGCACGCAATATATTGGAAATGACCAAATTGGAAGTCCCTATAATAGCCATAATCATAGGTGAAGGAGCATCGGGAGGCGCCTTGGGTATTGGTGTTGGCGACCGTGTTTTTATGCTCGAAAATACCTGGTATTCGGTTATTTCACCCGAATCGTGTTCCTCTATTTTGTGGCGAAGTTGGGAATTTAAAGAACAAGCGGCTAACGCTCTCAAACTTACCTCCAAAGATATGTTAAAACTCGGTTTGATTGATGATATTATACCCGAACCCATAGGAGGAGCACACCGAAAACCCGAAGAAACTTTTCAAAACGTAGCCCGTAAAATTGTTGCAACTTATGCCGAATTGAAAAAAATACCGGTTGATGAACTCGTCGAAAAACGAATGCAAAAATATGCAGCTATGGGAGAATTTTCCGAAAAATAAATACTTATGAATCTGCGTCAAAAATTATTGGGTTTAGATATAATCGTATTATTGGCTATCGCCGTTTTTTTCTTGTTGATGAAACAATGGGGACAACAAGAAATTTTACTCAAATATTATATCCCTGTCATGCTAACCGCTTATTTTATAGGTAGATATATCCCTTTGCAAATTGTAAAAAAACATTTGAAAAACAATAAAAAAAATAAAGACATGCCATAGCGTATGTCTTTTTTTTATATAACACACCTTTTATAACAAACTTAAAAATATCATCATGAAAAAAAATATGAACGACCAAATAGCCAAGTTACACCCCGTAGAGATATGGGAAAATTTTGTAGCTCTTAATGCAGTTCCCCGACCTTCCAAAAAAGAAGAAAAAGTGCGACAATTTATGCTCGATTTCGGTCAAAAATTAGGACTGAAAACTTTTGAAGACCCAATTGGAAATGTCATAATCAAAAAACCGGCAACTCCCGGAATGGAAAATCGAAAAACCGTTGCTTTGCAAGCACACTTGGATATGGTGCCTCAAAAAAACAAAGGAACCCAACACGATTTTGAAAAAGACGGTATCAATATGTTAATTGACGGTGATTGGGTAACTGCCGACGGAACTACCCTCGGAGCCGATAACGGTATAGGAGTAGCGGCAATTATGGGATTGTTGGCTTCCGACAACATTCCGCACCCGCCTCTCGAAGCCTTGTTTACCATTGACGAAGAAACCGGCATGACCGGAGCTCAACATTTGCAAGAAGGTATATTGGAAGCCGAAATTATGCTCAATCTCGATACCGAAGAAGATGACGAAATAGACATAGGTTGCGCCGGTGGAATTGATATAACCGCCAAAGGAAAATATAATGAAATTGACACCGATAAAAACGGTAAAGCCTATCACATCAAAGTGAAAGGATTAACCGGCGGACACTCCGGCATGGATATACATCTGTATAGAGGCAATGCCAATAAAATCTTGAACCGATTATTGTATAAAGCTGCCGAAAAAGGGTTGAAAGTAGCCGAAATTCACGGCGGAGGCTTACGCAATGCAATTCCACGTGAAGCCGAAGCCATAGTGGTGCTGCCCGCAGATAAAGTTGCCGAAATACTTGAAGATATGCAAAACTTGTCCGAAACCATCAAAGTGGAACAAGCCCGACAAGACCCCAACTTGAACTTTGTTTTTGAACAAGTCGATATGCCTCAAAAAGTAATGGAACAACAAGCACAAGATAAGTTGCTAAAAACCGTTTATGCGGCTCACAACGGCGTATTTCGTATGAGCCCCGATATGGAAGATTTGGTTGAAACTTCCAACAACGTAGCAAGTGTCAATGTCGCCGGCGGACAAATACAAATCGATAATTTAACCCGTTCCAGTGTCGAAAGCACCAAAGAAGACTTGGCTAACAATTTAAAATCGGCTTACGAGTTAGGTGGTTTACAAGTGGAACTTTCGGGTTCTTACCCCGGTTGGAAACCCAATCCTCATGCTCAAATATTGTCTGTCATGACCGATTTGTACGAAAAAATGTATCACGAAAAACCCAAAGTTGTAGCCTGTCATGCCGGATTGGAATGTGGAATTATCAAATCTCATTATCCCGATATGGAAATGATATCTTTTGGTCCCACCATACAAGGAGCACATTCACCCGACGAAAGAGTCAGTATCAAATCGGTGCAAAAATTTTGGCAATACCTAAAAGAAACCTTAAAAAATATACCCGAAAAATAATAAGTTAAAGGTATTCAATATATTATGATTTTTGCCTTTAATTATTATTCGTCATTCTCAATATCAAATTAAAATACATTATAATCATAAAAGTATGAAAGACAAACAAATATTTGCGTTAATAAACAAAGAAGTGGAACGTCAAACCGAAGGTTTGGAATTGATAGCCTCAGAGAATTTTGTCAGCAATGATGTTATGCAAGCCATGGGTTCGGTGCTGACCAACAAATATGCCGAAGGTTATCCCGGAAAACGTTATTACGGAGGTTGTGAAGTAGTGGACGAAATAGAACAATTGGCAATAGACCGTGCCAAAGAACTCTTTGGTGCCGCTTATGTCAATGTGCAACCACACTCGGGTTCGCAAGCCAATGCAGCGGTGTATTTTGCCGTTTTAAAACCCGGCGATACCGTTATGGGATTTGATCTGTCGCACGGAGGACATTTAACGCACGGTTCACCGGTTAATTTTTCCGGAAAATTATACAATTTTGTATCGTATGGTGTCGATGCCGAAACAGGAAGAATAGATTACGACCAAATGCGACAAACAGCCCTGCAACACAAACCCAAATTAATAGTTGCCGGTGCTTCATCTTATTCGCGTGATATGGATTTTGCCCGTTTTAGAGAAATAGCCGACGAAATAGACGCACTGTTAATGGCAGATATATCACACCCCAGCGGATTGATAGCCAAAGGTATATTAAACGATCCGATGCCTTATGCTCATATCGTTACCACAACTACACACAAAACCTTAAGAGGTCCGCGCGGCGGTATGATATTGATGGGTGAAAATTTTGAAAATCCCTGGGGACTTAAAACACCCAAAGGAAAAACACGCATGATGTCGGCAATTTTAAATTCGGCGGTTTTTCCCGGAATGCAAGGCGGTCCTTTGGAACATGTTATTGCCGCCAAAGCAGTGGCTTTTAACGAAGCACTGCAAGATGAATACATGGATTATATTCTGCAAGTGCGCAAAAACGCCAAAGCCATGGCAAAAGCTTTTGTCGATCGAAATTATAAAGTTATTTCGGGAGGAACCGACAACCACATGATGCTGATTGACTTACGCAATAAAAACGTATCGGGCAAAGAAGCCGAAAACGCTTTGGTGCGTGCTCATATTACCGTCAATAAAAATATGGTGCCTTTTGACGACAAATCGCCATTTGTAACCTCCGGTATCAGAGTTGGAACGCCCGCAGTTACAACCAGAGGATTAACCGAAAATGATATGGACAAAATTGTTAGCCTTATCGACAAAGTAATTACACATATTGAAAACGACCAAATCATTGAAGAAGTCAAAACCGAAGTAACTGCATGGATGAAAAATAAACCTTTATTTGTGAAATAATTTTGAAATTAAAAATAAATTAGTAAATTTGTGATGAATTAATAAATTAAAACTTACCATTATGAGCAAATTCGATGATGTAGTAGCTAAAGCTGCTGAACAATTAAAAAAAGTTGGCGTTTCTGCCGATGATGCCCTTTTAAGAGCTATAGCTAAATCTCAAGGTCCTTCAATCTACTTAAAAGATGCTTCATTGGTGTCTTGCGGCGACGATGCCGAACTAAAAAGAGTAGAAGACAACTTTATCGTAAAAAAATTAGGTATAACCGATGCTAAGGAAGCCAAAAAAGCCTTAGATGGAGCTTGTGCCAAATTTAAAGAAATCAGACAAAAAATGCGCGTAGCTTTTTACTATGTTCTGGTAAAAGATTTGAAAAAAGAAAGTGCATTTGTTTAATTATTGACAATTTTTCATGACAAAAGTCGCTCCCGAAGGAGTGGCTTTTTTATTTTAAAATATATACCATTTTGATATAAGAACAACCATAATAAGTTTCCATAAAGATATTTGACCTAAAACATTTGTATTTCGTATTTTATGCTTACTTTTGCAAAACAAATTTAAATAACGTTTCACATGCAAATTGACAATAAAAAATTAGACCGATTAACAACACAAATCAGCATAAAAATTGACCAAAATGACTATGCTGAAAAAGTTGAAAAAAAATTAAAAGAATATAGAAAAAATCTTGAAATTCCCGGTTTTCGCAAAGGAAAAGTCCCAATGAAACTGGTTAAACAAAGATACGAAAGAGCTTTAATAATAGATGAAGTAAATAATTTGATGCAAGATGCAATCAATAATTATTTGGAAGAAAATAAAATACCCGTTTTAGGATACCCCATTCCTTCCAAAGAACAAAAAGAAATTGATTGGGATACCGCCAACGAATTTGAATACAACTTTGATTTGGGCTTAGCTCCCGAAATAGATGTGGATTTGTCCAAAATCGAAGGCATAACCGACTACAAAATAACTGCCGATAAAAAAATGATCGATAAAGAAGTAGAACAAATACAACAACAATACGGCAGTTTTTCCGATATTGACCAAATAAAAAAAGACAGCTTTGTATTGGGAACTTTTACCAATGAAACCGAAGCTGTCAATAGCCAAACAACCGTTAAAATGAGCGATTTAACCGACAAAGCTCAAAAAAAACTTATCGGAAAGAAAAAAGGTGAAACGGTCGAATTTCAATCGGACGAACTTTACAAAGACCCACATACCATGATGCATGCACTTAACATAGACCACGACCGTGTGCACGACCTGAAAGTGCCGCTTACATTTACAATTGAAGGTGCTTTTGAATTAAAACCCGCCGAAATCAACAAAGAATTACTCGATAAAATTTTTGGTGAAGGCAAAATTGAAAACGAAGAAGCTTTAAGAAAATTTATAAAAGAAGATATTGAAAAACAATTGGAACAAACCGCCGACAACCAATTATTAAACGACGTAACCAAAAAACTCTTGGAAAGTATAGAGGTAGAATTGCCCAAAGACTTTTTAATCCGTTGGATTGAAATAGATTCAAAAGGAAAAATTAACAACGAAGAAGCCGAAAAAGAATACAAACAAACCGAAAAAGGCTTAAAATATCAACTTATTGAAGAGGCAATTACCCAAAAATACAACATCAAAGTAACCTATGACGATTTGTTAAATTTAGTAAAAGACTTACTTAAATTGCAAATGTTACAATACGGTCAAGAATTACCCGACGAAGAACAACTTAACGAAATAGCAGCCGGTGTGCTAAAAAACGAAGAAGAAGTAAAAAAATTATCCGACCAAATTATCAAAAAGAAATTGGTCAATTTATACCGTGAAAACATTCCGGTAGAAAAAAAACGTATCGGATTTAACAAATTTCTGGATATTAACAAATAATCGTAACTGGGAAGCGATAAAACAATTAAAAAAGAAAAAATGAAAAATTTAGGTCGCGATTTTAGAAAATTTGCACAAGACAAAAAACGTATAAGCAGTTTAAGTCTCGATGCCTTTGAGAACAGTATGACACCATACATTATTGAAGAACGTCAATTAAATGTAGCACAAATGGATGTGTTCTCCCGATTAATGATGGATAGAATCATTTTTTTGGGTACAGCCATTGACGACCACGTAGCCAACATATTGCAAGCACAGTTGTTATTTTTGGAAAGTTTAGACGCATCCAAAGATATTCAAATATATATTAATTCGCCCGGTGGCGGTGTATATGCCGGATTGGGAATATACGATACCATGCAATACATACGCCCCGATGTAGCAACCATTTGCACCGGTTTAGCCGCTTCAATGGGAGCCGTTTTGTTGGCAGCCGGTGAAAAAGGCAAACGTGCCGCTTTGCCACATGCCCGTGTAATGATACATCAACCTTTGGGTGGCGTGCAAGGTCAAGCCTCCGATATCGAAATTACAGCCCGCGAAATATTACGATTAAAAGACGAATTATACCAAATATTGGGCAAACATACCGGACAAGATATCAAAAAAATAGAAGAAGATGCCGACCGCGATTATTGGATGCGAGCAGATGAAGCCAAAAAATACGGACTGGTAGATGAAGTATTGGAACGAAAAAAATAACCCCAAATGAAAGATAGAAGCTGCTCTTTTTGTGGACGTCCCGAAATACATGTCGAAATGTTGATTTCGGGTATAGACGGTTATATTTGCAACGATTGTGCCCGTCAAGCTTACGAAATTTCGCGTAACGAATTGCAAAATCGCTACGGTGATGATTTTATCAAAACCCTGGACGAACTAAAAAAACCACAAGAAATATACAACTACCTCAATCAATATGTAATAGGGCAAGACGAAGCCAAAAAAACCTTGGCGGTGGCGGTTTATAATCATTACAAACGTTTGTTACAAATAGACGATGACGACGATGAGGTCGAAATAGAAAAAAGCAATGTAATTATGATAGGCGAAACCGGAACCGGTAAAACCCTAATGGCACGAACCATTGCCAAAATGCTCGATGTGCCTTTTGCTATTGTCGATGCAACGGTTTTAACTCAAGCGGGTTATGTCGGTGAAGATGTCGAAACCATTTTGACCCGTTTGCTTCAAGCAGCCGATTATGATGTTGAAAAAGCCGAACGAGGTATCGTTTTTATTGATGAAATAGACAAAATAGCACGCAAAGGCGATAACCCTTCCATTACACGTGATGTATCAGGCGAAGGCGTGCAACAAGCTCTATTAAAATTGCTCGAAGGAACCATAGTCAATGTGCCTCCGCAAGGCGGACGTAAACACCCCAATCAAGAGTTTATAAAAGTTAATACCCGAAATATTTTATTTATCGCCGGAGGCGCCTTTGCCGGTATCGATAAAATTATCAGTAAACGAATCAATGTAAAACCTTTGGGCTATCAAGCTCAAAAAGAAGAACATATCGACGAGGAAAATATTTTGAAATATGCCATTCCTACCGATTTGCGTAAATTCGGATTGATACCCGAAATCATAGGGCGTTTACCCGTTTTGACTTATTTGAACAGCCTCGACAAAGAAACGCTAAAACGCATATTGGTCGAACCCAAAAACGCACTGGTAAAACAATATATCAAGCTCTTTGCTATGGACGGTATTCAACTCCTTATAAAAGATGAAGCACTGGATTATATTGTCGAAAAAGCCATTGAATACAAATTGGGAGCACGCGGACTACGTTCATTGGTAGAAGCAACGCTCAAAGACGATATGTTTAAACTACCCGGAACCAAACGAAAAAAATTGATTGTAAATAAAGAATACGTCGAAAAAAAATTATCCGAAACTTTGATCGAAAAAATTAAAAAAGCTTCATAAGAAAGCCAAAAATAAAATCGAATAATAAAGCCGACCTTTAAGAAAAAACAATTTTGATTGTGTATCGACAGTAACACACAAACAATTTTATTATCTGATTTTTAACACCTATATTTTTTTTAAAAAATGTATATTTGGAACCAAATTCAATTTGATCATACATTTAATACCGATATAAAAAAATTGTTCGTTTGCTAAAACGTTTTTTACGTATTTTTTTTAGTAATGTGTTGATAATCAATAATAAAAAAAAGGAGATATGAAATTTGATATAATTGTTTTAGGGAGTGGTCCCGGCGGATATGTAACAGCCATTAGAGCGGCTCAATTGGGCTTTAAGACAGCCATTGTCGAAAAAGAAAATCTCGGAGGCGTGTGTCTTAACTGGGGCTGTATTCCGACCAAAGCCTTACTCAAAAGTGCACAAGTATTTAATTACATCAAACATGCTTCCGATTACGGCGTGCAGGTTGCCGAACCTGAGGTTGATTTTCGGGCTATGGTGCAACGCAGTCGGGGAGTAGCTGAGAGTATGAGCAAAGGGGTGGAATTTTTAATGCGCAAAAATAATATTACCGTTATCAAAGGTTTTGGAAAACTATTGCCCGGCAAACAGGTGGAAATAACTCATGAAGACGGATTAACTTCCGTGATTAACGCCGACCATATTATTATAGCAACCGGAGCACGTGCCCGTCAATTACCCAATTTGCCAATTGACGGTAAAAAAGTGATTGGTTACCGACAAGCCATGACGCTCAATCAACAACCCAAATCAATGATAGTAGTAGGTTCGGGTGCCATTGGGGTTGAATTTGCTTATTTTTACAACAGTATTGGCACACAAGTTACCATAGTTGAGTATTTGGACCGTATTGTTCCGTTAGAAGACGAAGAAATATCCAAACAATTGGCTCGTTCGTTCAAAAAATCGAAAATAAAAGTAATGACCTCGTCCGAATTACTTTCGGTTGATACAACAGGCGAAGGAGTAAAAGCAATTGTCAAAACCAAAAAAGGCGAAGTAGAACTGGAAGCCGATATCGTATTGTCTGCTGTGGGTATCAAATCGAATATTGAAAATATCGGATTGAAAGATGTAGGTATTGAAGTTGAAAAAGACAAAATTAAAGTTGATAAATATTACCAGACCAATATCGACGGATATTATGCAATAGGTGATGTTATCAATACACCTGCTTTGGCACATGTAGCTTCGGCAGAAGGAATAACTTGTGTCGAAAAAATTGCAGGACATGACCCCGAAACTATCGATTATAACAATATTCCGGGAGCTGTTTACACCGACCCCGAAATTTCATCAACCGGATATACCGAAAAACAAGCCGTTGAAGCCGGACACGAAATTTTAGTAGGCAAGTTTCCTTTTACAGCCAGTGGCAAAGCCAAAGCAGCCGGAGCCCCCGACGGTTTTGTCAAAATAATTATTGACAAAAAATACGGCGAAATATTAGGTGCTCACATGATAGGTGCCAATGTTACCGAAATGATTGCCGAAATAGTAGCTGCCCGTAAAGCGGAAGCAACCGGTTATTCGCTATTAAAATCCATTCACCCGCACCCAACCATGAGTGAAGCGGTTATGGAAGCCGTAGCGGCTGCTTATGATGAGGTTATTCATCTGTAAATCAGAATTTTATATTTGAGCCGAAAATATTAGTTGTTATTTAAACAATTAAAGTTGGTTCGAATTACTTGTTGGGTTTGAATAGTTTTAAAAATTTATGATTGATTGAGAATAATAATGCCGTTTAACACACTATAGGCTACGCAACCCATATAAATGAGTTGTTACAAAATCAGTATCAAAGTTTCATTATGTAGCAACCGACAAAACGGATAATAACACCTATCTTCCATTAAATTTGTGGAAGAAAGATTTTATGACTAATATCGTTTGTCTTTCTTTATTTTTTTAACTTTGCTTAAAACCATTTTAAATCAATATGAACTTCAAATACCTTTTGTTTTTTGTAGTTTTTCTATTTTCGAATAAAAATTTTGCTCAATATACGGCAACCGATGTGCGTCATTATATAAAAGTGGAAGGTGCTTGGCTCAAAAATTATTTATCGACTTTGTCCGATAAAACCACACAATTGCAAATGCATGATAACGGAACCAATGTTAATTTGATTTGGGGTTGGGATTTTGACGAACGGGTTAATGTTGGTATCGGAGCCGGATATATACAACTCGATACACATAGAGGATTGAATTTGTATGGCGATGTCAGTTTTTTTGTTTCAAACGGAATTGTAAACCCGTTTATAGGTATAAGAGCGGGTTATGATATGATTTGGCCTTACAATACCGACGGTCAAGGAAGTGTTCTGGGTGAGTTTATGACCGGCATCAAAATCAGATTAAGTCGATGTCATGCTTATACATTATATTTGCAATCCGGTTTGTTATATACCCAAAACAATCTTTATTTTCCGGTTCGTGTCGGTTTTTCCATTTAATCTCTCGATTGCCAAAAACCAAAACCCAAAATTAACCAGCCCACTATGAACATAAATCCCCCGAAAGGAGGAATAAACCATATTTTTTTTGCTGACAACCAACCCAAACTAATTGCATAAATCGACCCCGAAAATAGCACAATACCGGTCAAAAATATATGACTTACCATGATTTTGATATAAAATGACAATTGTCTAAAATTGTTAATTGCCAAAATACCTATAACATGTATTATCTGATAAAATACAGCTGTTTTGTAATTGGCCAAATCAACCGGATCGAGTTTGTCTTTTAGGGCATGTGCGCCTAAGGCTCCCAGTATAATGGCAATAGCTCCGAAAAATGCCGTAACGGTTAAAGTTTTTTTATACATAATCTTACGAATTTTGAATATATTTTTTAGGTGTAATTCCAAATTTCTTTTTAAAAGCAACAACAAAATGAGTTGGTGCCGAATATCCCATTTGATAGCTGATTTCTTTAACACTGTATTTTTTGCTCAAAAGCAAATGACGCGCAAGTTCCAATTTGTAGTTTAAAATATATTTGTAAATAGGCTCGCCGTAGAGCTCTTTAAAACCTTTTTTTAAAACATTGATTGGCAACAAAACTTCGTCGGCTAGATTTTCTATCGGAGGGGGTTCATTGATATTTTCAATGAGAATTTGTTTGGCTTTTTTGATTTTTTCAACTATTTTTTCGTTTTTAAGTTGTCGGCAGTCATTGTTTTGCTTGATTGTTGTTTGGTGAAAATAATAAGTAAAAAGTTCGATAATTTTGGCTTTGATAAATATGATATCAATAGGTGAGGTGATCTCTCTTTTAAAAATTTGATTTAAAACTATAAGTTCGTTGGCACTTAATTTTCGTTTTTGATACAACTTTTTTTTTGTGTTTTTCGGACTGAAAAAACTAAAATCAATGGCAAAGTTATCAAGCAGGCGATGTATGGCTTCCAACGAAAGCATAATAGATAACATTTTGCCTTCGGGACTTATTATGGCTTCGATGGGAATAATGTTTTTGGGATTAAAAAAAAACAAACTATCGTTTGGTTGTAACTCTAATTTGTGCGTGCCTTTTATGATTGAAAATAATATTTTACCGGATAAATCAAAATGAAATTGAATAGGCAAGCCTTTTCTTTTGGTGTTAAGCTTGATGTTGGTTTTTGATAAATTTTCCGATTTAATAACCAATAGTCTGTTGTCGATATTTATTTCTTCAAAAAAATTTTTCATTTATTAGAGATGCTTTTGACGCAAATTTACGATTATTTTTTAAAATGTTTTAAAAAAATATATATAACAATGTTTTATTAACAAAAAATTATTATCGAAATTCGATATTTATTATTCGTTTAGCGATATTTTTAAGGTGGGTTGTTTTGTATTTTTGTCTTATAATTTTAACAGGATTACTTCTTATTGATTTTGATATAAAAAGTAGTTTTTTTCATAATTTAGGATATATTTGGTTAGTTAGTAGAGGCTGTCTCAGGTGGGGCAGTCTCTTTTTTTATTACAAAAAAAAACGACTGTTAATACATGTTTACAGTCGCTTTGTTTCGTGTTTTTATTAAGTTTATTTTACTTCAAAACTTACTTTTAAATTGACCCGATATTCTACTATTTCACCGTTTTTGACCACTACACTTTGGTCTTGAACGTAAGCGGAACGTATTTCTTTGATAGATTTGCCGGCTTTTTTTACTGCTTTGGCAGTCGCATCTTCCCAACTTTTTTTGGAGCTTGACATGAGCTCAATTACTTTAATTACTGACATAATGTTAATTTTTTTTATGATTGATAAACCAAAAATACTAATAATAATCCTGACTTTGAATATTTTTTTTAAACAATTAATATGATAATACGTTAATTTTATAATGTTTGCTGTTTTTTTTAATATTATTTTAAAAAACTAAAAGTTTTTATAACGGCTACAAATCGATAATCGGTTAAGGACAAAATAGAAAGAAAAATCACCAATGATAAAAATTACCAATCTTCGATACGGTGAGCGTCAAATTTTAAAAAAATAAACAACATAAGCGTAAAAGCCCAGAGTGATGATCCTCCATAACTTAAAAACGGAAGCGGGATACCTATGGTAGGAAACAACCCGATAACCATAAGCGTGTTTAAAGCATAGTGAAAAAACAATATACTGACCAACCCGTAACCCAATATGCGCGAAAATTTTTGTTTTTGTCGTTCTGCCAAAACAATTAAACGAAGCAATAATAAGGTGTATAACAATACGACAATTGAAGTGCCCACAAATCCCCATTGTTCACCCACGACGGTTAAAATCCAGTCGGTATGTTGTTCGGGTATGTAGTTACCTTTGGTTTGGGTTCCTTTTAGAAGACCTTGCCCGTATACTCCCCCGGAACCTATGGCTATCAAAGCTTGTTTTAAATTATAGCCGGTTCCTTTATCATCTTTTTTCTTATGCAATACTATTTCGATGCGATTTCGTTGGTGAGGTTTTAAAACTTTGTTAAAGACCAAGCTGCTACCCAAAATGGTAACAACGGCAATGCCTAGCAACAACACCGTTTGCCAAACAAAAAGTTTTTTATACAATAAGTATATCAAAGCGTTTGTTAATACAAATATACTTGCGACTGTCAGAAGCACTTTGGTTTGACCAAAATAGATGGTTAATATGAACAAAACGGCAATAAATATTGCTAACAAATAATAGGTAATGGGGAGCCCGTCTCGATATAAAACCAAAAATAATGACAAAAAAACAATAGCCGAACCCAAATCGGGTTGTAACAGTATCAAAAATACCGGTGTCAATATCAATACAACTGCTTGCAACAGATTTTTTGCTTTTGTAATTTTAAAATCGGGTTCGGTTAATAGTTTTGCCAGTCCCAATATGGTTGCCAGTTTGACAAATTCGGATGGTTGCAAGCTGAAACTGCCCAATCGAAACCACGATTTGTTACCATTGATGTTTGCGCCGAATATTAAAACCAAAATCAATAATAATAAACCGGTCAAATAATACAATGAAGCGTTATTTTTGATAATTTTTAAAGGAAAAAATCCAACGGCAAGTATCAAAACATAACTAAAGGCAAACCATAAGGTTTGTTTGCCGTAAAAACTTTGTAAGATATCGGTTTGTTGCGGTTGATAGGTAGCCGAATAGATGCTTACAATACCAATGAGCACCAGTAGGTTAAAGATCAAAACGCTTAACCAATCGTAATCGAATATGCTTGCTTTTCTACTGTTTCTCATGGTTTTTCATTTGATATATATTGTTCAAATCGGTTTGAAACATACGTTGCAACAGGTCTGTTCGGGTTATTTTTTTCTTCAAATATTTTTCAATCATCAACGTAGCTATGGGAGCGGCAATGGTAGCCCCGTATCCACCGTTTTCAACAAATACGCTTACTACGATTTTCGGATTTTCTTTTGGACCGAAAGCAATAAAAATCGAATGGTCGGGTAGTTTGACAATTTTACCGTTGATACGGGTTTTGTTTTCACTGGTTCCGGTTTTGCCGCACAGTTCAATGTCTTTGAGACGACTGTATTGAGCGGTTCCGGTTTTATATACGGCAGCCATGCCGTTGATAATATCGTCAAAATAAATTGAATCGATACCGGTTTGTTTTTTCTCAAAATACAAATGTTTGATATGCGTTGTGTCGTTGTCTATTTTTTTGATGACATGAGGGGTAATAAAATAGCCTTTGTTGGCAATGGCAGCTGTAATATTTGCCAGTTGAATGGGGGTAGTGAGCACTTCTCCCTGTCCGATTCCGTTTGAAATGGTAAAAGTTGCATGCCATTTGCCCTTACCGTAATACCGGTTATAAAATTTGCTGTCGGGGATTAAACCTTTGGAACCTACCGGCAAATCCGTATTGAGGTATCGACCTAATCCGAAACGGGTCAGGTAGTTGTGCCAAACATCTATTCCTTTTTCCGGTGTATCGTATTTGTTTAAAACGTTGATGTATGATTTTGAAAAATAAGTATTACACGATTTGGTAATAGCCCATGGTAACCGGACGCGTCGCCCGTTGGCTCCACAATGGCAGAACATGTGTGCCCGTTTACCGTATTTAAAACCGTGATTGCACACAAAATATGTTTGCAAATTAATTACACCTTCTTGCAAAGCTATTAATCCGTTGAGCATTTTAAAAGGGGAGCCGGGGGGATATTCACCCTGTAAACCTCTGTCTAACAAAGGTTTGTTTATTTTGTCGCGAAAAAGTTTGTTGAAGTTTTTAGAACTGTTTCGACCGCTTAGATAGGAAGGCGGAAATGAAGGAGCCGTTACCAAAGCCAATATTTCACCTGTTTGAGGTTCAATGGCAACAATGGCGCCGCGTTTACCTTTCATTAACGAATCGCCAAACTCTTGCAGATTAATGTCAATAGAAAGTTGTAAGTCTTTTCCAACTTGTGCCAAAGTGTCATATTTGCCGTTTTCGTAACTTCCGATTTTTCGGTTAAATTTATCGGTGAGGAAATATTTTACTCCTTTTTTGCCTCGTAATGTTTTTTCATAAGATTTTTCAACGCCCGATTTGCCAATCAAATCACCGGGCATGTAAAAAGGGTCTTTTTTGAGTTCGTGTTCATTTACTTCGCGTATAAAACCCAAAATATTGGCTGCCGAACGGGTGTGATACTTGCGTATGGCACGTCTTTGAATGAAAAATCCCGGAAATTTGTAAATTTTTTCTTGCAATAGAGCCACTTCGTTCTTATACAGTTTTGAAATAACCATTGAAGCTTTGTTGTATGAATATTTTTTGGCTTTTTGCAAGGCTTTGAGTAGGGCGTCTTTACTTAATCCCGTATATTTTAAAAACAAAATCGTATCGAAATTTTTGACCTGTTTGGGAACAACCATTACGTCATAAACAGGCAAATTACTCACCAATAATTTATGGTTGCGGTCATATATGTATCCTCTTTCGGGTATGATATATTCTTTTTTTACGGCATTGCGTAAGGCTAAGCTTTTGTATTGAGTATCAATTATTTGCAAATAAAACAGCCGCCCCAAAATAACGGCTGATGTTAAACTAATCAGTAATCCTATGATAACGGCTTTTTGTTTCATTGTTTATCGGTGCTTAAAAACAACAAGTCAATTAAAGTAAAAAATATAAAAGTTATCAAAGTATTGACCAAAATGTATGGTAATTTGTGCCAAACCAACGGAAAATGAAACGATTCGAACAAAAAGACGAATATTTGTCCCAAAAATATAAAGGTTAGATAATAAGGAGCTCTTTGGACAAAACCGATTTTGTTAATTTGAAATTTTTCAATGTCTTGCATGGGATTTTTTACCATAAAAAAATATATTTTTCGCAGGTAAACTATTGTTACCGAAGTAGCTGCAAATACACCGCCGGTATTGGAAACCAAATCAATGGATATGCCGTAAATAAAAGCCAGTAACAAGTTGGTTACTTCGTTTTTTTCAAGAGGCAACCACAAAACAGGCAACAAAAACACAACAGGCATATACTTGCCGAACAAAAGTATATGATTAAACCAAATTATTTGTAATAAATAAAATACGGTAATTAGTACGATATGTTTTGTATTGTAATTCATTTGTCTTGCATTAACGAATCGGCTTCTTTTTTATAAATATTTTTGATGATATATACCGGTCCCAAATTGCTCATATCGGTAAACGATTGAATTTTTATGTTATAACTTTTTCGTCCCGATACGGTATTAAAATCAATGATTTTTCCAATGGGAATATTTTTGGGAAAAATATTGGATACACCGCTGGTTACAATGGTATCGCCTACCTTTATTTGAGCATTGACCGGCATGTCAATTACCGAAAAAATATTGGGGTCTTGTCCTTCCCAACGCATAAATCCCGTATAATTGCTGTTTTTGAGAGCAACATTTATTTTGGTTACGGTATTCAAAATCGAGAGGGCTTTGGCAAAATGTTTAGATGTTTTTTGCACGATACCTGCTATTCCGTTTGGGGCAATAATACCCATGTCGGGTTGGATACCGTCTATTCTGCCTTTGTTTATCAAAATGGTATTGTGACTGAATTGATATTGATTACTGATGACAAAAGCAGGGATAAAGCCGTATTGTTCTTTTAACAAAGGGCTTTTTTGCGTTTCGGGTTGTACCCATTTGTTGAGCAATTCGGCATTTTGTTTTAATAACTGCTTGTTGTATTCTTTTAGTTTGAAATGATTTTCAATAACCGATAACTTGCTGTTTATAATACCCGATATAGTGGTTTGCAAACTGTGTGTTTTGGTTTGAGCATAGTTATGGGTGTTGATAATCAGTATGATAGACGTTATTTCAAGCAGTATAAAAAGCACAAAACTTTTTTTTGCCGTTAAAAACCGGATAAGTTTAATCATGCTGATTGAAAGTTAAAGCTGGTCAAAGCTAATTTTATTTTAACAAAATGGGTTTATATTTTTTAAAATGTTTGAGGGCTATACCGGTTCCTCTTACAACGGCACGCAAAGGATCTTCCGAAATATACACCGGTAAATCGGTTTTTTGCGAAATACGTTTATCTAAGCCTCGTAACAAAGCTCCGCCTCCGGCCAAATATATCCCCGAATTGTAAATATCGGCAGATAGTTCGGGTGGTGTTTTGGAAAGAGTTTCCATGATGGCGTCTTCAACACGCAACAACGATTTGTCAATGGCTTTGGCTACTTCTTTATACGATACGATTATTTGTTTGGGTTTGCCTGTCAGCATGTCGCGTCCTTGAATGGGAATATCTTCGGGCGGATTTTCCAATTCGTCCAAAGCCGAACCTACTTCTATTTTGATACGTTCGGCGGTTTTTTCGCCTATATGCAAATTATGTTGGGTGCGCATGTGATAGATAATGTCATAAGTAAAGATGTCGCCGGCAACTTTAACCGATTTTTCAACGGCGATGCCACCCAAAGCAATTACGGCTATTTCGGTGGTGCCTCCTCCTATATCAATAATCATATTTCCTTTGGGTTTGGTGATGTCCACACCCATACCTATGGCAGCTGCCATGGGTTCGTGTATGAGATATACCTCAGAAGCGTTTACTTTTTCTGCCGAGTCGCGAACAGCTCGTTTTTCGACTTCGGTAATTCCCGAAGGAATACAAATAATCATTTTTAGTTTGGGTGGAAATAATCTTTTTTTAAGCACCGGTATGCTTTTAATCATTTCTTTGATCATCATTTCCGATGCTTCAAAATCGGCAATTACACCGTCTTTTAGAGGTCGGATTATTTTGATGTTTTCGTGTGTTTTGCCTTGCATCATAGCGGCTTCGAGCCCTACGGCTTTGAGTTCGTTTTTGCGAACATCGATGGCTACAATGGAAGGACTATCGACTACTACCTGGTCTTTGTGTATTATTAAGGTATTGGCAGTGCCCAAATCTATCGCTATTTCTTCGGTAAGAAAATTAAAAAATCCCATATTTTGTGTCAGTTTGTCTTTTTAGTTAATTACATGAAAACTCGTAAGATACAAAGTTAAAAAATATTTGACATGCTACTGTAATAAAAATTATTTTTTTTCGTCAAGAGTGTATAATCTTTTTGTAACTTGAAACCGAATTGTAATAATTGTTGCTCAATGTCATGAAAAAAACTTTTTTTGAACTTCTCGAAAGTCTAAAATTTGCTCTTAAATCATTGCAAACCAATTTGTTAAGAACATCTTTGTCTTTGTTGGGGGTAAGTGTCGGAATTTTTTCAATTGTTGCCATATATTCGGCAATTGACGGTTTAAATGATACGGTGATGGACTCAATGAACAAGTTTGGACAAAATACATTATATATTACCAAATTCAGTTTTACGGGTGATGCAAAAGTTCCTCGTTGGAAACGAAAAAATTTTCCTTTTCCGGATATAGATGAATATAAAATGCTTCAAAAGTCTTTAAGCAAAGATGAAGTTAAGGCGGTAACTTTTCGGATTTTTATGCCGGCTACCAAAGTAACTGTGCCCGGTAAGGAACCTTTGTTGGGAGTGGAATTGATAGCAGACGGTGCCGAATTTCCGCAAATACAGGAATTGGAGTTTGAATCGGGACGTTTTTTTAACAATTTTGAAGAATCACATGCCGCTGCGGTTGCCGTTATCGGAGCCAATATTAAAGATGCTTTGTTTGAAGATGAAAATCCTTTGGGAAAAACTTTGCGTATTTACGGAAAAAAACTCAAAATAATTGGCGTGTTAAAAAAAGAAGGTGAGGGGGTAGGACCTTCTAATGACAGTCGTCTGTTTATACCTCATAGTTTTGCACGTACCATAGTGGCACCGCACAAGTCCTTTACCGCTATAATTGTTGCACCCGAACCGGATATGCCTATCAATAAATTGACCCAAAAAATCAGACTTTTGATGCGTCAAAAACGTCATTTAAAACCGACCGAAATTGACAATTTTTTTATCAATAATATCAATACCGTTAAAGATCAAATTGAAAAACTGACAGGTGTATTGCGTCTGGGCGGTGGTTTTTTGGCTTTATTTTCACTGTTAATCGGAGCTTTCGGTATAGCCAATATTATGTTTGTATCGGTAAAGGAACGAACCAATCAAATTGGTATTCAAAAGGCATTGGGGGCTAAAAATTCGTTCATTTTATGGCAATTTTTATTCGAAGCCATGTTTTTATCCCTGATTGGCGGATTGATTGGTATCGGTTTGGTATGGTTAGGGACGCTTTTGGTTAATCGGGTTCAAACGGATTTTGTTATTCAATTAAGCTTAAAAAATATATTGATAGGATTGATTATTTCGTCGGTTATCGGATTGATAGCCGGATTGTTGCCTGCGTGGAAAGCTGCCAAACTCGACCCGGTAGAAGCCATCAGAACGGGAATATAAAATTGTCTTTTGAAATTAGTTCCATTTCTTGTATATCTTTTGGTATAATCTCATGTAGATATGTAAAAAAATAAGGCTGTCAATAATTTATTGAACAGCCTCATGTGTTATTGTAGTTGATTTTTTATCGCAAAACCGGACTTTTTTCTTTTCTTTTTAAATCGACGGCATTGGGGTCTACGACTTTTCCTTTTATTTTTAAAATAACAACACTATTGCTGGCATTGGAATATACGGTGATGGTTTTTCTAAAAGGTCCAACTCTGTGAGTATTGTATTTTACTACAATTGTGGCGGTTTCACCCGGCATAATGGGTTTTTCGGGTTTGCTGGGAACCGTGCAACCACACGATGATTTTACACGGTTTATAATTAATGGAGCATCGCCGGTGTTGGTAAATTCAAATGTGCGGGTACCATCCGAATTTTTGTTTATATTGCCATAGTCAATTTCGGTTTGTTTAAACTCGATTTTGGCTTTTTTTTCTTGTGCAAAGCCTTGAAAACCGGCTATTAAAACGATTATAAGTAATAATTTTTTCATGGTGTATATTTTTTAATTGTTCTAATTCAACACCCAAAGTTATTATTTTTTTTGAATGTTAAATTAATAAATGAATATTTTTTGTTTTCAAATACAATTTTTACAAAAGTTGTGCCAAAAAATTATGGGTTTTTAATTTTGATACCGTAAAATCGGAAGTGATTATTTATATCAAACACAAAAAATTTTTTTGTTTGATATGCTGCTCAATCAGCGGTGTTTTGGGAATGGTTGTTGATACAAAAGTAAGCTTTTGATAGGTATTGATTAATAATGATACCTTTATAGAGTTTTATGATAATTAAGTATGAAATACTTACAATATTTATTTGATAATATAACAAAATGTATTGATTTTTTTTGTGTTTAATAAAGTTATTTGTATATTTGTTCACGAGACGTCTCTATATTATATCATTAACCTATTAAAAATCAATTAGTTATGAAAAAAAAACAGATTCTTATTCAGATTGTTTTAACTCTTTTATTGTTGAATTCCTGCTCAAAAGACATTGATATTGTTAAGGAATATGACAATAATATTGTAAAAGATAAGAGCTATTTGTTAAAACTTCCGTTGAACAAACAGGTTGATTATGCAAATACGCATTTATTGCGGCTGGGGAAAGTTTTTGATAAATTGTGGAAACAACCAAATTTCAAGAGGATAATAATTGATAAGATGAGAAAAAAAGTTAAAGCCGGTTTTGATGCTGAAGTTTTATTTGAAGATATCATATATATATTACAAAAATCAACCAATATTTCATATACACAGGAAGATGTAATTAATATACAAAAGGAGATTGAGGCTTTTCAAGGAATTTTAAAAGATGAAAAATTAAAGCCGCAAATTGCAATTCCTTTTTTTGATAAAAAATATAATAAATTGGTGGTATCGAGGTCGACAAGTGAGACAAAATATGTTTTGACAACAGAACCGCACGAACCGGATGAAGTAAAGGTTTACATATCCAATAATGGGCAGTTACAAGAGCTACCGGATAAAATAAGTGAACAAGATGCAATTTTAATTGATGATCTTGTAGCTCTTGGGTTAAATGAATTTGATCCGGCTGATGAATTTGATTATAATCCTATTATAATACAAGATACATTAACAGTTGATCCGGTAAATACTTCATCAGGACAACAAAATGTTTTGGCTACTTATGATTTGTATATTTCCAGAATGCAAATAAACAAACATAAGGAGCCATGGTACAAAGGCGGGTCAGAAATACACTATACGGTTAAAGGTATAACCGGAAATAAAGGAGGAGGTGTTTACTATTATAATGGTATTCTCCTTAATGAAAATCTTCAAGAACCCTTTAATGTTGTTGGTTCCAGTAGTGAAGGAGCCGGTCATACTTTTGCTTTTTGGTCGCGAAGAGATGTAAGGCGTGGTGTTATAAAACAAAGAAATAAATTAATAGCTCTAAACTTTGCAAGTGCTTATACTCATACTAATTCTATGTATGATATCTATCCATATACTGAAGGTATTTCAAAAGATTATTTGAACGTTCAGGTTATGGTTTTTGAATATGATACTTGGCCTGCCGGTGTATATGTAACTCGTTTGGTTCAACCTGCAAACAGTATAGTACACAGCACTTCGGTTTCTCTCCCTATTCACGGTAGTTATGAAAGAGGTGATGATAATTATTCTTTTGTACATGGTAGAACATGGAACGATTATTATGCATCGTATGTTGTTTTTAATATACCTTTTACACAATTTAACGAAATAAATCCGGGACTTTATAATTGCAGTGATACTGATGAGGTTATTCAAACAAGACCATTTTACAGAGATGGGCTCCCTTATATAAAACATATATCTGTATTACATCATTAAATATATTCCTAATATTTTGTAGCTGTCTCAAAAGTTTTAATTTTATTTTTTTGATTTATATTTATTTCTTATAATTTAAAGCATTTTATATTTTTGTGAAATATACTTTTGAGACAGCCCTTAATTGTTAAAAAATTAATATTATGAAGTTCAAGATAATAATCATTTATTTGTTATTTATCCAATTTGTTTTTTCACAGTCTGATAATAGATTTAATTTGAATTTAGGTTTGCAATTTAGATTACCGGATGTTTATAACGAACAGTCAGTTTTTATTTTACAAAAAGATTCAAATATTAAAGGAACTAATTTAAGAGTCTATTTGACTTGTAAATTATTTGAAAATTTTGAAGTAGGATATCTACAAGGATTTCAATATTCATATTATGGGAAATTTAAACAGGAAAGTAAAACTTTGCAACAACGTTTCGATAAAAAAATATTGATTGATTACGGTTTTTTTATTCGTAAAAGTTTTAATGCGACAAAAAATCGTAAAATTAGTTTGTTTGCAGGTATCTCTTATATGAATGTGGGGGCTTATTATTATGTGTTTTATCCGGAAGGGACAAATGTTAAATATAGTTTTGAACATATTGGGTATAATTTTGAAACTACTTATCAATATAAATTTATTGGTTTTGGGGTGGGATATTATCATATTCCTAAGTTTATGACAGAGCCGTATTCGGCTTTAAAAGTGGGTATAGTATATTTATCAACCCATATAAGGTTGGTTTCTTTTTAAAAAAAACAGGAAAAATGAAATATATTTTTTTATTGATTTGGTTTATTAATTTTTACATTTTTTCACAGACAGAATCAAGATTGGCCAATTTAAACAATGTTTATATTAATTTAAATATGAAGTTGCAATTTGCTGATAATATAGAGCATAACAATACGTTTAATTTTTTTGCTTCAAGAGGTGATGTAGTCGAAATGTTAAATACGCAATTTGTGGGATATGAAATTCAAGTAAAAACATTTAAAAACTTTTTTATTTCATTTCAACAATCGTTTTCTTACGATCATGTAGGGTTAAAGGAATATTATAATGATGGGGATTATCCGATAGTGGTAAACGATATAAATGCATGGTATGTCAGGTATGAATTTTTTATTTCATATTACTTCAAAATTAAACGACATCAATTAAGTATTGGTGCCGGGTTGCAAAGAACCGGAGCCGATGAAAAAATTTTATATTATGTAAAAGACCAAACATCAGGCTATTGGTATCCAATTGATCAAAATTTTTCCAGTTACGGCTCAAACAATTTTGAGTTAAATTATCATTTCAAAAAAATAAAAATAGGTGTAGGATATGAAATAGGCTTGGATCTTAACGGCTACAATTTAGAAAATCCAAAATTTAGTATGTATTATTTTAGTTTAGCTTATAATATTTTGAAATTGTAATTGGATATGTTTAAACCAAAACGACTTGTGTAATTAGTTTAATACCAAATACAAATATATATTAGTTCGATATTTCGTTTCTTTTTCACTTACTCTATAATACCCCTATAAAATCAGGCCATTGTTTAAGTTGAAAATTTTATTAACTTTAAACGATGAAAAAAATGAGAAAACAAAGA
>Ga0256834_1000595_pt1 | contig 25791 bp, 20 predicted proteins | sample 4281140metaG_FD_190536 | JGI IMG/M metagenome (GOLD analysis project Ga0256834, IMG submission 190536) | Hydrothermal vent microbial communities from East Pacific Rise, Pacific Ocean - 4281-140 | ecosystem: Environmental > Aquatic > Marine > Hydrothermal vents | place: Pacific Ocean: East...
TTTGAGTGGATCTCAAAACAGAGTTATCCGGAGCTAACAGATGAGGAGCGCGCGTTTTTAGACAATGAGACTGATGAGCTGTGTGCTATGAATGATGATGCAGAGGTTTTTAAGAAGCGAGATTTGTCACCTCAGGTGTGGGAGTTTATGAAGAGTAAGAAGTTTTTTGGCATGGTTATCCCAAAGGAGTATGGAGGGCTTGGATTTAGCGCACTTGGGCATAGTGCTGTTGTGCAGAAGCTAGCCTCACGATCTCAAGTTCTTGCTATAACAGCAATGGTTCCAAACTCCATAGGTCCAGCAGAGCTGATTTTAGAGCATGGAACACAAGAGCAGAAAGATCACTACTTACCGCGTCTAGCAGATGGGCGCGATCTACCATGTTTTGCCCTCACAGAGCCACTAGCTGGCAGTGATGCTACATCTATACACTCAACTGGTGTGCTCTTTAAAGACAAAAAAGATCAGATAAAGATCAGACTCAATTTTGAGAAAAGATATATCACACTAGGCTCTGTAGCTACCGTGTTGGGTCTTGCATTTGTACTGAAAGATCCAGAGCAGATATTGGGCAAAGAGGATGACCTTGGTATCACTTTTGCACTTGTGCCATCAACTGCTAAAGGTTTAGTGCAAGGTAGACGACATGATCCACTTGGTGTACCGTTTATCAACTCACCACTTAGTGGCACAGATGTTGTTATAAATATTGATGATATTATTGGCGGTAGAGATGGTGTTGGTGAGGGGTGGAAGATGCTTATGGAGTCACTAAGTGTGGGCAGAGGCATATCGCTACCATCAACAGGGTGTGGTGGTATTAAGTTAACTGCCAGAGTTACTGGTGCATATGCGATGGTGCGAGAGCAGTTTGGCATACCAATTGCGCGTTTTGAGGGGATTAGATATGAGCTTGCAAATATAGCCGCATTTACATACATGATGGATGCCGCACGCATATACACCATAGGGGCGATAGATGATGGCAAAAAGCCAGCTGTTATTAATGCTGTTATGAAGTACCATGCTACTGAAAAGTTTAGAGATGTGATCAATAGCGGCATGGATATTTTAGGCGGTGCTGGTATCATACTAGGCAAAAAAAATCTACTAGGACACGCTTATATGGGTGCTCCTATAGCCATAACGGTTGAGGGTGCAAATATCATGACACGCACACTTATACAGTTTGGTCAAGGTGTGATTAGGTGTCACCCATACGCTTATGAGGAGATTGAAGCTCTTGAGAGAGGTGATGTAGAGGCATTTGATAAGTACTTTTTTAAACATGTTGGTTTTACTCTCACCAATGGCTTAAGAGCTGCAATACTTAGTGTAACCAGAGGAGTTGTACATATGCCACACTATGATGGTGAGCTAGCGCGATATGAGCAGAAATTGGTTAGTTCAAGCGCCTCATTTGCATTTTTTACCGATGTGGTTATGGCTCTTTATGGCGGCGGATTTAAGCAGCGCGAGATGTTAAGTGCTAGATTTGCAGACATACTGTCATGGATGTATCTGCTTAGTGCTACAATGCGCCGATATGATGCTGAAGGTAGGCGTCAAGAGGATCGTGTCTATCTTGAGTGGGTAGCCAAATACTCACTCAATCAGATCCAGCTATCATACGAGCAGATTTTTGAAAATCTAGGTAGCGGTGTTATTGGTTGGATCTTTAAGTATCCTGTTAGATGGTATGCGAGATTAAACTCTTTGAGTACTCCTCCAAGCGATAAGGATCATATCAGAGTGAGCCAGACTCTACTAAGAGCAGATGAGTTAAGAGAGCGGTTAACGGATGGTATTTTTATACCACAAGATAGCTCACAGAGTCTATACAACATAGAAAAAGCCTTTGCACAGGTTGAGCAGACGCTGCCTATAAAGCGTAAAATCAAAAAAGCTATCCGCGCCAAAACACTTCCAAAAGCACCTTTGACAACACTGTTTGACAAAGCTCTAGAAGAGGGTGTTATTACTCAAGATGAGCTAGAGCTACTAAAAAGCACACAAATACTTAGCGATGAGGTGGTACAAGTAGACTCCTATGAGAGCCAAAAATATGTAGATAGAGTGTTAGATTAAGTACTCCAGTTACCACATTACACAAAGAGCATATTTTTTGCTCTTTACCTCCATTAAAAATCAGAACAAAATACTATTTGCTTAAAAATTAATCATAGCACTAAGCTAATTTTTTAGGCATACATGATAAAATTACACATTTAGTTTGAAGATTTTATATTTAAGGACCTGTATGCATTGGCTTGATGATTATGTGAAGCGACTTTTGATTGTGCTTGTAGTAGGAGGTGTGGTCTCAGTTGTAGCCATTGCGCTTTTGCAGCCAAGCTCTTGGGGTGAGTATGGTAATTATAGAGGCGACGCACTCAAAGATGAGGCAGCTAAGCCTCTAGTATATGGCGATAATGCCTCATGTGTAGAGTGTCATGGAGAGATCAATGAGCTAGCGCGCGGTGATGTGCATAAAAATATCTCTTGTGAGATGTGTCACACTCCAGTAAGTGAACATGTTAGAGATGGCAAAAAGATCAAAGATGCTCTAGTTGTTGGTGTAAAGGAGCAAAATAGCCTCTGTTTAAAGTGTCATAGCAAGATGATGGGTCGAGGTGAAAAGTTCCCTATGGTAGATGCTAAACTACACCTCGAAGAGCTTGAAGTTCGTCCAACTAGTAGCTGCAATAGATGCCATACAGTTCACGCTCCTATGGAAAATATCAACTATGTTAAGAAGCTAAGAGAGTTGCGCGAGAAGAGAAGAGCCTTAAAAGAGGAACGACTTCTAGAAGAGAGTGAGCTGCGTAAGTTAGAATTAGAAAAAGCAAAGGATTCTGATGAGAGTTAATCAAGAGTTGATAGATAGAGATAGAAGAGGTTTCATACAGAGTGTTGTAACAGGCTCTGTTGGTGGCTCACTAATGCTTATGATACCTATGAGTTCATCTCTTGGTAAAGAGCTCTCAAGTAGTAGCAGCGAAGCAAAAGTCAATCCTATAAATCTAGATGCAAACTACTGTTTTATGGTAGATGTTACAGGCTGTATTGGGTGTGGTAACTGCTGTGTTGCAGATAGAAAAGAGAACAATGTTCCAGAGGGTCAATATAGAACTTGGGTTGAGAGATATGTGATAGATATATATAATACCGTTTATGTAGATGCTCCTGATGGTGGCGAAAAGGGCTATAGTGAGCCTAGAACTGACATAGAAGCTACCATTAAAGAGGCATTTTTTGTACCTAAGCTTTGCAATATGTGTGAAGATCCATCTTGTGTGCAGGGTTGTCCTATATCTGCTACTTTTACTACCCCAGATGGTTTTGTTATAGTCGATAGCGATCACTGTGTTGCTTGCGGATACTGCGTTATGGCTTGTCCGTATGGGGTTAGATTTATCAATGAAGAGACAAAAGTTGCCGATAAGTGTACTTGGTGTTATCATAGGGTTCGAAAAGGTAAGCTTCCAGCATGTGTGCAAGCGTGCCCAACTGGAGCTAGAAAATTTGGAGATCTGAATGATCTAGAGAGTGAAGTATCTAAGATATACAGAAGCGCAGAGCGACTAGAGGTGCTCAAGCCTGAACTTGGCAATGAGCCAACGCTTTACTATATCAATTCACGAGAGGAGGTAGTCTAATGCAAGATATGGGTTATGTATTTCCAAATGATCTGCATGTTCACTGGAACTTGATGGTAGTTGTCTATCCATACATACTTGGTATGGTAGCGGGCGCATTTTTTATCTCCTCACTATCGAGAGTTTTTGGTGCCATCTCTTTGGCAGGGATATCTAAATTTGCACTTATATTTGCACTTGCTTGGTTGCCATTTGTAACGGTACCACTGATTAACCACCTGGGTCATCCGGAGCGATTTATGAACATGATGATCACTCCAAATTTTGAGACACCATCATTAATGGCAGGTTTTGGCGTGCTCTTTACTCTCTATGCTGTTTTTCTGATACTTGAGGTACTTTTTGTATATAGGTATGAGTTTATTACACTTAGAAATAGATCTACTGGCTTTAAGAAGAGTCTCTATAATGCACTACTTTTGGGCACCAATGACACATCTGCACAGAGTAGAAAAAGAGACATTAGAGTCTCCATGTTACTTAGTTCTATAGGCATACCTCTAGCAGCTTTACTGAATGGATATGAGGGTTTTGTACTTGGTACAATAGATGCAAATATCTTATGGAACACTCCTTTGATGCCAATTATATTTTTCTTCTCTGCTTTAGTATCTGGAGTAGCTGGTGTTATCTTGTTTTACATACTAGCAAAAGCGATCACCAATAAACTAGACGATATAGAGACTGAGACACTACGCACTCTTACTAAGATATTGTGGGCACTATTTGCATTTACATTTGCAGTTCAGATGATTGACATAGCCTCTTTGGCATACGCTAGTACACATAGATGGGATCTTATAAACTCACTTCTAAGCGGACCTCTTAGCTTCTCATACTGGACTATGCAGGTTATGATACTTAGCATTATCCCAGCTATAGTTTTAGCTATATTGTCACTTAGGATTGTAAGTAGAAAAATCATATTAATAGCTCTTCCAGTAGCTGCTTTAATGCTGCTGGCCGAGGTCTTTTTTATGAGATGGAACACGGTTATAGGTGGACAGATTTTAGCAAACAGCGATAGAGGTTTTGCTACCTATCATCCACTTATGTTTGAGAAAGAGGGGATACTAGTCAGCGCACTTTTGTTAATCTTACCAATAGTTCTATTTTGGTTGCTTAGTAAGATATTTCCATTATGGGATACAGATAGGATCAAGAGACACATTACGCACTATAAGCGTTAAACACTACTAGCGCCTCTGATGCCCTGAGTCTAACTCACGGTTTTAGAGGTGCTAGATCAATTTTTTGCAAGGAGAGAGTATGAGATTTCGTAATTTAGTTGCGATGGTAGTTTTGCTATGTCTATCTACAGTGGCATTTGCAACAACAAAAGAGTCATCAAAGGTGCGCCAAGAGGCGATTAAAGATAGGAATGATAAGTGTGTTACTTGTCATATGAAAGAGTCAAGATCATTGACAAAGCAGTGGGAACACTCAGCACACGAGGCAGCAGATGTAGGTTGTTACACTTGTCATGCTACGAGTAAAGATAATGATTTTGGATACATGCATGAGGGTCAGTTTATCTCAACAATTCTCTCTCCAAATGACTGTAAATTTTGTCATGAAAAAGAGACAAAAGAGATGACAAACTCTCACCACGCAACAGCTGGTCAGATCATGGCATCACTAGATAACATGTTAGCAGAGACTATAGCCTCTATGCCAGATACCATAGCTGACGCAGTTAGTGGTTGTTGGCAGTGTCACGGCTCTATAGTTAAGCTAGAGAGAGATAAGTTTGGTAAAAAAATCTTCAATGCTGAAGGTGCGCCAAAGCTTGACTATAAGACATGGCCAAACTCAGGCATAGGTCGTCTAAATCCAGATGGAAGTCGTGGTAGCTGTAATGCTTGTCACTCAAAACACAGTTTTGATGCTAGTCGCGCAAGACAACCAGAAAATTGTGGTAAGTGTCACTTAGGACCAGATCATCCTCAAAAAGAGATCTATGAGGAGTCTAAGCACGGTATTGCTTACTATGCTTCACCAAAAGGTGAGGGTGATAGAGGTATGAATATCTATAAGCAGGGTAAATGGGTACTTGGTAAAGATTATTTTGAAGCACCAACATGTGCAACTTGTCACATGGGAGCTTATAGAAAATCTAACGGTAGCATTGTTAAGGGAACTCACAATGTTGGTGATCGTATATCATGGACGCTACGCCCACCTATATCTATGAAGCTAAACCGTGTAATCTTTGAAGACGGTACGGTTCAAGATATAACTGGTGAGAAGCCACCACGCGTTGGATCAACTCAAACATATAAAGACTATGTGGTAAAAGATGGAAAACTTGTTAAAGTGTTGACTAAGAAAGTTGTTAAAAAGGTTCTCTCTTGGAAAGACAGAAGATCTGGTATGCAACAAGTGTGTAAAACTTGTCACTCAACTCCAAAGGTTGAGAACTTCTATAAGCAGTATGATGATCTAGTCTATACTTATAATGAGAAGTTTGCAATACCTGGTCTATCTTTGGTAAATGAGATGAAAAAAGATAAGATTTGGAAAAATTCTGGCTTTCAGACAGCACAAGAAGATCTAGGTTATATCTGGTTTGAGATCTGGCACCATGAAGGTAGAAGAGCTAGAATGGGTGCAGCTATGATGGGACCTGATTATACTCACTGGCATGGTCTATATGAGGTTGCAAGACACTTCTATAGTAAGTTCATACCAAAAGTTCAGAAGCTAGCAGACAAAGCTGGTAAGGGTGAGAAGTATAAAAAACTCATCAAAGAGATCATGGATCGACCTGAACATGAGTGGAATAAGACAGGCGGTAATCCTGAGCTCTTAAGAGCTATTGATGCAGAAAATGCTGCTAGATACGGCAAAGATAACAAATAACATAAAGAGGCATTTTTGCCTCTTTGCATAGGGATATAAATGAGATCTATTTTAACACTACTTTTATTGACAGTATCGATGTTTGCGTCATCTAATCTATTTGAGAAGATTGAAGGCTTAAATGTAGGTATAGGTGAGTATAAACTTGGTAAAAAGTTAACAGTTGCACAGAAGAGTAGTGCTAAGAGAGATTTGCTAGAGACAAATAGCGATAAGATATATAAATTTAGAGACAATGATATCTATATAAGTGTAGATAAAGCTAGTGATCGAGCTGTTGTAATATATAGAGTTTTTGAGGATCAAAACTCAACAGATCTAAAACGCATACTAGGTGGTGCTATTGGCGCTTATGCAGAGCCTACCACCATGTCTCATGGTAACATAGTGTACTGGGTCTATAGAAAAGATGGATCTTTAATCACCAATGATGACTATGAGCAGTGGAGAAATAGACAGCTTAATAGCGACAATAACTCAACATCTCACGGTTTAAATTATGCCACTCTCAATAAACTCTATACTGTTAAGCTAAGTAGCAGCAAGATGTTTGAGAGTGATGAGAAGTTTGATGATGCTAAGGCGTATCTGATTGTAAGCTCTCAAGCTCTACTAGAAGAGATTGTAAAATAAGCTAGATGCCAAAAACTAACGATATCTTAATCTCTGCATTTGGACTTGCAAAGGGTGAGAGGGTAGTTAGTGAAGATAGTTACAGTGTTAGAACTTTTGGTGATATCACGATAGGTATTGTTGCTGATGGTGTTGGAGGTAGTGGTGAGGGTGCTAGTGCTTCAAGAAGAGCTGTTGATTACCTAACCAATAATTTTAAAAATCGTCCAAAAACTTGGGATATCGCTAAGTCACTAAAACTCTTCATAGAGAATATTAACAACATACTATATCAAGACTCGCTTGAGCAGTATGGACAAAACAGACTACTAACTACCTTGGCTATAGTTGTCATACATAATAACCGTCTTTACGGGGCAAATGTTGGGGACTCTAGGATCTACCTTAGGCGCTCTAACTCTTTAGAGCAGCTTAGCTTTGATCATAATGATAGCCAAAAGGAGCATCTATTAACCCAAGCTCTTGGCGCAGATGTTGATGTAAATCCACACTTTTTTGAAAATGATCTACGCACAGGCGATAAGTTGCTACTCTGTAGTGATGGGCTCTATACAATTTTTGATGATAACCAACTAAATGATAAGTTAGCTACTTTAAGCGCTTTGAGTATCATCAAACAGGCTAGTAGAGTGATGGATGAGACTCTTGATGATGACACTTCAGCTGTTGTGATTGAGATCAAAGCGCTAAATCAGATAGCGCTATTAAAAAGAGAGAAGCTACCTATAGCAGGTGAGCTAAATATAGATGACAAGATAGATGGATTTATCTTAAAAAGAGCACTAGCTCCATCAAAACGGAGCTGGGTAGCATCTGATGGCAAGAAAAAAGTTGTTTTAAAATTTGCAGATATGAGCGCTGTGGATGATGAGTGGATGTTAGATATTTTTATCAAAGAGGCTTGGAACGCAACTCGCTTAAAAGCTGGCTTTTTTCCAAAGGCCTTTATACCTCAAGAGCGTAGTAGTCGATACTATGTGATGGAGTATATAGATGGTGGAGATCTACACAGCTATATAGAGCGCAATAGAAAGCTTAGTGTAGATGATGCGGTAGCTTTAGCTAAGTTTATGCTTAAATCTTGCATATATCTAGCTAGTTATGATCTAGCACATGGTGATATAAAGCCTGAAAATATCATGCTTACAAAACGAAAAGAGCATCTGATTTTTAAGTTTATAGATTTTGGGCTTATAACGGAATTTTTCTCAACAGAGTCAAAGGCTGGCACTCCATCGTATCTGGCTCCTGAGAGATTTATGGGTGCGACCATTAGTGAAAAAACAGAGATTTATAGCATAGGTGTGACGCTATATATGGCGCTAACTGGTGAGTTGCCATATGGAGATATAGGTGATCAAGAGAGCCCAAAATTTGCACCCCCCTTAAGAGCTAGAGAGCATAACGACAAGATACCAGAGTGGCTAGATCATATCATATATCGCTCTATTAGCATCTATGAAGATAAGCGATATTCTCTATTTAGTGAGATGCTTTTTGATCTAGATAATAGCGATAAAGTCAAATCTTTTTTTACCGAAGATACTCCACTCATAGAGAAAGATCCTGTCAAGTTTTACAAGATAGGCTTTGGAGTCTCTATTGTGTTAAACATAGCTCTAGTACTACTATTGTTAAATCAATAAAGCTCTTTTTTTACTCTTTTTTGCTACAATGTGACTCTTGAAGGTATTGATAGCTACTTTAGCCTGAGTGGTGCGATGTCACGCATATCAAGGGGTTCTACAGATCGTTATTGTGGAAGTTGTAGTGGTCTTTGTGCGTCGGTGATCTTGTTTGAAGAGTCAAATCTTAGAGACTGCCGCCTAATGAGACTCTCACTCTACATTTTTTTGGCTTTGAGAACCAAAGCTACTATGCGGAGCGCCCACTTGGGTCTTTTAAAGTAGCTATCAATATTTTTGTGAAAGTTTAACTATTTAGGAACAGAGATGAATGTTATGATCGTAGGCAGTGGTGGGCGTGAGTACTCTATAGGCTTAGCACTAAAGAGAGATAGTAGTGTAGATAAGATATATTTTGCCCCTGGAAATGGCGCCTCAAAAGATCTAGGCACCAATGTTCTCATAACAGATTTTGCAAAGTTGGCAGACTTTGTGGTAGATAACAGCATTGATCTCACCATAGTAGGACCAGAGACACCACTTAGTGAGGGGATTGTTGATCTGTTTCGAGATAGGGGATTGGTAATCTTTGGACCCACTAAATCTGCTGCAAGGCTTGAGGGTTCTAAGGTCTATATGAAGAACTTTCTTGCCAAATATGAGATCCCAACAGCCAAATATATAGAGACTAACTCACTTGAGGAGGCTACTGAGTTTATAGCAACACTTGATGATGAGCGTGTGGTTGTAAAAGCAGATGGGCTCTGTGCAGGCAAGGGTGTTATTATCGCAACTTCACACCAAGAGGCAACTGATGCTACACAGCATATGTTAGATGGAAGCTCATTTGGTGAGGCTGGCAAGCGTGTTGTAGTTGAGCAGTTTTTAGATGGTTATGAGTTGTCTATGTTTGCAATTTGTGATGGTGATGACTTTATCTTACTTCCAGCAGCGCAAGATCATAAGAGATTACTAGATGGTGATGAGGGACCAAATACAGGTGGAATGGGTGCTTATGCACCGACACCATTGGTTGATGATGTTATATACGAGAAGGTTAAAGAGAGGGTGATACGACCAACACTAAGTGGTATGAAGAGTGAAGGTGCGCCTTTTGAGGGTGTACTTTTTATAGGGCTTATGATTGTTGATGGTGAGCCTATTACACTTGAGTTTAATGTCCGTTTTGGTGATCCTGAATGTGAGATTTTGATGCCACTTCTAAAGAGTCCAGCTAGTGAGCTATTCTATAAAGCAGCCACAAATAATATATCAGAGCTTAATGTTGAGTTTAGTAATCAGTATGGAGTGGGTGTTGTTATGGCAAGTCGTGACTATCCATATAAAAGTAGCCCAAGTTGTGAGATTATTGTTGATGAGATAGTACATGATGATCTGCTTCAGAACTCTCACATATCATATGCGGGTGTAAGTGAAGAGGATGGCGTGTTATTTGCATCTGGAGGCAGAGTGCTTGTCTGTGTCGGTTTAGGAGATAGCATACAAGAGGCTAGAGATAGAGCATATATGCTTGTTGCTCAGGTGCACTTTGCGGGCAAGCAGTTGCGTAGTGACATAGCCTATCAAGCTCTCAATTAAGAGTAGCTACTCTATGCGTAGCGTATGGCTACTACTATTTTTGAGCATTTTAGCTGTTGCTAATGAGCGGGTTACACTTATAGCAACTTGTTTAGACTCAAACAGTAGTGGTGTAAAAGCTAGTGATAATGTATCGGTTTTTTATGATGATTACCATCTTAGTGCCAAGCGTGCACACTACAGTAGAGACAGTTCTGTATTGGAGCTTTTTGGTAGCGTTGTAGCCATGAAGGGTGATGAGTATCTCTCTTTGGGTGAGTATGCAAAGTTTGATATCAATAAAAAAGAGCGTCTAATTAGACCATTTTTTCTACTAGATCGCAACCAGAGTATCTGGATGAGCTCTCATAGTGCAAGTGCTGATAATGATCTGTTTGAGGTAGATAGTGGTGTAGTCTCAAGTTGTGATGTAACTAATCCTCTCTGGCAGATTCACTTCGGTGGTGCAGAGTATAATAGCCAAACACGCTGGATTAATCTCTATAATGCTTGGTTAAACATATATGGGGTTCCGCTATTTTATCTACCATATTTTGGCTATTCACTCGATGATAGAAGGCGTAGCGGTCTACTGATGCCATACTTTGGGCTATCTAGCAGTGAGGGTTTTTTTTATGAGCAGCCACTATATATAGCACCTCATAAGAGTTTTGACATTGAACTAAGACCACAGATTCGCACTACTAGGGGTGTTGGGCTCTACTCAAAGTTACGATTTGTTGACTCAAATGTCTCAAGTGGTAGTCTTAGAGTAGGGTATTTTAAAGAGGATCAGAAGTTTGCCGACAAGTTTGATCTTGCCAATAGCGAACATTATGGTTTAGATTTCAAGTACGCCAATAGTGAAGTTTTAGATCGCTGGTTAGATCTTAAGCTTGATGGTGAGTCTGGTCTCTATGCAGACATAAGCTTAATGAGTGATATCGCATACATAAATCTCTCATCAAACGATGAGACTAAAAATGCAACTTCAAACCAGATACTATCAAGAGTCAATCTTTTTTACAATACCCAAGAGAGCTATTATGGAGCCAATTTTAGATACTATCTTGATCTAAAAAAGCAGAGCAATGATGATACCTTGCAGAGCCTGCCATCTCTACGATATCATAGATATCTTAAGAGTTTTTTAGATGAGCATATGTACTATACATTTAACATCAAAACTACCAATCTATATAGACCACGAGGTGTTAATGCGATAGATACAGATCTTTATCTGCCGCTTACACTTCAGGCATCATTTTGGGATGAGTGGATTAGCCTCTCTTACAGTGCTCAAATGAGTGGAAAATATATCACCTTTTCAGGTAGAGCTCTTGAGTCAAATGTACTTAGTAAGAGTGAGTACAATAGTGGCATATTTGCTAGATTTTATCACAATATAAATCTAAATACTCAGAGTTTTAAGCGCTACTCAGAGTACACTCACACAGTTGTGGCAGATGCTAGCTACAGGAAGGCTGGTGTTGAGCATAGAAGTGGATATTATGAAGATAAACAAAGGGTCTGCAATCGGTACAATGCATCTGATAACTTTGAGTGTGATTTTTACTCTATTGCCAATATAGAAGAGGTTGTGGATGTAAAGTTGACGCAGTTTGTAAATGCCAAAGATGGCTCACAGCTACTCTATCATCGTCTCTCACAAAGACTATCATTAGACCCTCTGAAAGAGCGTCTAAGTGAACTTGAAAATGAGATAGATTGGAAGATTACCCCATCTATATCTATCTATTCAGATCTATTTTTCAACTACCAAAGATCACTTCTTTCTAAGATGATAAGCTCTGTACGCTATAATGATAAAACATTTTCAGCAAAAGCCTCTTTTATGTATGAAGATAGGGAGTCTGATATCGATCTACGCTACACAAACTATCTTGTGTTTGATCTGCTATATAGACATAGTGAACACTATGACTACTTTGCAAAGGTAGCGTATGATGTTGAATATAGTAGAAAAAAGTATGCAGAGATAGGTTTTTTGTACTCTAAGAGATGTTGGGAGTTTGGATTGAGATATGTAGAGAATAACCGCCCAATTCTTGCACAAAATAGAGCATCATCTGTTTATGATAGATATATATATCTAACTCTTCAACTCTCACCTATTGGTGGTGCACAGATGAACTATAAGCTTAGTAGAACACAGGAGTAGATATGGGCAGAAAAGAGCTTTTTAAAGATAGAGATGATGCTAGTGTTGCTCTGATGCAACATCTCCCACTTGAACAGATGAAGAGGGAGGATTGGTTGCTTGTTGGTATATCAGAAGATGCTGTTGTGATAGCTGGTGCAATTGGTCAGAAGCTTGGCTTAGAGATAGAGTGGTTAGTTGGCGCTGCTATCACTGCTCCAGCTAACAGTAATTGTGAGCTTGGAAGAGTCAGTGAGACGCAAGAGCTCATCATAAACGATGATCTTGTTAAAGCATTTGATATAAAGTACGACTATGTGTATGCTCAAGCAAAAAGAGAGCTTGAAGAGAAGATACTCTCTAAAGTCTACAGATATCGCAAAGGTAGAGTTCTCAAAGAGTTTGAAGGCAGAAACATACTACTTATAGACGATGGTGCTGATAGCGGTTTGAAGTTAATGTGTGCCATAAAGACCGCTCTTCTAAAGTCTCCAAATGCAGTCTATATAGCTCTACCAGTGATACCAAAAGAGGTCAAAAGGGCTACAGAATCTATCTGCGATAGTGTATTTTTTGTTCATGAGCTTGATGACTATATAGAGACTTCATGTTATTATGGTAAACTTGAGAGCATAGAAGATGAGATGATAATTAAAATATTAGGAAATTAGATGGATTATGATGTAATAGTATCTCTAAGTAACAGAGTTGAAGAGTATGAGTTAAAGAGTATAGCAAAGCAAGCAAATGGCTCTGCATGGCTCAAGTGTGGTGGTGCTGTTATATTGGCAACTGTTGTTATAGATGAGACAGCTGTTGTTGAAGAGGGTTTTTTACCTCTAACAGTTCAATACATACAGAAGAGTTATGCAGCTGGTAAGATACCTGGAGGATTTATTAAGCGAGAGAGTAAGCCTAGTGATTTTGAAGCTTTAACATCAAGATTGGTGGACAGATCACTCCGTCCTATCTTTCCAAAAGGTTTTGCAAATCCTATACAGATAACCATATTGGTGCTAAGTTGTGATGAGGATTCAGATCTTCAAACACTAGCCCTTAGTGCCGCTTCAGCAGCTCTATACAATAGTGACATAGATATCAACGAGTCAGTAGCAGCACTTCGCATAGCTAAGATAGATGACCAGATAGTCTTAAATCCTACGCTAAGAGAGTTGAAGAGTAGTACGCTAGATATCTGTATAGCTGGAACCAGTAAAGATCTACTCATGATAGAGATGAGAAGCATAGGTGGTATGGTGTTGGACTCTACTCAGAGCATGGCACTAGATCCCATGATGAGTGCTTCTGCTGTAAGATATAGCAGCAATGCTATCAAAGAGGATGAGTTTATTGAGATACTCAAAGAGGCACAACTCTACCTACAAGAGGCAAACAGTGCTTACATAAAAGCTTTTGCACCCACTAAAAAAGAGACTCTAAAACTTGTCTGCTTAAATGATAAGCCATCGGAAAAACTTGTTGAGTTTATCCAGACAGAGCATATTGATCAGATTAAAGATGCTATTAAGACGATGGCAGTTAGTGAGAGATCAACAGCTCTAAGGTCTCTTCGCAAAACGATACTACAGACTCAAGAGTTTGATGAGCTTGAGCTTAAAAGAGCTATAGAGCATGTCAAAAAGAGTGTGGTACGCTCACAGATACTAAAGAGCGGCATTAGAGCAGATGGTAGAGGGGTTGATGAGATCAGAGATATAGACATATTGACCAATGTCTTACCAAATGCACACTCATCTTGTCTCTTTACACGAGGTCAAACTCAGGCTCTAGTTGCTCTTACATTGGGTAACAACAAAGATGCTCAGATGTATGAGGAGTTAACAGATAGTAGTGCGCAGTATGAGTCATTTATGGTGCACTATAACTTTCCTGGATTTAGTGTTGGCGAAGCATCACCAGTAGCTCCACCAAAAAGGCGCGAACTAGGTCATGGTAATTTGGCTGCAAGAGCCCTAGAGCCGATCTTGTGTGCACCATCCCAGACCATTAGGTTAGTCTCTGAGATTTTAGAGTCTAATGGCTCATCATCAATGGCAACTGTCTGTGCTGGTTATATGGCATTAAGAGCTGCAGATATAGAGACAGTTGAGAGTGTAGCTGGTGTAGCAATGGGTCTTGTTTGTGATGGTGATGAAGCTGTTGTGTTGTCTGATATTACGGGGTTAGAAGATCATGATGGAGATATGGACTTTAAAGTTACAGGTTCATCTGATGCTATTACGGCACTGCAGATGGATATCAAGTTAGGTGGCATATCGCTTGAGCTTTTAAGTCGTGCTCTATATCAAGCTAGAGATGCAAGAGTTCATATTATCAAAATCATGGAGCAAGCGCAGAGCAAGATTAAATTAAGTGACACACTTCCTAGTAGTGATCTGTTCAATATAGACCCTAGTCGTATAGCAGAGGTGATAGGACAAGCAGGTAAGACTATTCGTGAGATTATAGAGAAGTTTGAGGTTGCTATTGATATAGATAAAAAAGTTGGTAGCGTTAAACTTACGGGTGCTAGTAAAGAGAAGCTAAAGGGGGCAAAAGAGCATATCCAAAATATACTCAACAGCCCAGCTCAACCAAAAGTAGAGTATAGCGTGGGTGATAAAGTCGATGGTATAGTAAAGCGAATCGTAGACTTTGGAGCTTTTATTGAGTTACCAGGCGGTGTTGATGGACTTTTACATATATCGAAGATATCAGATGAGCGCATAAGTTGTGTTGCTGATGTGCTTAGTGAAGGCAGCCCTATTAGAGTTGAAATCTTAGAGTTTAAGGGCAATAAGATTAGTTTAGGAAGAGGTTAGGCATGGGTAAAAAGATCACTTTAAACACCATAAGGGAGTCTAAGGGCAACACACCTTTATGTGTCATAACTGCTTATGACGCACTCTTTGCTAGACTCTTTGCAGACTCTGCTGATATCATACTTGTAGGCGACTCACTCAATATGAGTTTTGCAGGCAAAGATGATACATTGAGTACAACTCTAGATCAGATGATCTATCATGCACAAGCGGTCAATCAGGGTGCACCAGACACTTTTACTATATGTGATATGCCATTTGGTACATATAGTGATACTAAAAGTGCTATCAAAAATAGCATTAGAGTCTACCAAGAGACAAGTTGTGATGCTATCAAGATAGAGGGCGGAGTTGAAAAAGCTAAGATTGTTCAGGCGCTTACCGATGAGGGCATAGCAGTCTGTGGACATATCGGACTACTTCCTCAAAGTGTGCGTGGTGATGGTGGCTACAGGGTTAGAGGCAAGAGCGAAGCAGATGTGATGAAACTTGTAGATGATATAGGAGCTATTGAGGAGGCTGGAGCATTTTGTGCAGTCATAGAAGGTGTGAAGTCTGAAGCAACTGTGATAGTTGGTGAGAGTACAAAACTTCCTCTTATAGGCATAGGTGCAGGAAACTCTGTAGATGCACAGGTACTTGTTTTTTCAGATCTACTTGGGCTCTATGAGCCATTTGTACCAAAATTTGTTAAAAAGTATGCAGATGGAGCTAGTATCACAAAAGATGCGCTAAAACGCTTTAGAAAAGAGGTGCAAAATAGATCTTTTCCCTCTAAGGAGCAGTGTTACTGATGGAGCGTATCGTTGAGGTTGAGAAGTTTGATATTGAGCAGAGTGTTGAGACAACATTAAGACCACAAGCGTGGAGCGAGTATATAGGTCAAGAGCGAGTAAAGAAAAATCTCTCAGTCTTCATAGAAGCAAGTAAAAAACGCTCAGAGGCACTAGATCACACACTCTTTTATGGACCTCCTGGTCTTGGTAAGACTACTTTAGCACTGATTATAGCTAGTGAGATGGGAAGCAATATTAAGATAACCGCGGCTCCCATGATAGAGAAGAGCGGAGATTTAGCAGCAATATTAACCAATCTTGAAGAGGATGATATACTCTTTATAGATGAGATACACCGTCTCTCTCCAGCGGTTGAAGAGATACTATATCCTAGCATGGAGGATTTTCGTCTTGATATCATCATAGGTAGTGGTCCAGCAGCTCAGAGTGTAAAGATAGATCTGCCACGCTTCACTCTCATAGGTGCTACCACACGCGCTGGAATGTTATCAAACCCTCTAAGAGACAGGTTTGGTATGAGTTTTAGGATGCAGTTTTATACACCAGACGAGCTCTCAACTATCATCGTTAAAGCCAGCGATAAACTCAACAAAACCATCACAGATGATGCCGCTATGCAGATAGCAAAACGCTCAAGAGGCACACCGCGCATAGCTCTTAGGCTGTTGCGACGAGTTCGTGATTTTGCCGATGTGGCTGATGAGAGTCATATTGAGCAACCACGCACCATGTTTGCTTTAGAGGAGCTTGGTATCAATGAGCATGGTTTTGATGAGATGGATATAAGACTTCTTAAGCTTCTTGTGCAGGCAAAAGGGCGTGCTCTTGGACTTAGCACAATATCAGCAGCATTAAGCGAAGATGAAGGGACCATAGAAGATGTAGTAGAGCCATATCTGTTGGCAAATGGTTACCTAGAGCGTACCGCTAGAGGTAGAGTAGCTACAAAAAAGAGCTATGAAGTCCTAAACTTTTTTCCACCAGCAGATAGACCAGCACTACTTTAGTGGTTTAGGTAGTTTGGTAAAATGGCTTACAAGAGTGGAAGCTAGCATAAAACCCAAATAACCATAGAGATATCTTGGTTGGTAGGTCGGTATTTTGTTTTGCACTCTTTTATAAAGCAGCATTGACACTTTAGATTGTTTTTATGGAGCAGCTTCTAGTACAATCAAGAAGAGGATTATTGTAAATATGAAATAGCAGATTAAGAGTAGTAGCAGAGATCTTTAAGAGTTAAAGGGGTATAATTGGCAAAAAATGGAGTAGAGCTTGAAGCTAGAGATTTGTGGCAAACATATAGATATAGGGTCAATAAAAGAGGCTAAAGAGGTTTTTATATCTCAAGATAGAGACTTTAGACAGAAGATGTTAGATTCGCACAGTTTTCTACTCTCTGAAATAGCTAAAGGAAAGCCTATATATGGCGTAACTACTGGTTATGGTGAAGCTGGTAAAAACTACTCCGCATTTGAAGAGGCACAAGAGCTCCAGAAAAATCTTTTTAGATTTCATGGTTGTGGAGTTGGAGAGATGTTGAGCCATAAAGAGTGTAAAGATATCTTGCTCATTCGCCTTATTAGCCTATCTAAAGGGTATTCAGCCGTTACTGTTGAGCTACTTGAGAGATTGGCGTATCTGTACAATGCAGATATCATACCACTCATACCATCTCAAGGCTCAGTTGGAGCTAGCGGAGATCTTACACCACTATCTTACATAGCTGCTGTAGTTGCTGGCGAACGAGAGGCTTACTATAGGGGTGAGATTGTAAGAGTAGATGAGCTATATAAAGAGCTTAATATAGAGCCTTATGTGCTCAAGCCAAAAGAGGCACTAGCCATCATGAACGGTACTGCTGTTATGAGTGGTATAGCGATTGAGTCTATGCAGAGATTTGAGAACTGGATGAGCTCTTATGAGACATTTATTGCTGGACTTTTTGAGATGATGCATGCTGATGGTACTCCTCTTCAACCACTAGTTCATGAAGTAAAACCATTTGCCGGACAGATACGATCTGCAGCTCAGATAGCCAAAAAACTTCAAGGCTCACAGATAGTGCAAGCGCGTGATGAGCGGTATGAAAAGTTTTTTGACCATGAAGATCTATGTATACAAGATAAGTACTCTATCCGTTGTACTCCTCAAGTATTGGGTGTTGTATGGGATAACTTAGAGCTATCAAAATCGTGGGTAGAGACAGAGTGTAATGCGGTCAACGATAACCCTATAGTAGATGGCGAGTTCAAAAAAATCTATACAAGCGGAAACTTTTTTGGTGGATATGTTGCACATGCAATGGATACACTTAAAATCAGTGCTGCCAATGCTGCTGATCTGCTTGATAAACAGTTCTCGCTACTAGTAGACCATAAATTTAATCGAGGCATAGGTGAGAGCTTGAAGTTATCAGACAAAGCATATCACCATGGCTTTAAGGCTATGCAGATTACGCTAAGCTCGCTAAGTGCAGATGTTATGATGAATATCATTCCAGCTTCAGTCTTTTCGCGCCCAACAGAGTCTCTAAATCAGGACAAAGTAAGCATGGGTACAACCGCGGCTCTTAACTTTAAAAAGAGTCTGCCAGATCTTGAAAATATGTTAGCCATTGCGATTATGGGTTTGGTACAAGCTGTAGATATTAGAGGCAAGAGTGGTATCTCTACTAATTTACTTAAAACCTATGAGAAGGTTAGATTAGTAGTAAAACCTCTTATAGAAGATAGAAGAATGGATCAAGAGATAGCACAGATAGTGCAGATGATTCGTGATGGTGAGTTTAAGTAATGAAAAAGGTACTCATAACAGGTGCCACTGGAGCTATTGGCGAGGCTTGTGTTAGAGAGTTTGCAGATGCTGGATACTTTGTCTACATACACTACCGAAGCAATATCACTAAAGCTAATGAACTACTAGATCAGATAGGTGGTCTTGGTGAGGTGATTGGCTTTGATGTGTGTGATGCGCAAGATGTAAAAAATGCACTAGAGAAGTTAGAGCTAGATGTACTTGTCAATAATTCAGGCATAACTAAAGATAACCTATTTTTCTGGATGAGTGATGATGAGTGGAGCAGTGTTATAGATACAAATCTAAATGGTCTATATCGTGTTACAAAGGCGGTAGTAGAGAAGATGATAGCTAAGAAAAATGGTGCTATTATCAATATCTCATCAGTCTCAGGCATATCTGGTAATAAGGCTCAAGCAAACTACTCTGCTACCAAAGGTGCTATTATCGCCTTTACAAAGACTTTAGCACTTGAGCTTGGTCGCTATAAGATCCGTGTTAACGCTGTAGCACCTGGTCTTATAGAGTCTGACATGACAAAAGATCTACCTCTAAAAGAGATCAAAAAAAATATACCATTACGACGCATAGGCAAGGGTAAAGATGTAGCAGAAGTGGTGCTATTTTTAGCAGATAAAGCCTCGTACATAACAGCAGAGACTATCAATATCAGTGGCGGGATGGTAAGATGAGTAGACGAGTAGTGATTACGGGTGTAGGTCTTTTAAGTCCAATTGGTAACAGTTTAGATGAGATTCAAGCTTCACTAGAGCAGAACCGTAGTGGTGTCACATACATGAGTGAGTGGGGTAACTTTGATGGATTTGATACTAGGGTGTGTGGAGTTGTAGATTGGTATGACTACAAACAGATACCACGAAAAGATAGGCGTTCTATGGGTCGCGTGGCACTTTTGGCCGCTAAAAGCATGATGGATGCTATAGAAGATGCCAATCTTAGCAGCAAAGAGGTTAGTAGCCCTAGAACTGGAATCTCTTTTGGATCAACAATGGGTGCTAATGAGACAATGTTTAAGTATATATCTCAAATAGCACAAGATAGCTCATTTGCTTCTCAGACCTCCATGGGATTTTTGCATTTTATGAGCCATACAGTATCTGCCAATATAGCTGCTATGTTTAAGATTAAGGGCAGAAATATACCATCTTGTTCAGCTTGTACCTCATCATCAATGGCTATTGGTATAGGCTATGAGAGCATCAAGCTTGGCAAGTGTGATACCATGTTCGTCGGAGGCTCTGAAGGTGAACATATCTTAAATGCTGGTATATTTGAGATTATGGGTGCTACCTCTACTAAGTATAATCAGACACCAGATCAGACACCAAGACCGTTTGATAGTGAGCGTGATGGATTGGTGACTGCAGAGGGTGCTGGTACTTTTGTGTTAGAGGAGCTAGAGAGTGCAAAGCGACGAGGAGCTAAGATATATGGTGAGATTATAGGCTATGCTACATCTTGTGATGGTGAACACATTACTACACCATCTAAAGATGGCATGGAGTCGGTAATGAGGCTAGCCATAGAAGATGCACAGATAGATGCTCTTGAGATAGGTTATATTAATGCTCATGCTACATCCACACCAAAAGGTGACATAGTAGAGTCACATGCTATGTACTCACTATTTGAAGATAGAGTCCCTGTTAGTAGCACAAAAGGCTACATGGGTCACATACTTGGAGGGTGTGGTGTTGTTGAGAGTGCTATTGGTCTTATTGCCCTAAGATCAAACCTGCTACCTGCAAATAAAAATCTTGTCAAGGTAGATAGCGAGTGTGCGGATCTTGACTATATCTATACAAATAGATATAAAGAGATAGATATTATCATGAATAACAACTTTGCTTTTGGTGGCATAAATACATCTATTATTATTAAAAATTATAAGGAGCAGTAGTGACTAGAGAGAAGATTTTAGAAGAGTTAAAGAGTGTTCTTGTTGAAGAGTTTGAGGTTGAAGAGAGTGAGATTGAGCTAGAGTCTGATATCTTTACAGATCTTGACCTAGATAGTCTTGATGCCATAGATCTAGTCGTAAACATGGATAAGCAACTTGGTGTAACGCTAAAGGGTGAAGATGCTCAAAAAGTAAGGACTGTTAATGATTTTGTAGAGTTAGTGCTCTCTAAGGCGTAGATATATGCTCTTTATGCTACTCTTTGTAGTAGGTGTAGTAGTTGGTACGCACTACTTAGAGACTACCACATTAGCGATGCTGCTCTTTACGATTAGTCTGTTTCAGATCATATATATCAAGATAAGGTCACTTAGCAAAGAGGAGTATATAGTACCAGTTTTTGCACTTTTTGTATCTCTGTCTGTCTGGATGCTTGATGATGTAGCGATATTTAAACTACTTCCAGTCGCTCTATCAGCACTATTTTTCTTAAAATTTCTCAATGCGTATCTATATAAAAAACCATTTTTAGCCAATATGTTAAGAGTTATACCAAGACTTAAGTTGTCCGATGAGAAGCTTATGTGGATCGATAACTCACACCTCTACTGGGCAGCTGTAAATGCAATCAATCTCATACTCCAGATAGCTGTACTTGCTGCACCACTAAAGATCTGGGCGCTATATACTACTGTTGGCTGGTATCTACTCTTTAGCATAGCTTTAGTAGCTCAAATTATATATATACGAAGGAGACTTAGATGTTAAGTAGAGCCGTGAGTATCTATATATATGCCCTTTTTATACTTCTTATGGTAGTAGCACTTCTGCCAAGCTTGATGTTTGGTCTAATCACTTTTTTAGCTGGCGGTGATGCTAGATGGGCAGTGCAAGTTGTGGTCCGTTTTTTCTGGAGAGTTTTTCTCTATCTCTCTCCAGTTATAGGCAAAATCAACATTATTAATCCACAAAATCTAAACAGCACCACTCCAGCAGTCTATATGAGCACACACCAATCATCACTAGATTTTGTTCTACTAGGCTCTATAATCAAAAATTTTATAACCATATCAAACCACCCCATAAGTGATCTTGCTATCTTCTTAAAAGTTCCACGACTAACTGGTGTAAGATATATGAGACGCAACAATCCACAAGACTCTATAGCTGTATTTTTAAAGCTTCAAGAGCAGTTACTGCGTGGCGTGAATGTCTTTTTGTTTCCAGAGGGAACACGCAATAGTACAGATAAGCTACTACCTTTTCAAAAAGGGGCAGCAAGATTGGCTCTTCAAGGTTCAGTTGCAGTTGTGCCTGTGGTTATTAGCGGTAGCTCATCTATCGTCTCTAAAGGATCAAACATGACAAAAACTCTACATAAAAGTGATATTGATATAATCTTTCTAGAGCCCATATATGCAGATAAAGATGAGGGCGTAAGATCTTTCAATAACCGCATAAAGAGTGTATTACAAAAGGCAGTAGATGAGCAACATAACAGTAGTATATAGCGACAAAAAAGGCTCTACAAGTAGTCATAAACTAGAAGACTTAATCTTTAGTGCTAAGATAGCCAACACAAAAGTTGCCACTTTTTTTGCACCAAGTATACTTGATCAATTTGCACTGATACAGCGTGCGCTTCAAGATAACATAGTGCCAGTGCTCTATGACAACAGCATCAAATCTATAGATACAGAGGTCTCAAAACTGCTGATATCAAACTATAATCAGCCGTCACAGACTAGATTGGTAGATGATGCTTATGTGCTCTTTTTTACATCAGGAACTACATCTAACCCAACAGGTGTTATTAAGAGCAGATCAAATATCTACAGTGAGCTAAAAGCTCTAGTCTCCTATCTGAAAGATGAGCAGATTAAGAGGGTTGTATCAACTGTATCATTTGTACATATATATGGCTTTTTAACTACAGTGCTATTGCCTTTGGAGTTAGGTTGTGAGCTACATATCAAAGAGCAGTTTTGGCCTCAAGAGCTACTGCTAGATCAAAGTAGCTTCAAAACACTTGTGGTCACTACACCAGTATACATCAAGTCTTTACTGAAGCTACGCAAGAGTACGGATCTATCTCATCTACTATTTCTCTCATCTACTAGCAGGTTGGAGCCAGATGAGATAGAGCAGTTTGAGACTAAGTACAATACAACGATTATCCAGATTTTTGGCTCAACAGAGAGTGGTGGCATAGCTACAAAAAGAGGTACTGCGTTAAGATGGCAGGCGTTAGATGGTGTTGAGATAGGTAGTGATATAGAGTCTCACTTGACTATCAGCTCGAAACACATATCAAAATATATCATTAAAGATGAAGTAGAGAGACTTAAACAGCCATTTGTTACAACCGATATAGTTCAAATCTACCCCAAAGGTGAGTTTGAACTTAAGGGTAGAGCAGGTGAGATAGTCAAAATCTCTGGCAAACGGATATCAATAGCCTATATAGAAGAGCTGCTAGAGAGAGAGCTAGAAGATTCAGAGGTACTCATTAAAGTGCAGATAGATCATAATCGACTCAAGGGGGAGTCACTTCTTATAGGTATACTCTCAAAAGAGCAGCCAGCAAAAGCTCTAGTTGAGCAGATACTAGCACAAGAGTACCAGAACATCAAGATAGAGTTTGCGCTAACTAAGCTTCAGAAGATAGAGCGCACAAGCCTAGGCAAAAAGATAAGAGCTCTATAGTCTAGCCTAAATAGACTAAACTTTAGGCTGCAAGTAGCTTCTCAAGATCCTCTTTGGCATCACCTGTTAAGTGTAGATTAAATGTCTCTGATAAGAAGTTGTAGATATCATCATTAACAAACTGCGGAGGCTTTGGTCCAAGATATATATTTTTGATCCCAAGGCTAAATAGCGCCAGTAGTATGATGACAGCTTTTTGCTCCATCCAACTAAGTACTATGTTGATTGGCAGATCATTAACAGGTGTATCAAGAGCACTACTTATGGCTAGGGCGATCTCAATAGCACCATTACTATCGTTGCATTGACCAAGATCTAGGTAGCGTGGTATTGCTGTGCCCTCTATCTCACCAAACTCTATGTCATTAAATCTAAACTTACCACAACTAGATGTGATAATGATACAATCTTTTGGCAGATTCTCAGCCATCTGTCTATAGTAGTCTCCAGCTTTTCCAGGTGCATCACAACCAGCTATAACAAAAAATTGTCTTATCTTGCCACTTTTAATCGCATCTAGTATCTGTGGAGCTAAAGTTAAGATGGTTTTATAGTGGTGACCAGTTGTTAGAGTTGTGTCTGCGCTCATGTTGGTGTCCTCACATGAGAGTGTTTTTGCTATAAGTTCATCAAAATTATCATCTACTATTGTTGTAGCACCTTCTATGCCAACTATCTTGTATGTAAAGACTCTATCAAGATAGTCAGCTCCAGCTACTGGAGGTATGATACAGTTTGTATTGACCACAAAAGTGCCTCTAAAGCTCTTCATGAGTTTTACTTGATCAAACCACGCTTTTCCAACATTGCCTTTAAGATGAGCATATTTTTTAAGGTCTGGGTAAGCATGTGCGGGCAACATTTCAGAGTGAGTATATACATTTATACCTTTGCTCTTAGTAGCAGCTAGCAGCTTCTCTAACATCTCAAGATTATGCCCACTAACTAAGATAGCTTTTCCCTCCACCTGATTTTGAGGAACTCTAACTGGCGTAGGTATGCCAAAACGGCTAGTATGTGCATTTGATAGCTTATCCATCACCTCTAACCCCGCACCACCAATCTTCATAAGCTGGGCTATGTGGTCATCAAAATTGAAGTTTACATTAGTGAGTGTGAAGTAGAGTGACTCACTAATTACATCATCAACACCTTTTGTCTCATCTGGCTTAAGCTCATTTAAATGCTCCCTGTAAGCACTTAATCCCTTAAGTCCAAAAACCATCAAATCTTGCAATCTTGCCAAATTATCATCTTTACCACAAGTACCTACTAGCTTTCCATCTGAACCACAACCATTTGGTGCACTCATCTCACATTGATAACAAAACATTAAAACTCCTAAGTTCAAAAATTTTGTAAATACTAGCATAACAACATAAACTATTTTTAAATTTTCATAATAAAACAAGCAGATATGTTAAAGTTGTAGAGTCTGGTAGCATCTATTCATCAACTATTCATACAACTTTGTTAAAATTAAGAAAAAATAAGGACTCACTTCACAATGATCAAAAGAGCAGTTGGAATTTTGATGATACTCTACGCATCATTAGCTATGGCATTTGGAACTACATTTTTAAAACCATCAGAGGCGTTTGAGCCATCCATATCTGTATCACCTACAGGTTTAGTAGAGCTTAAGGTTGGACTTGCAGATGGTATATACCTCTATGTTGAGCAGATTGATGTGCAGGTTGTTGCTGCAGATGGCATTGAGCTAGATGAGTTAAATGTACTAACACCATCTAAGGACCATGATGGTGATAGTGTCTATTATGGAGATTTTGAGGCTACAGCACAGCTACTAAATAGCAGCTCATCCGCTAGCATGCAGCAGATCAAAATAGAGTTCAACTTTCAAGGGTGCGCAGATGCTGGGCTCTGTTATGAGCCTCAAAGTACCGTCTATGAGACAGAGATAGATCCATCAAAACTACCTAGCGCTACTCAGATAGAGCGCAAACCCATACAGACACAGACACAGACACAGACAGATGGTGCCATAAGTGATACAGATATCATTGTAAATACCTTAAAAGATGGCAATATCTGGACAATACTGCTACTATTTTTTGGCATAGGGTTAGCACTATCACTTACGCCATGTATCTTTCCTATGATACCCATACTCTCATCTATCATAGTCTCTCAAGGTGAGGGGTTGAGTGCTAAAAGGGGCTTTATGCTCTCTTTTGTATATGTGATAGCAATGGCATTTGCCTACTCTA
>Ga0256834_1000596_pt1 | contig 25751 bp, 40 predicted proteins | sample 4281140metaG_FD_190536 | JGI IMG/M metagenome (GOLD analysis project Ga0256834, IMG submission 190536) | Hydrothermal vent microbial communities from East Pacific Rise, Pacific Ocean - 4281-140 | ecosystem: Environmental > Aquatic > Marine > Hydrothermal vents | place: Pacific Ocean: East...
AACCTGCCTATTTTTTAGCTTATGTAAATAAGGACACCTCTAACCGAGCCTTATTTACTATGCTATGTAACTTAAAACCGATTTACCAAAACGAAATTAAGTACAACGCCAATTAAGGCGTGGTACAAATATAAAAAATTTATATTAGTATGTATCTTCAACAAACAACAAATTTAACCAACGCATTACAAAGTATTGCAACGCTTAACACTAGCGAAAGAGATTTGTTACTTGCCGTACTAGGAACAGCACAACAACAACCCAGCACTAAACAACCTACAACTAAACAAGTTAAAATACAATTGCGTATAAATAGCATTGTTAAAAGCCACAATACTGGCGGTTACAAAAAAAACCAACAACGATTAAAAAACTTAAATAAAACCCAGAAAATAGGCAACTATTTTCCCAAAGCAACTTCCTCTAATTTATCTTGATACATACGGTTAGAGGGGTTGCTTTTTTAATTTAAAAAATTTAAAAAATGAGTTCAGAAATAATAATAGGAAATTTTGTAATTATTTACTTCTTGTTAGCGGTGATAATAGTTTATGTTTTAAAGTTTGATTTAAGAATTACAGATAAAACAGAAGGAAATTATAAAACTACTAAAACAGATTTAAGAAATTTATATAGAGCTTATAGAAAGATAGAATATAGAATAAATACCCATCCTAAATACCAAGAACTAAAAGACTATAAAATTTTACATGTTTATTTAGAAAAAAATGAATTTATTCCACTTTTATTAGGTATTAAACAAAAAAAAGAAGCATCAGAATACACGTATTTATATAAATTAAAAGATAAAAACAACCTTATTTTTAAAGTAACTGAAGAAGAATTATCCAAATTAATTGCAACACCAAAAAAGCAGAAAAAATACAGTATTGAAGATTAATAGTTAAAGAACCTACAATTATGAATAAAATTATAAACTACATTATTATTACAATGCTACTTTTTAGCATTTACGTAATACTTACAGGAGCAATGCACCATATAGTAACATTCTTTTTGTTGTTGCTACTACTTTTTACACCAAACCTTAAAACAGTTAAAAAATGATACTCTCAAATTTATTTTTAAGCACCGTAATATTTATTGCCTGGTTAAGCGTTATAATAGCATTTCTTTTTTTGATTTACATACGTTTTAGAGAAAAACAAGTGAAAGCAGTACTAAAAGATTTTGAAACCAGACTAGACAGATCAAAATTTGATGCTACATTTTTTACTGAAAATATATTGCCAAAATTATTGGAAATGCACAACCCTTTTTCTTTAAAAAAACCAATAATTGAAAATTATTTCTCGCAATATTTTGTAGATAAATACTTAATTAAAAAAACAAAAAATACATTAGTAAATACCCCAGTAGATTAATTGTTGTTTGGGGTGGCGATAACTTCAAAGCCCTTTCAACAATTGATATACCGCACAAACCTTATAAAATCCCTTTACAACATTTTATAAATAAAAATAATGCAAAACACCTCTAACAAATTACCAAATGCAATTATTACCAACAACGAGTTAACACCTATTGAAAAACACAACTCACAAGTAATTGCATTTATTAAACGTAAACCGTTAAGCCTTATACAGCAAACAGCTATAAAACTGTTTAAAGATAATTGCCAACGAGAAAAACTTACACCAGAAGCATACAACAACGCCGTAGATAAATTTAACAAACAACATGGCTTATTGATAACTAAAAATGTTATTGATACCGTTAACACTTCAAAATACAATACTGGCAAACATTACAGCTATATTAATTATCCTTATATAAATGGCGAGGCCTACAAATTGGCAATGCAACATTACAGAGCCGAAATAAAACGATACAATGACAGCTTAATTGAAGCCAACAACAATATTGCAACATACAACAAAAGCATTATTAAAAAACTTTCTTCAAAGCAATTAGAAAAAACACTAGCATTTAAAAACCAACACCAACGCTTATTTGTTAAAACCTACAATAAAAAAGTAGAGTTATTTAACCAACAACATGGTAATATTGCACCCAAAAAACGCATACAAAAGGTAAAATTTCAATCTGAAATAGTTTTTAGTGTAATACTAGGTTTTTATGCCAAACAACTAAAACAACGCAACGGCTACAATTTAGAAATGCAAATACCTACTTCAGTTGCAAAAGATAAACTACCAGCTCTAAAAATAGATTATAACAAATTAGCAACTCATAAAATAGACGGCGTTCAACGTTTAGATATTTGTAAGAAAACAGCCCAGAACCATATAAAGCGTTTGCGTGAAGCTGGAGTAATTAATAACTACCTATTTACAAACTCAAATACACCCATTAAATGCACAATTTCACCCAAAATATTAGTTGTTTTAGACGGAAATGTGCCAAAGTCTTTAACTACTGAAAATCAGTTTATTATAAGCAAGCGGAGTAAAGATTTACATAATAATAGTGATACTACAAGAGCATTATCTTTAAATAAAGATAAAATAAAAGACTCTGCTACAAGTAGCAAAGATATTATAAGGAGTTTGGCAAGCCAAACACATAATACATGTGTTGCACACGCCTACAAGAACACCCAGAAAATAAAAAGCCCTATGGTAAATGAGCCGAGAAACCACGAAAAAAGGAGCGAAAATTTAAGAAAATTACTTGTTGCGCCTCATATTTTAGCCCAGCAACTAGCAAATAACGAGTTTTTAAACTATACACCTTTGCGTTATAACCGTTTAAAACAAGAAAATTTGTATGGCAATCTTTCAAAAGAAGAATTTAAGCAACTTGTAATTTACGATATTTTTAAATCTTCTAATAAATTATATAAAAAGCATACTGTTTTTGCTGGTGAATGGACCAGGACCATACAAAAAGCCTTAGATACTTGGTTTTTAAATAGAGGTTACACACTTCATAAAGAAACTATTATAAACAAAATACCTCAATACCGTTGGCAACTAGAAAAAGCACGTAAATTTTTATTAAAACCTAATAATAAACATTTTAACCTACTTTATCCGTACCAATACTTTAATAAAAGTAGAACATTAAGCAAAGAATGTGGCTTTTTTGGACTAGAACAACACTATTTAAAAAATATAACATTAAAAATTCAAAAAATTGAAGCACAAAAATTAGAAAATAGAGAAAATAATTTAAGAAAAGAACGCTTAACATACTTACAACGTGCCGAAAATAACATTAAAAAATACTTAAAAGGTACTATTACGCACCAGCAATTATACAACTATGTACAAGATAATTTACCGTATAACTGGCTAGAGCAGTTACCTAGTTTAATTGAAAAAATGAATAAACAACAACAAAAAGTAGCATAATGAAAAAACAACCATTTAAAATAAGCAAGTATAAAAAAGAAGCTGGTATATTTTGTTGTGCTTATGGTTGTAATGAAAGTCCTGTTTATAAAAAAGGTGGTTTATGCCATAAACACTATGCACGTAAATTAAGATTTGTTGATCCAGTTGGAAGCCGTTATAATCAATTTAAAAGTAAAGCAAAACAACGGCAAAAAGATTTTACAATAACAATAGAACAGTTTAGAAAATTTTGTAGTGAAACTGGTTATATAATTACAAAATTTAAACGTGGTCGTAATGCTTCAGTAGATAGGATAAATAATAATTTAGGTTACAGTATAGATAATATTCAGCTTCTTACAATGAGTAAAAACATTCAAAAATATATTAATGAAGATAGATTTTCTCAAAATTTACCTTTTTAAAATTAAGCTATGATAAAAATAATTCAATCTAAAGACAAAAAAGGGTACTGGATAAACGGTAAATATGTACTTATTGAAAACTGGAACCTATCTAAACATAAATTTTCAGCAATAGAGCAACAACAATTTAATAACTATATAAATAACAAAACAATGAAACAACAAGAAATTACAGAACAAGAAAATTTTATAACAGAATATGAGCTTGTAGGCAATAGTATAGGCGTAGCATTTCATAAAGCAAAATTACAAAAGCTACTAAATGAAATTGAAGTTATAGAACCAATACAAATAAAGTAAACAACAATGCAACAACAATCTAATAATAAATGTAAATGCGGTAATGGTGGTAACGGTACATGTAAAAATTGCAGTAAAATACGTATGGCCATAATGCTTAAAAACGGTTATAAAAATAAAGGACTTGCAAAAACCTGGTATAGTTTTTATAAAAAAAACAACCAACCAGAGCAAAAAATAATAAACGGTATGATTGATAGATTTAAGAATAGACCAGAATATACAAATGCAGTTAACAAACTGGTGTTTTATGATAATTATAGTAAATCAAACGTAATAATTCAAAGTTTAAAAGTATGCTAGCAATACTAAAAAATATAAAAAGTAATGAAATAGCCATTTTTCAAGATGCACTAAAGCATTATGCTTATAAGTTACATGCAATTGTAGAAAATACACATTTAGTTAGCAACAACGAGTTATCAAAATACGAATTTTACATTGCTAATGATCTTTGGATAGAGTTTGTAAAAAAAATGCAACGCACACCACAACCAATAAACTCAACAATTAAATTAAGCTATTACAAAGCAAATACTTTAAAAAAAGCACTACAAATATATCAACTTGAATTACCAACAACAAGTTTAAATTGTGCAATTATAGAACGCTTAAAACAACCTTTAATACAGCAAACTTAAACACTAACCAATAACACCTCTAACAAATGAAAAACTTTTTTAAAAGAATTTACAACTTCTTAATTTCTTTCTTCAGAAAAAAACAAGTTGTTGCACCAAAACCAACACTTAAAAAAACAGAAGTTGTAAAAATTGATCCACAAGTTATTTACAAATACAAAAAAGCAATCCGCAATCAAAATAAACGGTTTGCAACAACAAAAAGTTTTAACGGTGAAAACTTTAAAAATATTTTAATTGAAGCTCACCCAGAAGCAAAGCATTATTTAAAATTAGTAGCACGAAAAAAGTTTTTAGATATTAAAAAAATTCGCAACAGAATATTACGCAATAAATATGGTAAAGTTTTAAAGTTTAACGACTGGAAATTACAACGTTTATATGAATTTAGAAAAGCAATTTAATAATTAACACCTCTAACAACATGAAAAAAGCAATTATTGTAATACTACTTATATTTTCTTCAGCAATACTAAAAGCACAAAGCGAAGTATCAATAAAAATAGACTGGAGCAATGCACTTTACGGATCACCAGTAAACAAACCAGCCTTAAACTACATAATAAGTTATAGTGATACTTACAACTACTGGAAAAATACACGTTTAGGCTTCTTTTTTGAGCAATTTAAAGAAATAGAATATATACAATTTGGCACTAGGATAGATCACAAATTTAAACTATTGCAAAACCTTAATTTACTTACAGGTGTAGAAGCTGGTATAATTTATAGAAACACCAATTATGCCAATAACTCAATTGCATACGGTTTTAATATAGAACTAACCTACAAACTGCTTAACAACATAAAAGCAACAATACAACTAAATAAAGAACGAGCAACCGATGTTAGCCAACTATGGCGCAATAGTGCTTATGCAGGTTTAATTTATCAATTTAATAATTAAATCATTAAAGTACTAGAAGTAACATATCAACAACGCTATTGCAAACAGCAACAACGCTATTTTGAAATGTCAGACTGCTTAAAAAGATGTTTAGCCAATGATAATATAATAGATGCAGAAATTATTTTAAATCTAATTATTACACAAGATAGAATAGTAAAAAATTTACAAAAAAAATTAACAATACTTAATCAACAATAAAAGTAACTAATACTTATAATATTAGAATTATGTCAAAATACTATTTTAGAAAAAATGAAGAAAATTGTTACAAAATTGAGGCTCATCTTGATTATATGCAAGAAAATAACATTAACAAAATGGAAGTTTTTGAAGCAAAAAGAGAAAAAGCCACAGGATATTTCTTTTGCAAATATCATTTAGAAGTCGGAGAAGTTGCTCAAAGTTGCGGAAAGCAATGGTGCGAAAATTATGTGCCGAATAACGGTAAAAATGGAAGATGTAAACATTACGGCTATGTATATGAACAAACTGATAAAAAACGATTACTTGAATTAGAGCTAGTCTAATGGCTTTTTAAGAAACTAAATTAATAGATATGATACAAAACATTTATAAAACAATACTAGCTAATGGTTTTACTGCAAAAGGACAAGACGTTGTAAATAATAAACGATTAGGAATCAAAAGAACCTTTAGAGATAGTAAAGGGCATTATATAGAAATACACATTGAAGATTGGGGTTATAGCGTTATTATTTATGGAGGCAATTTTATGAGTGGGTATTACCCTTATAGATTAGATATTTCTAATAAAAATGATATTAACCATTTGCGAGAAAAAATAGAACATACCATTGGTTAAATTGCTTATTATGGAACACTACAAAAATTTACAGTTAAAAAACCTACAAAACGAAATTTGGATTGATGTTTATGGTTATGATGGTATGTATGAAGTATCAAATTTAGGAAGGTTAAAATCGCTTAAAAGGTATGTAAATAATGGAAGAGGAGGGCAAAAATTAGTTAAAGAAAGGATTCTAAAACAAACAATAAAGCCTACAAAAAACTTATCCGTAAAATTAAGCTCAGATGGGAATTATAAAGGGTTCTCAATTGGTCAAATCGTGTTCTTTTCGTTTAATACAGAGCAGTCATACATAAATTACAATGATTGCATTGTACATAAAAATAAAAACCTAAAAGACAATCGTTTAGTTAATTTGAAATTATCAAATAAGCATAGTAAAGAATTACATAGTCATTTTACATTTAACAACTCTTCATTTAAAAAAAATAGAACCAAAAAAAGAAAATGTAAAATATGTAAAAAAACCAAAGATCAAAGTAAATTCCCGGGTTATGGAGATAATAGATGTAATAGATGTAAATATTTGAAAAAGGTAAAGGCAAAAAATAAAACAAGTTTAAAAAATGTTTTTAAAATTAAAGATTTATCAACTAATAAAACAAAAACCTATATAGGTTATACAGACAAAAATTGTCCAGTAACTAAGGAAACACTTTTAAAATATGCAAATACGAAAAATATTCTATATCCAAAACACAACAGCAATCATAAAAATCCACTTTTAATTACTTATGAAAGAAAAGAATTTTAAAGAGTTTAATACGTGTAGATGGCTAAAAAAGCATTACTGGTAACTGAAAAGTAAATGATTTTTGCGAGTTTGGAATTAAAATTATTCAATTAAACTAAAATTTAAGCATTAATTATTTGCATAGTTACCCGAAGTGATTTTTTAAAGCGTTGGCAAATTAATTTGATAAAATTAAAAAAATGTACAAAAGATTAGAGAAATTAGAAAAACAAGCAATAAGTTTTATAAAAACAGTTGAAAGAAATAGCGATAAACCTTTATTTGCAGGAATGAGTGGCGGAAAAGATAGTGGAGTAGTAGATTTTTTATTACAAAAAAGCGGAATAAATTATACGAGTTATTATACTAATACTACTATTGACCCACAAGGAAATATCAAATTTATAAAACATAATTTTCCTCATACAGTAATTTTAAGACCAAAAGAAACATTTATGCAGTTAGTTGAACGGAAAGGTTTACCAACTCGATTAAATCGATATTGTTGTGAACATTTAAAAGAATACGGTTCTGTTGGTAAAATGGTTTTTGAAGGTGTAAGAAGTGAAGAAAGCACTAAGCGACAAGGTAGAGATTATATCCAATGTGATAATAGAAGTTGGCAAAAAGGAGCTAAACATATTTATCCTATTTATGATTGGAAATTAAAAGATGTTTTAGATTATCATAAATTAAGAAATATACCTATGAATCCAAATTATGAACGTGGATTTAATAGAATTGGATGTGTTGGATGCCCTTTGGTTAGCAGAAAAGGTGTAAGAAAAAGAGAATTTGATTTATACCCAAAACTTTTAATTGCAATACAAAGAGCAATACAGAAAGGAATGGATAAAAATCCACAATGGAAATTAACCGTTGCTTGTAATGGAAATTCTCAAAAAGCTATTGATTGGTGGTTAACTGGCAAAACAATGAATGAATACTTTACAGACTATAAAATAGAAAAATTAACAGACGAAAAAGGTAAAAAAATAGGTTGGAAAAGATTAGACAGAATGTTTAAACAAGCAAGTCTTTTTTAGCGGTGTAGATGGCGAAAAAAAGCATTACTGGTAACTGTATAAGTATATGAGCATCTTTTAAATTTTAGCGTTGGCAAATTTGGCTTTTTAGCCAAAAATACACGTTCATTGAAATAGTTTTCGTAAAGTTTTCGTAAATAAATACAAAATAATTAAACATTTTTGTAAAAAGTAGTTGTTTATACAAAATAAATAACTATATTTGTATAAGAAATAAAACCAAATATTATGACAACTATAAAAGAAATAAAAGAAACAATCAACTTACAAGAATTGAAAGATAATAATGAGTTTGGTTTATCTGAAAACGCTTTATACAATAATGAGTTGTTTATGTTAGTTTGGAAAAGATTAAGAAGTGTATGTGAAAACGTAGATACTAACGAAAGTAGAAAAGGTATTGTTTTAAACAGTTCATCATTTTTTAGAATTAATAATGAAGAATTGCTTAATACTCTTAGACAATTATACGTTAATACAAAAAATCAATTTATTAAAAAAGTAATTGTAACAGTTGGAAAATCAAAAATAATGACAGAAAAACAAACAGATATTATCATTGAAGAAATGATTAAATTTAATTTAACTTTAAACTTTTAACATTATGAAAACTTACAAATTAACGACAAGAAACGAATTAGAAGAAGTATTAGTTCATCACACAATGAAAGGCGAAATGAATTTTAATAACCTTGAAGATGCAATTGTTGCTTTTAAAAAAGAATGCAAAGAATTGAAAGAAACTTATAAATCTTTTGATGATGTAGATTTTGGAGAAGAACAAGTAAAAGATTGTGATAAATATAGTTGTAGAATCAATTTACTGGTTGATGGAGAAGTTGATTTTGAAAGTGAAGAAGGATTAGCAATAGAAGAGGAATATACTTCTAAATTATATTTTGAATAACATGGCGTTTTGGTTTCTAAATAAAAAAACTAATGAAGCAGAGATATACGGTGGAATTTCTGCTTTATGTTCAGATACAGGAATGAAGCCTGATAACTTTTACACTCATTTTGGTAGATTAAAAAATACTGAATTTGAAAATGAAAATGTAAGGATCGTTAAACGTAAAATTAAAAGAGGGGGGAAAATTTAAACGTTGCTTATATACATAGTTGATATTACGTTTTTGAGAATCACAAAACCTTTTTTCCGCTGAGGAAAAAATGATACAAGAGGAAGTGACCTTAGAAGCGTTAAAGACAACAAAAATGAATTGCAACTAGCGTATCAAAAAAGGCAAACTATGTGCAGTCTTTTTTATGCGCCGTTGAAAGCAGTATGACGCAGACGGTAACGGCGAGTAATATTGCGTAGTATTTCACTTAAAATTGTTGTTGCTAATAATATATAATCTAAATTATAAAACAATTTTTTACCAAATGAAAACAATAATATTTAAAATAATTCAAAGAAAAAGAATTGATATTGATATGATACCTTTTGAAATATCAAAAAAATATCCAGTACACAACCATTTATTATATGAGGCAACTGAAAAATTAGTTGTATATAATTTCACTCCAGATAGTAAATTAACTAAAACAGACTTAAACAACTACATTAATTATTTAAAAGATCAATTAAAAATAAAATACAATGCTTATTCTGTTATTGTTGGCGAAATGCAACAACAACTAAAAAGCCCTCAATAACGAGGGTTTTTTTTATGCTTCAATTACAGCATCAAAACGCTTAAAAACTTCTAAAAATTCTTTCTGATAAAGAATTTTGTTATTTTTTACATTTTCATAAGGTAATTTTCTTCTTTCAGCCATTACTTCATTACAAACTGGATTGGTTCTTTTTTTATTATATCCCAATTCTTCAGCAATTTCTGTTTTTGTTAAGTTTTTTGGTAAGTTACTTAAATTCATAATTTATTGGTTAGAGGTTATACAAAAATAACACAAAAATTTAGTTTCACAAACTGCATTTACCAACAACAAACTGCATTTACCAACAATTTCGCACAGTAACACGCCATAACACGCCTTTACTCAAAAATACACTAAAAAACCGTTGCAACTTTGTACTTGAAAGTAAGTATAAATGAATATCAACAATGAGTTACAACGAGAAATAAACAACGGATTGCAATTCGATAAGTACTTTGAAAAAGTTGAGTGCAAAGCAACGTTTGAAAAAAAAGGTGATACAACAGCAGTTTTACATTTAATGCGTAAACACGCTAATAAATATGCCTACCAAACAAAAGCAATAGCACCACAATTAAAAGGATCAACAGTAAAACAAACAGTTGAAAACGTTTACAACTTTCTTTATAACAACGTTCAGTACCAGATTGACGGTTACAATCAAAATTTGAGAAGTCCAGCTTGCAGTTGGCAACAACGAAAAACAGGCATAGACTGTAAAAGTTACTCAATTTTTGCAAGTACAATTTTACAAAATTTAGGAATAGAACATTATTTCAGAAAAGTAAAACAAACTTATTATAACCCAGCGTATTGGTCGCATGTATATGTAGTTATAAAAGACAACGGTAAACAACTTGTTATAGATCCAACAATTCATAGTAATAATGAAGTTAGTTATGTACAAAAAAAAGATATAAAAGTGAATAAATTACCAATTTACAGTTTAAATGCAGGGGTTCAACAACCACAGCAACCAGCCAATAAAAGGCATACTGAAATACTTAACGGTTTTTTTGAAGTAGCAAACTTATTTAAAAAAGTTGGCATACCAAATAGCACTATTCAAACAATACAAAATGAAGTACAAAAAAATTATTATAAAAAAGGAAGTTTTAAGTTTCCTTTCAAATTAGAATGTAATGATATTTTAGTTGTTGGTAATAAAAGAATACCTCTAAAACAAAATTTAACAGGTTTAAATGCAGGTATAGATTTATCAATTTTTGATACAGGTACAGGCGGACTAGCAACAACAACACCAGTAGGTGTAAGTACAAACTCTAACAACAGTAATGGCGCAGTTGCAGGCTTAATATCAACATTATTAGATCCAACAGGCGGTATTTTAACATCATTATTAGGTAGTTTAAATATTACTGAAAACATAAACAATGTTTTAAAATACGGTTTAGACAGTTGGGGAGCTGCAAGCAGTCCAGCTAAAATGGGTAACGATATTAAAAACATTTACATGCCGTTAGTACAACAACGCATAGATGCTTTAAAAACAGCTTCAACCCCACAATTATTTTCTGAAAGATTAACCGAATTAGATAAGATAATTAAATTTTATGCAGGTTACGGTACAGCTTCAATAAATAGGCGTAGTTGGGCAGGTAGTACAACAGAAGCCTTTAAGCTATTAAGCAAAACATTTTCAGATTTATATAATGAAGTTGTAGTAAAAATTGTACAAGAATTAAAATCTAACAATACAATTGTAAATACAGCACAAACAACAGCTAATTATGGAGATTTAGATCAAACCTATAAAATTGATATAGGCGATGATAATACAACTGCTGAAAAAAATGGTGCATTTACATATAACACTTATACAATTTCTGGAAACTCTCAAGCAATAAGTAATACACAAAATTACCAAACAAACCCAGACGGTAGCCCAGTATTAGATGCAAATGGTAATATTATACCAAAACAAAAAAGTAATGTAGGTAAAATTGTAGGCTATGGTTCTGCAATAGCACTAGCAGGCTTTTTAGTAGTACCAATGTTAAATAAAAAAAAGTAAGTAAATATAAATAACCAACCAAAAACCAACACGAATGAAATTTAAAAAACCAACTCAAAAAAATGCAATTGATAAAGTAGTACAGGCTTTATCATTAGGAACTGGAGTTGTGCTATCAAAAGGCGCAATGTCTATGTTGCCAGCCGAATACCAAACAAACATGTATAAAGGTGGAATGGCATTAATTAGCCTTGTAGTTTCTGCAATTATTAAAGGTGAAAGTACCTTTGATAAGGGCGTACAAATGGCCTTTGTAGGAATGGGAGTACAACAAGGAGTAGAAGCATTAAGCTCTGAAATTGGTAAGCAATTAAATGTAGATCCAAACGCAACAGGCGGACAAAAGTTTTTACAAGCATCTTTAGGTTTAGGTAGTGGAGTTGCAACACCATTAAACCAAGCAATGCCATTATTAGCACCTAGCGTATGGCAACAAAAACCAACACTACAAGCACAAGAACAAAACAGAATATCAGTTGACGACATGTCAGCATAAATTTAAAATTAATATTAACACCTCTAACAAAAACAAAAAAAATGAACACACAAAGATTTAAAGAAGCAGTAGCTTATTTGGGAAGTAAAAGCTCAAAACTACCAGTAGCATCAAAAGATAAAATTCGTACTGGTGAATTAGCATTAAGAACAAATGATTTATTTATCCGTAAAAGAATTGCCTTTGGTGGTAAAGTAGCTCTAATTGACGCAAACACGCAACAATTAGCAGGTGTTTCTTCTTTTGACGGAAATAAATTAAACGAACACATTAACCATATTTTCGATAAAATTAAAATTGGTTATGCAACAGATGCTGCAACAGGTAAAGAAGCATTATTAAGTTATGCAACAGCCTTGCCAGTAGATTTAAGAAATGCACAACTTCATATTACACAAGGTAATAAAGTAATATTTACTACCCCAGTTTCAACAATTTACAATGCAAATACTGGTAATACAATAATGGATGATTTCAGAAAATTAGACAATTTTGAAATGTTAGTTTCAAATGAACAAATTGGAATTGAAATTGAGTTTCCAGATAGCGCAACTGCTGGTACACCATATCATTATGTAGAAGTAATTATAGGCGGATTTACAACATTTACAAAGTAATAACCATTATTCCATGTTAATTAAAAAAAGCTCTGCTCAATTAAGGGCAGGGCTTTTTTAATTATAAGTAACACCTCTAACACAAACAAAAAATGAAAACAATTTATAAATCATTTAAAGGTACAATTACAAGCGGTACAAATGAAAAAAGTATAGCATTAGATTTAGACACAGGCGAAGTAGTAGTAGCTAGTTTATTTGCAAGCGTACCCTCAAAAGATGTTAGTATTAAAATATTAGATACTAGCGGTAGTGCAATTATTGAACCCTCTAATTACAAAGATTGGGAGCAACGCCAAGGCGGAACTTATTTTAGTTCTAAAAAACCTATGGGCTTTCAAGGTGGACAAAAAGTAAAAGTAGTAGCAACTTCAGTAGAAAACCAAACAGCCGATTGGACTTTTGAAGTAATATTAGTTATTCAACAAGCATAACAAAAACACCCTAGTAAATGAACATTATTAAAGGAAACATAGACGAACAAAATATATTTGATACTCAAGATTTGGATATTACAAACTGTACACACATTTATTTAAAAAATAACGGTAGTGTAACGGCATATTTTGGAAACAGAAAAATAGAAGCAGGTAAAGAAGCTGATATGCCTTTTGGTTTTGTTGTTAACAATCAAATTAAAAATATACGATTTGACGATACAACAGGCACAAAAGAACTTTATATAATGTTATCAAGGGCAATTATTAAATGTAACTAAATCCCTTTAAGTTATGAGCCAAATTACAGAATTAAACAAAAAATTAGAAAACAATCCTAAACAATATATTGATGTTTACGATCCAAGCAAAAGACAATGGATAGAAAGAAATATGAATATAGATGCTATACTACAAAATTACAGTAGTGTAATGGATTATTACAAATCTTTTCTCGCAAAAGGTTTTAATGAATTAGGTATTGTTATAAAACGAAAAAACGGCACTTCTTATGTAAATAAACAATTGCCAGTTATTATAAAATTACAAGAAAAAGAAACCCCAGCACAAAACTATCAAACGCCGAGTTCTCAACCAAAACAAGCAAGTAACAATATGCCAATTGATAGTTTAGGTGCTGGAGTTAAAAACTTAACACTTGATAAGTATATAGATCTAAATTTTACTGAAAAAGAACACGCAAAATTAGTAAAAGAGCATGTAAAATTAGAAGAAAAATATACTTCAGAAAAAAAGAAACGAAAAAAATATCAAAAGCTATTTGAAGAAGTTAGTACTAAAAGTTTTATAGAAACACCAACAGGCCAAAAAGCAATAGGTTTAGTAGAAACTTTAGGTATGGCATTTATTGAAAAAACAACTTCAGCAAGTGCATTGGCAAATGGTAAACAACAACCAGTTATTAATGGTTTAGACGGTTTAAGTGAAACAAAAAAAGCCTTTGTTAACGAAATTTTAAAAAGCCCAAAATTAACTGATGAAGTTTTACAAAATTTATCATTAACAGCAGTTGGGCTATCAAATAGTGAGGCATTTATAAGCGCACTAGATTTATTATTACAAGAATATGAACTAATACCTAATTAAAAATGATACACGTAGAAATTACAAAAGGTAACGGTTTATTTGAAAAAAATAAAAGAGCAGGTTTACTAGCTCGTATTGAAGCCGTTGCAACAACAAGCCAATTAGAAAAGTTGGCAGAGCTTTCAGAAAGTCCAAAAGCTCGTAAAAAATTAGATACCAGCTTTGCAATGATTAAAAGTTTAATTATTTAACAATATAAATGAAAAAACCAACAAAAAAACAAGTAAAACAAGCTACAAAAAAAGTAGTAGATAAAACTAATAAAGTAGTTTCAAACCCTTTATTTATTAAAGTTGTTGGTTATAGTGTTGCTGGGTATGTTGTGTATAGAGTTGTAAACAAAATGCTTCAAGCACCAGAACCAGATCCAGTAAATAATATTGATATTGTTGTAACATCAGATACAACATTAACAACTATTTCACCAAACCAAGCTAAAATATATGCGCAAACATTATTAGAGGCAATGGATAGGCAACCATACGGCACGTATGTAGATAGAATTTTAGCAGTATTTAAAAATATAAATGCACACGATTTTAAACTAATTTTTAATGCCTTTGGTATGAAAAATTACAACGGTACTGGATCACCGCCTGAAAGTTGGATTTGGCAACAATTAGACAATTACCAGGAACGCAATTTAGTTTACTGGTTAAAGAGTGAATTAAGTAGCTGGAATGATGCAGAAATATACAATTTAGTGAAGCAAATTGTTGAAGAAGCAGGATTTATATTTTAAAAACCAACAAAAAACACAAAAAATGAGTGATACTTCAAATTTATTCGATTTTGCGCCAATTGATACAAGCGTACCATACAAATCAGTAAAAGATAATACAGGTCCTTATGACGGTTTTAATATACCTGATTTTGATATTAGTTTGCCAAATTATGACGGTTTAATAAATGATACGCCAGTAGATTATGCAAATGGTGATGTATTTCAAACATTAAACGCCTTAAATACATATACAGGTACAATTATAGATGAAACAGGCGAACCAATACCCTGGGCAACCATAAACAGCGAAACCGACAGTACAATTTACACAACTGCTGATGATTTTGGAAATTATAATATTGAAGTACCAGCAAACCATAATGTAAAAATTAGTAGCGTAGGTTTTCAACCATTAATTATACCAGCCAGCCAATTAACAAACAACATAGTGTTAAAAATGGATAGCGCAAACCAATTAGACGAAATTGTTATTGTTGCAACCAAACCAACACAAACGCCAAAAAATTACACACCTCTTTTTATTACAATAGGAGTATTAGCAATAATTACAGGCGCAATGTACGTTTCAAAACCAACTAAAAAAGTAGCATTAGCAGGCGCAAGAAAAAAAACCAGCCGAAAACCAAAAAAAAGAATTAAAAAAAAAACTAACAAAGGGTTAAATGCTGGAGCAGTAGAAGTAACAATTTAAAATTATATAATTATGTCAACATATAAAATTAGTAGAAGAAAAGGTTTAGGCTATGTTTACTATAGCGTTCCAGAGGGTTCAAGTGAAGTTAAAATTAAAAGTTTAACAACTGGATCAGCTCAAACAATGAGTAATATTAATGGAAAATTTTTAACGCCTGAATTACTAGCTTCAAACCCAGCAAAATATCAAGATTATCTTACTAAAAGAGATGACGGTATTATTAAAATTTTAGATATATGGAAAGTGCCATATACTAGAGATAATAAATTTATTTCAAATACTGTAAATCTTCAAAACCAACCAATTAACGATATACCAATTGATGAAGTTCAAATAACCAATGAAAACGGTGTTGAAGTACCAATTGAAACAGTTGTTAATGATCCAACAGCACAAGTAATTATAACAGATGAAAATGTTGAAGTAAAAACAAGTAAAAAGTTTATGTATGCGGGCTTAGGAGTATTAGCAATTGCAGGGTACTTTTTATTTAAAAAATAAATAATAAAATGGCAGTATTTAATAGTTTCGTACCAACATTAAGCGTAAACGAGGGCGGTTATCAAAACATACCTGAAGATAAAGGCAATTACAATAGCAATAATGAGCTTGTAGGAACCAATCATGGTATTTCAGCACCAGTATTAGAACGTTACTTAGGCTATCCACCAAGTGTTTACGATATGAAATATTTAAGTTATGAAACAGCCTTGAATATTTTTAAAAGTCAATTTTGGGATAAAATGAACGGCGATTTAATTCAAAATCAAGCCGTAGCCGAAACGGTAATTGACCACGGTATAAATTCAAGCCCATACAGAGCAACAATTATTTTACAAGAAGTACTAAACGTATATTTTAATAAAAATTTAGTTGTTGACGGTATTTTTGGTCAAAATACACTAAATGCAGTCAACAGCGTAAATGCTACTGAATTATTTATAAAATATAGCAAAGCACGAGAAAATTACTATCGATCTTTGTCGCAATTTTCAATATTTGGTAATAGCTGGTTAAATAGAATTACAACCATTGCAAATAAATTTAAAATATTTTTAACAACAAGTAATAACGGTTTATTGCCAATAACAGTAATAGGTATTGTTGGAGTTTTGGCAGTAGGCGGTTACATACTATTAAAAACAAATTAACCCCACATTCATGATAGAAACAATTTTAGAAAATTGGAAAGGTTTTGGCGGAACAGCTATTGTAACAGCAATTATAACATACATAGCAAAGCCAAATACTAAAAGAGCAAATGAAAAAAAAGCCGAAGAAGAAGCAGACGGACAAGGCTTACAAAATATAAATAAAGTGTTAGAAATTAATGCGAGAGAAATAGAACGAATTGAGCAACGATTTAAAGATCAATTAGTGCCATTGCATCAAATAATTGCAACACAAAAAGAAATTATTGAAACGCAAAAAATTGAGCTTAGAAAAGTAATGATTGAAAATGAAAAGTACTTTAAAAAGTTCGGAAAATTATAATAATGAAAAATGTATTTGTACAAATTATAATAGTTATTAGTTTGTTTTCTTGTACAGCTTCAAAAGAGTTTATAAAAAAGAAAACAAATACAGATCGTACAATTGTAGAAAAATCAACAACAATTACAAAACGACCAAAAGATAGCGTTGTATTTGTGCCAAATTACATTTTTAAAGACACAACAATTATTAAGCGTGGTAAAACAACACGTTTGCGTTTAGAGTATGATAGTAATGGTAAAGTTAAAAAAGCCGATTGTACAGCCGATGAATTAGAAGAAATTAAAAATACAATTACTGAAATAAAAGAAAGCATACAAGAAAAAAATAAAGAAAAAACAAAAGAAACAAATTTTAACAATGTTACAATAATTTACATTTTTTTAGGACTTGCATTTCTGTTAATTGTAAATAAAATAGCAACTAAAATAATAAAATGAAAGCAAAATATATTATAGCATCCATTGGAATATTAGGTTATTTAGCATACATGAAACTTTCAAGGTATTTAAAAGAAAGTACCATAGAAACATTTAATTTTTTACGTGCTGAAAATGGCGAAACCTTTTTTTTAGGTATAGATGTTACCGAAAACACATTTTTAAAAATACCAATTTTAAAGTGGAATATCTATAAAATTAAGCTAATTGTAAATAAACAAACAATAGCAATATCATTACCAGTAACAGCACAAGAAAATAATTTTGTACAAGAATTTAAAGCCAATAAAAATGCCAACTTTGAAACTATTAAAACAAATTTAGGAACTAGCATTATAGAAATTACATACAAAACAGTTGCAGGCTTAAAAATTACACACCAGTACACAATTAACAACTTTAATACTACTGAAGAAATTAACAACAACCAAAATAATACAGATAGCACAAACAATCAACAACAACAAGCACAAACTTGCACTTGTGAACCAATTAAAACACCTATAAAATGAGCAGAACCATTACCATAACAAAAACAGGCGATACAACAGTAGTAAAAGTTGTAGATAATGGTAAAACTACCATTACAAACCTTAATAATAGCAGAACGCTACAATTAACAAGTACAGGCGTAAAAATTGTACCTAGTAATAATGAAACAAAATTAAATAATTTTGAAATAAAACTAGCCGAACTTACTAATGACGGTATAGACTTTTCAGCAGTTACAACACCCGAAGAATTATTAAATAAACTAGCACTAGAAAAGTGTTTTAAACAAGGTGGTGGGTTGGGTAGTGATGAAATACAAACCTTAATAAATAATACACCATATACAAATTTACCTGATACACCAACAACAAGAATAGGCCAAGGTTATAAACCTTTAGTTTCAAGCGTTACTGAAGATGAAGATGTATATTCTGATACAGTTAAAATAAAGAGAACATACGAAGATTATGTAGTAGGTGATGTGTCAGGAACTAGCTATGTTGTAAGATACTTAGGAGCAGACGGTAAATATTACCAAACAAACGCTAACGATAGTGCTAAAAGTACCAGTGAATTGTTATTTTGTTTAGATATTTTATTACCTGCTGATTCTTCAAGTATTGGAACTAAAAAAGGTATTATAACTGGTTTAACAGGGCTTAGAGCAGGTTACAAATATTATTTAAGTGAGGGGCCAGGTGGAATAACTGAAGATACAAGCAGTTTTGCTTCTACTTCTATTATTAGATATGTTGGTACTGCAATAGGTACTACTTCTTTGTATTTTAACCCTAGTGAGCCTATTTTATCAGGGGAATTACGTTTACAGGCCTACCCAAATACTCGTAATGACGGACAACTACCAACTAACAAAGTATTAAGCACAGATGCAAATGGTAATTTAAAACTATACACCATTGCAACAGCACCTGCGCCTTATTTAGAAGATTTAATACCAGATAGTAATTTACCTAGTACAACAGGTAATTTCACATTAAGAGGTAGTTTTTTTACACCTGATATGACTATTGTTGTTGAGGGGCAAACTTTAAATTACTGGACTTTTGTTTCTGATAATGAAGTTATAATTAATTTAACAACAGGAGCAACTGAGGGTACTTTTGATATTACATTAAACAATGGTTTAGAAGCTATATTTGCTGATGTTTTATTAATTGTTTTGGGTACAGTATTTACGCCAGTAGATGCTAATTGGATAAATAAAATTACAGTAGATACTACTGAATCAGGGGCGGTAAAATTACTAAATAAGGATGTTATAGGTACAGCATCATTAGACACTACATTTTGGACTTTTACACCTAATGTTGGCAAAAGATTTACGTGGAAATGGAATGAAAGCCCTTTAGAAAATTCACCATATTTAGGAGGTGCAACAGATTATGGTATATCTTTTTATAGATTAGATGGAACACTTATTTATAGGATTGGTACTTATGCAATTCAGAAAGTAGGTAATCTATTTAGATTAGAAATTAAAGATTTTATTACACCTACTACCAATAATAATTTTGAGGCAACAAGCTATGCAACTGGTATGGCAAGAACTTATACTTTAGAAAGATTGGCTAATGGGATTATAACTCTTAAAAGGGATGGCGCAGTTGTTTGGACACCTACATTTCAAGAAACACTCGAATTAAAAGTATTAGTAAAAGTTGCAGAAGTCGATGTAATAAATATTAAAAGTATAGATTTAAATTAAAATCATGGCAACAAAATTAGTAATTCAAGAACATTTAGATAGATTTAAAACAAGTGCAAATACACTTGTAGATATACCTTTTAACAACCTACCCTTTTTAACTGCAAAAGAGCCAGTTTTTAATATGAAAGGCGAAAGAATTAGTAAATCTTATTACAATTTAAAAGGCAGAGAAGCCGTTAAAATTGTATATAAAAAACTAATTGAAACTTATAAAGGCATAGATAGTGTTTTTGTAGGTGTTGTAAAAGAAATACAATTTATAGATTGGGCAGGTGAAGTGGGTTATATAAAAAAGAAACAACCTTATTATTTTACATTACAACCTATATTTGATACAACCGATACTTCAATTATAGTAGGTTATTCAAGCCCAAAACAACGCCAAATACTTAAAGCAGAACGCTACAATGCAGATGATTATTTACAAGCTCAAAACCCAACGTTATACAGCCTAATTTATAATAATTATACAGCTTTGTATGAAACCTATTTACGTAGCGGAAATAAAACTGCTTTAGTAGATGCTTTAAATAATGAAACCAATGTAGATATTAACGCCGTTTTAAACGGCAATGTATATGGCTTAAATATCACGATTAAAGAACTAATATTAATGAATTTACAATAATGACAAAAAACAAATACTACATAGAATTTTCAGAAGCCGAAATTAACGAGGGTTACAACTTTATGTTAGCCGAGTTAATAAATGCCGATGCTTCAGCAAAATTACATGATTTGCATACGTTAGCATGGCAAGATTTTATTAATGGTAAATTTAGTTATGACGGTGCAACATTTGTGCAAGAACGTAGCGAATTTACACTTTTTGAAGTACCAGCATTTATACATGATTGGCGCAATGCAAATGGTTATGTAGGTTTAAAATTTGACAAAGAAATGTTTAGTATTATGGCCTACCTAAATTATAGTCCGCACCATTTTATTGTACGTGCAAGGTGGACTTTCTTTACATGGCTTAATTGGTTACGACACAAATATTATTTAAAAGATTTAAAAAAAGAAACACCAACAAACTTAATAATTATACAAAATGGATAAAAAAATAGCAATATTCGGAGCAATAGGAGTAGGCGCACTAGCACTTATGAGTTTTGGAAAAGCACCAAAACCAGCAATAACAGTACCAATACAACCACAACCAGATCCAGTTTTACCAAGCGATGTTGTTGTTGATGATGTTGCTATAACAGATCCAGTAAATAATGAACCAGATATTGTTGTAGCAGATCCAATACAATATATTGAACCAGACAAAGATTTAAACATTATTTCTGTTAAAAAAAATTATGCACGTTGGAGTAGTACAGGTTATGAATTGTCGGTAAACTTACAATTTACAAACAATACAGATAATGAAGTATCATTAAAAGACGTATCAAAAATAGCAGTTTCAAGAGCAGACGGTTCCAAGTTTTTAGGTAATGCAATAGTAAATTTTAATAACATTGTTTTACAACCATTGCAAACAATAATTTTAAGTGAAGTTATTTTAAGAGGTTTAGAAAACGATGTATTTATTTACAATTCATTTAATTTTAACCAACTAATACAATTCAAAGCAATATTTACAGGTGCAATTGATCCAGATATTGTAATTGTAGCACCAGATGTATTAGTAAATGAGCAATATATTATTAAAAATAAAGAAGTAATTGCTTACCCAGTACTTAAAAATACTTCTAATTTAGTTAACAATAATTTAGAGTTTGATTATAATATAATTATTGAAAATAACACAAACGATCCATTTTACCTAAATACTGTTAAAGCAATAAAAATACTCTTACTGTATGGATATGATTATGTAGAAGTATCAATAAACCCTTTTACATTTGCAAATATTATGATACCAGCAAATGACCAGGTAATGCTTCAAAATATAATTTTAAAAGCACCTTATAACTATTTAGGAAAAAAAATGCAATTTATTTTACGAGAAGAAGATTTAAAAAGTCAAGTTAAACTCCAATTTTTATATTAATATGAAAAATACCACAAAAATAGTTTTAGGCGTTGGAGCCTCAATAATTGGTTATTCAGTTTACAAAACAATAGCCTTAAAAAATGCACTAGCACAAGTTAAAAGTAAAATATCAGCACTAAACAATATAAAAATTGACTGGAATAAATTAACAATATCAGTATCAGTTGATTTACAATTAATAAATCCTACAAATACAAATGTTGGCATTGGTACTGCTGGAGCAATAGTTATAAAAAAAATAGCTTTTTATAATAGAGAAACACAATCTTTAATAGGTGAAGCAATTACAAATATTAGCGGATTTTCAATAAACAAACAATCAACAACAACAATAACTGATATTGAAGTAACAATACCAGTACTAACAGGCTTATTAGCAAATATTGAATTGTTTGATACCAAAAAAGAATTATTAAGTACTCAATTAGCACTCTCAATATTTGGAAAAAACTATATTATAAATTCATAAAATCCCTTAAAAATGAAAAACACCTCTAACAAACTAATTGAAAAATATTATAGCTTAAACGGTAAAACTATTACCAGAAGTGAATTATCTAAATTTCATATTGAATTATTTGATACCCTACCAGAAGAAAACAAGCAATTAATTGAAATATGGCATAAAATAGGCGATGTACTTTATAAATATCCAAACGCAACAGAATTTAAAATAACAATTAAGAATCCTATAAAAATTGAAACATTAAACGCACCACGTCATTCAGGTATAGGAAAAGAAGCTCTCACAGAATGTGGAAGACTAAAAAAAGGATATAGGTATGTTAAAGGTGGTAAAATTGAAAAAAAAACACCAACTAAAAAGAAGTCAAATGTTAAAAAATCAACAAAAAAAACTACTAAAAAAAAGGTAGTTAAAACACCTACTAAAAAGAAGCCAATTGTTAGGAAAAAACCAACACCTAAAAAGCCAACAAAACAAAAAGTAATAGGTTATGCATTAGTTGATAATATTACTGGTGAAATTGTTACAACTGAAAAAACTTTACAGCAAATAGAGTGGTTTTATGAAAAGCACAGAGATAAACAATTTAAAGATTTAGAAATATTGGCTTATGAAATAATTAAAGTTGGGAATAAAAACAAATTAGGTAAAAAAATAAATTACGAAAAAAACAGTACACGTAAATTTGTTGACGAGTTATTTAATGATGTTGATAAAAAACCTACTAAAAAACAACCAGTTAAAGTAAATAAGGTTACAAAGCAAACAGCTTTATTTGGCGGTAAAAAACAATCTACTACAATTAAAGTAGAAGCGGAGCAAAGTACGTTAGAGCATAAGGGAGCTACTAACGTACCAGCACCGCTAATTAACGGTTTAAAACCAGTTAATATAAGAACCAACAACAAAGCACATGAATATTACAAAATTACAGGCGATATTGCAACTTTATTAGGAAATATTGAAGTAAAACCAGTAAATAGTGTTGCCGTTACATTAGATGCACCACAAGGAGCTGGTAAAACAAGAGCCTTTTTTCAGTTTATAAATGAATTTGCAAGTAATGGTTACAAAGTATTGTTTGTTTCTGCTGAAGAACACCCACAAAGTAGTTTATTTCAGAAAAAATTAGATCAATATGTACAACCAGAAAACCAAAATAATGTATTTGCCATAGATAGCACTAATTTTAATGAAATAAGCCAATTAATACTAAGTTTTGATATTGTATTTTTTGATAGCTGGAATAAAATTGCTGAAAAAAACAAAGGAATTGATTTTGACAGTGATTTACGTAAAAAGTTTGATAGTAAATTGTTTTTTGCTATTTTCCAACGTACAGGAACAGGCACAATGCGTGGCGGTTCAAAAGCACAATTTGACGGTGATATTATTTTAAAAATTGTAAAAGAAAACGATTTTAAAGAAAATTATGTTATTGCCGACAAAAATCGTTACACTAACGAGGATATACACGAAATTAAATACAACATATTTCACCAAAAATTAGTAAATGAAGCTCCAACGGAAGAAGAAGTACCAACAACCCCAGAAACCGAAGAAAATATAGTTATTATTGTTTAGTATATTTTTGAATTAATGTTAAAAAAGCCTAATTGTAAAAGATTAGGCTTTTTTTATTAAATATAACTTTAAAACTCAAATGTATAATCACTAGAATAATCTTTTACAGCAAATGCACCAATGTTACGCAAGTATAAACGTGTTGTTTTAGGGCTTGTATGCCTCATAATATGTTGTAGTCGTTCAATAGCTTCATTTTGGTTTAAACCGCTTTTAACAAAGCTCAAATACAAATTTAAACTAGCATTATGCCTAAAACTATAAATACCATATTCAGAACCATAATTAAAATGCTTTTTTAATTTTTTAAACCGCCTACTAAAAAAATCACTTCTTGTTTTATCGTTTGTCGCTTTCCAATTGGCAGGCTTTCCATATTTGGTGAAAACAAAATATTCTTTATTACAATTTTCTAAATTTAAACTGGTAATAACATTATTTAAAACATCAATAATTTGTATAAAATTGTGATTTGTTTTAGTATCAACATTTATTTGTTTTCGTTCTAAATTAATGTCTTTTACTTTCATACGATTAACTTCAACAGGTCGCATAAAAGCATAGGTAATAAATTTTAAATATTGGTGTAAATAAGGATCATTATTTTGTAACCAGTTTCTAATTTCAATTAATTGCTTATTGGTAAATGCTTTATTTTTAGTAGGATTTTCTTTTAACATTTTAATTTTGTCGGCTGGGTTGTATTCTAAAACATCCAGCTCAACAATTTTACTTAATAAACTAGAAATAGCACGCTTGTAGTTGTTGCGTGTTGTTGGGTTTGCATTTCGTACAGATACCGTATAATCTAAAAATTGTACAACTTGTTTACGTTTAAACGTTTCAATAGGCAAGTGTTCTAATTTAGTTGTTTGTAGCCAATCTTTAAATATTTCAAAAATAGATCTATTTGTATTTTTAGTACTTTGTTTCCATTCATTCACTCTACTTTTAAAAGCAATTTCAAAAGCCATTAAAATTGAGTACTCATTTGTTTCACTTACTTGATCTGGCACATATTTTTCAAAAGGACTAAAACCATTTGCTAATAATTGTTGAAGTGATAATTGTAAAATCTTACTTTCTTCTTTTCGTTCTGCAACAGTTTTAAAACGGTTAATACCTTGTTTATACATGTATTTTTCCATTTTGTTAGTTACAGGGTTTCTATAATAAAAATATACATACCAATTACAACCTTTACTTACACAAGCAACTTTTTTGCCTTTGCTATTTATTTTTTTTGGTATGTATATTTTTACTTCAGAATACATTTTTTTATAACAAATTACAGGTACTTTTATAGGTACTTTTACGTATATTTCTCTTTTTTTAGTCATAAAAAGTTATTTAAAACTTATGTAACTAACTAATAAAGAGGTTTTTGTACACATAATGGGATTTGAACCCATACATCCGAAGATACCAGCCCCTCAAGCTGGCGCGTCTACCAATTCCGCCATATGTGCTTTATTAAAGTGAGTTTAAATAAAAAAAGCTAAGCTTAGAAGCCTAACTTTTTATGTGACCTGGCTGGGGCT